>Ga0209190_1000881_pt1 | contig 21441 bp, 20 predicted proteins | sample M_140205_XF_Meta_FD_187315 | JGI IMG/M metagenome (GOLD analysis project Ga0209190, IMG submission 187315) | Freshwater microbial communities from Lake Montjoie, Canada to study carbon cycling - M_140205_XF_MetaG (SPAdes) (version 2) | ecosystem: Environmental > Aquatic > Freshwater > Lake... | reverse complement strand
AAATGCGCTCATCAATATCATCATATCGGACCTGCTGATTCGCCCGCTTCTGTGGCTAGTCACCCACACTCTTTATCGTATCCGCGTTGTTGGACGTGAACACGTTCCTGAGAGCGGAGGTGCGTTGTTTGTGTGCAATCATCTGTCGTTCATGGATGCCTGCTTCTTGATGGCCACGACCAAGAGGCGCATCCGGTTCATTCTTTTTAAGGACATCTACGAAACATGGTGGGTGAAGCCCTTTGCGCGTGCTTTGAAAGCCATTCCAATCACTTCAGAGGGGAAGCCGCGTGAAATGATCCAATCGCTGCAAGCGGCAACGAATTGGATCAAGGAAGGTCACATCGTGTGTATCTTTGCAGAGGGCCAAATCACACGCATTGGCCAATTGCTTCCGTTCCGCCGCGGCATGAGTCGCATCATGAAGGGCGTGGATGCGCCGATCATTCCGGTGCATCTCGACAATGTGTGGGGGAGTATTTTCAGTTTCGAAAAGGGCCGTTTTTATACCAAATTGCCACGCACGCTGCCATATCCGGTAACGGTTAGTTATGGCAGGCCATTGCCAGCCACTGCCAATCCACAGGAGGTGCGACAGGTTGTTGCCGAACTCGGTGCCTCAGCGTGGGAGTTTCGTAAGGAGCGCATGCCAACGATTCATCGTTCATTCGTTCGTTCTGCCAGCCGTCATCCTTTTCGTTATTCGATGACGGACGCTAGTTCGCCGCGAATTTCCTTCTTCACCGCGCTGACCAGGACCATCTTTCTGGGGCGCAGACTCAGAAGCGTGTGGAAGGATCAGGAAATGGCTGGGCTATTACTGCCGCCATCGGTTGCTGGAGCACTTGCCAATTACGCGGCGCTGCTGATGGGCAAGGTGCCGGTGAATCTTAACTACACTCTTTCCGAAGAGAGTATCGCATCCTGTATCAGCCAGAGCGGAGTCCGAACAGTGGTCACGTCCAAAAAGTTTCTCACGCGGCTCAATTTGAAGCTGCCTGTGGAAATAGTCTTCTTGGAAGATATTGCAGCGAAGCCACGCTTCGGAGAACGAATTTTGGCGCTGGCATTAGCATTGCTTTGTCCCGTGGCGCTAATCGAGAAAGCGCTCGGAAGTCAGAAGAAGCGGGAGATCGATGATCTTGCCACCTTGATTTTCTCAAGTGGCAGCACAGGCGAACCAAAGGGTGTGATGCTTTCGCACTATAATATCGTTTCGAACGTGGAGCAGATAGGTCAGGTTTTTGCTTTTGCGTCGGATGACCGTGTTCTGGGTATCTTGCCCTTCTTCCACTCTTTCGGTTTCACGGGCACTCTTGGAGCCCCTGCAGTGTTGGGGCTGGGAGTAGCGTATCATTTTAATCCTACTGATTCCAAGGCCGTGGGTGAACTCGTGCATCATCATGAGCTTACCTTCCTGCTCGCCACCCCCACCTTCCTGCAACTCTACATGCGCGGCTGCCAGCCGGAGCAGTTCGGTAGCGTGCGCTTTGCCATGGTGGGTGCTGAAAAGCTGCCCGAACGACTTGCCTCGGCTTTTGCCGATCAGTTTGGCTTCCGTCCAATGGAGGCCTATGGCTGCACTGAATGTTCTCCGGCGGTGAGCGTGAACCGAGAGGATTTTCGTGCGGCGGGATTCAGACAGGTTGGTGGCAAGCGTGGCACCATCGGGCATCCGTTGCCTGGCATGAGCGTACGCATTGTCGATCCCGAGACCGGGGCGGAACGGTCAGTAGGTGAGTCTGGGCTCATGCTGCTAAAGGGGCCAAACATCATGTGCGGCTACCTGAACAACGCAGCCAAGACCGCCGAGGTGCTCAAGGATGGCTGGTATTGCACCGGCGACATTGCTGCTGTGGACGAAGACGGCTTCATCACGATCACAGACCGGCTTAGTCGCTTCAGCAAGATCGGCGGAGAGATGGTGCCACACATCAAGATCGAGGAGAAACTTCAGGAGATCGCCGAATTGCCGACGCAGGCTTTTGCTGTAACCAGCTTACCTGATGCTAAAAAGGGAGAGAAACTGATGGTGCTACATGTCTTGAGCGATTCCGCTCTTGATGTCGTGTTGGAATCGTTCGCGAAAGCGGAGTTACCGAACCTGTGGAAACCAAAGCGCGACCAGTTTGTGCGGGTGGAGTCACTGCCCGTGCTTGGCACTGGAAAGACAGATTTGCGCAAGGTGAAGGCGATGGCGGCTGCCGCTGAAGCGACGCGTGTAGAAAACTTGTCAGCAGCTGAATGATCAGAAATACGACACACAGCCCGCAAAGAAGATGGCTGCCGCCAGAATGATGCCACCCAGTGACAGCACGAATACATTCCAACGACTCAGGGTATCGATTTTGAAGGATGACCAAAGAATGCCGAAGAATATCAGCCATAGAAGACCTAAGAAGACTTTGTCAGTGAGATCGTTCTTTGGGAACGTCATCGAATTCACGCCAGCGCCGTATCCCAAGGCTAGTAGCGGCCCGCCGACAGAGATGCTAATCCAATATGCCCAGTAACGTGCCACGAGAGGGGGTTTAGGAGTGGGTGGTGGATTCATAGCCTTGGACGAGACCGTGCCACGAAACAGCTTTAACCCAAGATGAATCTTTGGCGCATGAGGTGTGGGCATTCCGATCAGCTTCGTGGGCTTTCATCACGGTGCTTTGGATCATTGAGTGACTCAATTGAAGGACATGTTTTATGAATTACCCGCAACACGGCGGGGAGGTGAGTGTCGGCGTGCTATGAAAGCACAAACACACACACTGATAACGACGGGTCATCGCAAAAGTGATGCCGTCTCCACGCGCTCTTTGCAGCGCTTTGTCATTACTCTAGGCCTCGGTCTGGGGATGGCTGTCTCATTGAACGGCGCTGGCACACTCACGCCAAAGGGTTCGCCGGATCAACCCATCCAGATCCGGGACCACCATTTGGAGGTGACACTGAACAATGGCTTTGCGCGCTCAGAGGTGACGCAGACGTTCTTCAATCCAAACGATAAGGATTTGGAGGCGGTTTACCGCTTCCCGCTGCCGAAAAGCGCGAGCCTTTCGGAGGTGACGATGACGCTCGGCGAACGCGAGATTCACGGCGAGGTGGTGGAGAAGGAAAAAGCCAAGACGATTTACGAGAATGAGAAGTATGCGGGCAATGACGCGGGTCTAGCGACGAAGAACGGCTATCAGTCCTTCGACTTCCAGGTGCACCCTGTGCGTGCCAAGAGCGAGACGCGGTTGCGGATCGTGTATTACCAACCGCTGGAAATTGACACAGGTATCGGGCGCTTTGTATATCCGCTTGAGGAAGGTGGCACGGACGAGGTGGCGGCGAGTTTCTGGAATCCGGTGAACTCCAAGGTGGAGGGAACCTTTTCCGCAGCCTTTGAGCTGAAGTCAGCCTGGCCGGTGGCCAATGTTCGTGTCCCGGGCTTTGAAAAGGAGACGGTGACGGACAAGTTGGCGGACGGTCACTACAAAGTGCGCGTGGAAAAGAAAGATCATTCACTCACGGGTGATTTGGTTTTATACTATCGCCTCGCGGATGACCTTCCGGGGCGAGTGGAATTGATCCCTTTCCGCAAAGGAAAATCTGGGCCAGGCACGTTCATGATGGTGGTGACGCCGGGGCTGGATCTCAAGCCACTCACCGGCGGGGCGGACTATGTTTTTGTCTTGGATACGTCTGGCAGCATGCAAACTAAACTGCGCGTGCTGACGGACGGCGTGAGCCGTGTGCTGGGGAAAATGCAGCCGCGTGATCGCTATCGCATTGTGACTTTTTCGACAACAGCTTCGGATCTGACGCGGGGTTGGAAGGTGGCGGAAGAGGCGAATGTGCAGGAGACCCTGAAACAGATCGCGGCGCTGCAACCGAGCGGCAGCACGAACCTCTATGATGGTCTGACTCTGGCAATGAAGGATCTGGATGCGGACCGAGCTACGAGTGTGATCCTTGTCACGGACGGTGTGACGAACACGGGTGTCGTGGACCCGGTGGCGTTTCATAAGCTGACGAAGAGCCACGACATCCGCATCTTCGGATTTCTGCTCGGCAACAGCGCGAACTGGCCGCTGATGCGCACTGTGTGCGATGCAAGTGGCGGCTTTTACGCAGGCGTTTCGAATGCGGACGACATCCTCGGCCAGATCCTGCAGGCGAAGAGCAAGGTGCTGCATGAATGCCTGCACGATGCGGAACTGAGCATCACAGGTGTGAAGACGCTCAACACGACCGGATTGCTGCCTGGCAAGATCTATCGTGGGCAGCAGTTGGTGATGTTTGGCCAGTATGAAGGCTCGGGCGAAGCGGAACTGGTACTTAAGGCACGCATGACGGGCGAGGATAAGGTTTACCGCACGAAGTTACGTTTCCCAGAGAAGGACGAAGCGAATCCCGAACTGGAACGCCTGTGGGCGATGGATCAGATCGAGCAATTCGAACTGCGTGCCAATACAGGGGTGCTGCCAGCAAGTGAATCCGACTCTGCGATTGCCGATCTCGGTGTGAAGTATCAGCTTGTGACTGACCAGACATCCATGCTGGTGCTGGGAGACGAAGCTTTTGCCAAGCAGGGAATTGAGCGGCGCAATCAGCAACGTGTTGCGACGGAACGCTCCGCGCAGGCTGTGCGTGCGGCAGCACCGCAGCCGGTGAGCTATCGTGTGGACAGCGCTCAGCAGCCCTTCACTCCATCACCTGCGCCTTCTCATAGTGGTGGCAGTGGATTCAGCTTGGGAGGTGGTGGCGGTGCCCTGTCACCTTTATCGGCCATGGCGATAGCTCTTTTTGCCGTGCTGGCTTTGGGAGTGACAGGACGTTCCAAAAAGGGGAAAGTCTGATGCAGATTAAAAAACATCAACGCCTGAACCATGAGGGATGCCCGCCGCTGGCGGGCATCCTGCTGGCCGTGAGCGTGGCCTTGGTGACATTGGGAGTGCAGTGCATCCACGGAGTCCCCGAGATGTTGCAATGGCAGAGGAGTGGAGGAGTGGAATGGACGTGGATGACTTCCCACCTGAGTCATTGGTCATGGAATCATCTGGCTTGGGACCTGTTTGCGTTTGGGCTGCTGTCGCTGCTTTGTTTGCGATTGATGCCCTCTCGCTATGCCGCCTGCCTGCTCGTCGCTGCTGTTTTCATACCGCTAGAGGTGCAGTTCAATCAACAACATATTGAGTCATATCGAGGCCTGTCGGGCTTGGATACGGCACTCATGGGTCTCTTGGTCGCGGCTTTGTGGCGGCAACCGACTGCAAGCCATTCATGCGGTGTTTCACAAGTCCTCGCCGCTCTCGGTGGCGGAAGCTTTCTGGCTAAGACGATGTATGAACTAACGACAGGAGGCACCGTTTTTGTGGCGGCAGGGAATGAGTCTTTTGTGCCCGTGATCTCCGCTCATTTCGTGGGATTCGTCTGTGGCTTTTTGGTGGGCATATTCAAAAGCATGTCCCGGCTTAAATGGAATGAGGTTGCCATTTTGCTGAAGGCTTCGCTCCCTTCGCGATAACCTTACTCCCGCACAAAGAAATTCGCGAAGGTCACAGGCGTGCCGAAGTCGGCGATGCCGACGGGGCCTTTGGCTGGGCCTTCGAGGGTGGCTTCAAGAATTTTGGGATTGGCTTCTTGGGTTTCTGTGAGGGTGGCGGTGGCTTGTTGGCTATCGAGTTTGAGGCGGAGGCGATACCATTTGCCGAGTTGTACTTTGTCGGGGCCGAAGACGATGGGGGCTTTGCCGGTGCCGATGAGGACAGCGGGTGTGTTTGAGCCGCGCACGCAGAAGCCGGTGCATGGTTTGGTGAGGTCGGCGGATTTGGGGAGCTGGAAGTCAGCGATGAATTCGCCGTTGGCGATTTAGGTTTCGCTCCAGAGTGGGGTGCCTTCTTGGCCGCTGGTGGAGTCGAGCTTGAGGTTCCAGTTGGAGGCTTTCCATTTGGATTCGGCTCCGGCGGGGACTTTCCAGCCGCGGAGATCGAGACCGTTGTAGAGATGCTTCCAACCTTGATCGGGCGGGGCGGTGTCAGCCGCGGTCGTACCGGTGGAGGGGAGTTCCTTGATGCGGACGTTGCCGAATTCGACGGGCGCGCCTTCGGATTCTAGGGCAAGGTAGCCTTTGCGCCAGAAGCATTTGTCGCCGCCGGAAACGACCTTGCCATTCACAGCGAGTGTGAGCGTGCCGTTGTTGCCGATGATGCGGTAGTGGTTCCATTCGGGCGAGGGCTTGCTGCGGTCCTCGCTAGGGAAGCTGCGCTGGCCGCTGTGGCCGCTGTGGCCGCTGTGGCCGCTGTGGTCGCTGTGGTCGCCGTGGGGCTCCATGGTGGCGCCGTGGATGGGAAAGACATCGCCATGGGTGGTGAACCAGCGCGGTTTTTTCGGGTCAGCGTTCTTCATGTAGCCGTGGTCGAGCACCTGGACCTCGATGCCGCGCAGGAAGGGCACGCCGGGCGCGGAGATGGGGCTGCCCCAGATGAAGACGCCGGAATTCCCGCCGCTGGTCAGGTGTCTCCACTCGCACTCCATGATGAAGTTCTCATACTGCTTCTCCGTGCGCATCGCGCCGGTAGGAATGCCGGTGCAACTGACGACGCCGTCTTTGATGCTCCAGGTTTCAGGAGCGCAGTTCGCATTCACCCAGCCGCTGAGATCCTTGCTGTTGAACATTGGCACGAAGCCCTCGTCATCGGCGGCGTGGAGGAAAGTGAGCGAAAGAGCGAGTGCGGTGAATAGCGTGGTGAGTTTCATGCGCGTCTGATAACGCGATGAAAGTTGCTGCTTGTTCAAAAGCGCCAGTTGATGGCGGTTTGGATGCCGTTTTCAAAGGTGACAGCACTGGCTCCGGCTGCGGTGACGCTCCATTTCACGTATTCGAGGTAGAGGTCGATGTTCTTGGTGATCGCAATCGTGATGCCGGGAACGAACATGTGCTGGCGACCACCGGGATTGTGATCGTATCCGGCAGAGTAGGCGACACGCCAGGTGACGGGGCCGGTGACGTAGCTCATGCCGACCATGAGATCCGTGGTGCGTGAACTCATGCCTCCAGAGACATAACGAGTGGGGGTGAGTGCGCCATTGCGCTGAAGCACTTCGGCGTAGGCTTTAAAGTGGTTACGAGTGTAGGTGAGATCGACGCCCCACGCAGAAAAGGCGTGATCGCTGAACGCGGCATCCTGCGCTTTGACCTGTCCGACGGAACCGGAGAGGCCGAAAGCGAGGCTTGATGTGGGACTGAACCACCAAGTGGGTACGACGCGAACGACCGCGTTGTTTTGCAGGCGGAAGACGGAGCTGCTTTCTGAGTCTGCGCCGATGAGGCCGGGCGTGATGCCATCTTCGCGGAAGAAGAATTGCGCATGAGCTTCGACACTGAACTGCGGCTTGATCCAGAAGGTGCGCTCCCAGGAGACACCGATGTCGGCGTTGAGCTTGAAGCCGTCGTAGTAGGCGGTGTTGCCGTAGAAGCTGCCATCCCAGTCGAGACCGAATTTGTGGCGGATTTGGCCGACTTTGAACACACCCACGGACGTGCTGGCCCACGCATACATCTCGAAGGGCCAGATAACGGCATCGTTGGAACCGCGGAAGGCATTTTCTTCGCGGAAGCGGAGTTCGGTGTGGAAGCCGATGCTTTGGATGAAGCGATGTTCCGTTTTCATCCACGGATCGAGCATCAGGTAATAGTAATAGGTGCCGGGTAGCGACGATGAACCATAACCGTTGCTACCAGGACCACCCGTGGGGATGCGCCACCAGTGCCAGGCACCGATTGTGGCCGGAATGACAGCGTCTTTGTTTGCCTGAAGGTCGTCCCAGATGCGTGCAGCGAGTGATTTGCCTGCAAGAGTGCTGGGTGAGGTAAATTCCAAGTAAGGCGGCTCGATACCAATGCCCTCGGCATGGAGTTGATTTGGCAGAACTGCTGTGGCGAGCGCAGCAGCAATAAATAGGATACGCAGGGAGGTGCGGGGGAGGTTCATGGCAGGGGCAGGGGTGAACTGCCTTCAGCATGGAAAATCCCGCGAGCTTAAACGCCTGCCTCACGCACAGATGAATGTGCGTTTATGTTTGCGACTGCCAGATGCGAGTGGAGTTGCGCGAGCGCATCAGCCAAACAAAGCCGCTACCGCCTTGCCGCCGTCGGTGATCGGCACCGGACGCGAACCGTCCATAAGTTCCTTGGTGGGATCAATGCCCATCGCTGCATGGATGGTGGCGTGGAAGTCCACGAGTGGCACGGGATTCTCCACGGGCTTCTTCGCGAGTTCATCGGAGGTGCCATACGCACCGCAGTGCTTCAGGCCACCACCAGCAAGCACCATGGAGAACGTCGTACCCTGATGACCGCGTCCGCCGCGACCATCAAACTCCGGAGGGCGGCCGAATTCGGTGCCGACGACGATGAGGGTCTTGTCGAGAAGCTGCTTGGATTTCAAATCGCGAATCAGTGCGGCGAGAGCGGTGTCGAGTTCCTGGATGAGCAGGTGCTGGTTGGCGTAGCCTTCGTTGTGAATGTCCCAACCGGTGCCGTTCATGAAGTTGAGGTTGTGAGAGACCTCGATGAAGCGCACACCCGCTTGAACCAGACGACGTGCCAACAAGCAGCGCTGGCCGAATTCGCCGCCGTATTCGTTGCGAAGCGTGTCAGGCTCCTGCTTGAGATTGAAGTGGCGCATGAACTGCGGGCCGGAGAGATTGAGCGCCTGTTCCTGGGCGGTCTTGTAGTCCGCGATGGACGATTCCTTCGACGCACGGGCCATGAGCGGCGCGAGAAGTTGCTCGCGAGTGAGCGCACGTTTTTCATCGACGAAATCAGGTCGTGTGAAACCGGACGGGCCGGTATTGGTATCGGTGAGATAGACGTAGCCACTTTTGGCACCGAGGAAGCCTGGGCCTCGACTCACATTCGGATAACCAATGAGGATGTAAGGCGGCACGTCGTCACTCGCCGCACTGCGCTCATGCGCGATGATGGAACCGATGCTCGGATACACGACGTTGCCAGAAATCATGCGGCCGGTGTGGACAATGTTCGTGGCGAAGGCGTGCTCGTCGATGACCTGATGATTGACCGTGCGCATGATGGTGACGTGCTCCATCACTTTCGCGGTGTGCTTGAGATGTTCCGTCACCTGCACGCCGGGCACAGCGGTGTCGATGGCTTTGTAGAGCGAGCCGGCGATCTTGGTCTTGCTCTTGTTATCGCCGAGTTTCTTCGGATCAAACGTGTCGATCTGCGCCATGCCACCGCCGAGCCAGATGAAGATGCAATGCTCCGCCTTGCCCTTCGGCATGACGACCGGCGTGGTGTTGGCAAACAGCGGTGCAGCGCCGAAGGCGGCGGCTTGGGTGAGGAAGGAACGGCGGTTCATGATGAGTTAAGTTTAAAAGGTTGTAGATGCGGTGTGAAGCATGAATCACGGGCTGAAAGCCCACTCGGGCGCGTTCAGCATGGCCCAGAGAACGTCTTCCATGCGGGTGCGCCAGGCGGCGTCGAGTTTTTCGGTGGGTGGCTCTCCTTTGCGGGCGGCGGTTTCCTGCGCCATGCGCACGGTGGTGGCTTCGCCGTCGAGGTGGTTGGACCAGCTCACGTACTTCTCGCGAGTGCGGTTGGATGCTAAAGGCTGGACGCTGGTTGCTGGCTTGATGCGTTGGTCGAAGCCTGCGCTGAGATGCTTGGTGTAAAGTTCACGCTCCTGAGCGCTTGGCTTGCGCGTCAGCAGCTTCAAGAACAGCGTGTCGATGAGTTTATCGAGTGACTGCGCTTTCAATGCGAGTGCGGTCACGCCGTGGTCATCGCTGAGTCGGGTGAGCCAGATGCCGACGGTGCCGTTGCTGAGGATGGCGGGTTGCAGAACGTTTGGGTCGGCATCGCGTTTGCTGATGGGATCCTGACGTGAGCCACGCCAGCCGAAGGCGCTGAGCACATCGGTCACGGCCTGAATGCGTGGCAGGGCGAGGCTGGGGCGGTCGCGCTCATTGCTGGTGCTGGTGAGCATCCAACTGTGGTGCGGCTTGCCCATGTGGATGGCGTTTTTGAGATCGCGCTGATTGTCGATGTCGAGACAGACTTCTTCGGTATGGAAAGGTTTGCCGGTGGCGGCGAAGAGCGAGTCCACAATCTGCTCGGCTTGCAACCGACGCGGCGCAGGCGAGGTGAACAGCGGGCTGGTCTGCTTCAACGTGTCGTCCGTGGCGCGTTGATAGGCTTGGCTGTTCAGGATGATGCGGGCGAGTTGCTTCACATCGTAACCGCCGCGCACGAATTCACGGCCCAGCCACTTGATGAGTTCGGGATGCGTGGGTTTGCCTTTCTCCCAGTCATCGACGGGTTCGACGATGCCGCGGCCCATGAAGCGGGCCCACACGCGGTTGGCGATGACTTGTGCAAAGCGTTCATTCTGCGGCGCAGTGATCATCGCGGCGAGCACGTCACGCGAATCCTTCGGGTTTTCGGCCAGTTTGGCGGCGTTCTCGTCGCAGAACTCGGCGAAGGGCCACTTCGGCTGCACCTTGGTGCCGGGTTGCAGCGTGACCTGAATCAAGGGCTTGCGACCACCGGCGTGGATCTTGTCCATCGGCACGCTGCTAGTTTTAGGCACCTCGATTTCCTTCGTGCCAAGCATGGCGGCGAGTTCAAAGAGATCCTGCTGCAGCGATTTGCCGGTGGGCGAGTCGTGACAGCGCGCGCATTTCATTTCAACGCCGAGGAAAGCCGTGCTGACGATGGTGCCCTTGGCCGCCATTGGCACATCGTTCTGCGAGGCGATGCCAAAACCAGCAGGGCCGCCGAGGCGTTCGCTGCCACGCATGCGCAGCAGTTCGGTGACGAAGAAGTCCATTGGCTTGTTGTCCTGCAATGACTCGTAGAGCCACCAGCGGAACGGACCGGTGTTGTTGAGCGTGGGAGTGAGGATGTTCGGGTTTTCGGCGAGCACGTCCTGCCAGTAGCCCATCCAGTTGTCAGCCCAGCGCGGATCGGCGAGCAGGCGGTCGATGGCAGCTTTGCGATCTGGGTTCTGTTGGAATGCTGCGATCTCTTCCAAAGAAGGCACGACGCCGATGGTGTCGAGCGTGACACGGCGCAGGAAAGTCAGGTCGTCGGTCAGTGGTGTGAGCGTGAGATGATCAGCGCGGATGTCCGGCCAGTGCGCGCCTTCTTTGATCCAGGTCGTAAGCAAAGTGACCTGGTCCTTGGTCAATGGCTTGCCTTTGGGCGGCATGACCTCGTCTTCGTCATCAGAGAGAATGCGGGCGATGAGGGCGCTGTGATTCGGTTTGCCGGGTTCGATGGCAGCACCATCGGACTTGCCGCCTTTGATCGCATCCGCCAGCGAATCGAGATGCAGGCCGCCTTTGGCCTTCGCGCCGCGATGGCACTCGGTGCATTTGGCTTCGAGGATGGGCTGGATGTCTTTGAAGTAGTCGATGCTGCCTTTGTGTGCGTCCTGCGCCTTCACGCTGTCGATCCGTGCGGCGATGAAATGATCGATCTCGTTGTTCGCAGGGAATCCTGGGACCAGTGCGGGCACCTTCACAGCTTCGACTTTCTTCAGCCAGGTCTGCGCGGCATCGCGACGCGTGGCCCAATACGCGGACGACTTCGCACGCAACTCGGCGCGCTTTTTCGCATTCACCGCATCATAGTGCGTGCCACGCTCCTTTTCATACGCGGCCCAGCCTGCGTCATTGTAAGCCACCTCACGTTTGGCGGGAGTGACGAGCTGCCAAGAGTCACTGCCTTGCGGCGACCACGCGACGACGGTTTCGCCGAGTTCAGGACGGCGCACGCTTTTGCCGGTGTAACTGCCGACCAAAGTCTCCAGCACGATGAACTGCGGCTTGCCTGTGCCGGTGAACTCACACCAAGCTTCGCGATTGCCCGGAGGCACGAAACGGAAGTCGGGACCGAGGTCGAGATAACCTTGTTGATCGGCGACGAGGTGGTGACCGTCGCTGTCGTTTGGCGGGAAGGGTGTGTTGAGCACCGTTTTGCCGTCGATGTAGAGATTCGTGGCTCCTCGCGCACGCAGCAGCAAGCGGTTTTTGCCTTTGGGGAAAGTCACGCTGGCAGCGGCACGCAGCAGGAAGGGTATATGGCGGTCGCCACGCACGCCGGTATCGACATACTTCTGTGGCACGTCGAGGAAGCCGAACACGTCCTCGGTATAGGTCTCGGCGACTTTCGGCGGCTCGCTGGGCCATGCGTTCGCATCGGGCATGCCCTCCTCGGCCAGTTGCACCAGCACGCGGCCTGCGGGCACTTCCTTCTTGGTGATGGGTGGCGGTGGTGGAACGAAACGATACTTTGCCTTCAGCGCATCCGTGTCGATCGGGCCACGATAAATCGCCACGTCATCAAGCCAGCCATTCAGCGAGTGTGAGGAGGCCAAAGTGGAGCCGCTGCCGATCATAAGCGCATCGCCATCCGTGACCGGAGCGCGGTCTGTTTCGCCACCCATGTCCCAGACACCATCGGTTTCACGGCCGTCGATGTAGCCTTTGATGCCCTTGAGTTTCCCGAAGGTGTAAGTCACCGCGATGTGATGCCAGCCAGCGCTCGGCAGCGTGTCCTTCGACCACCAGCGATGCCAGTCGCCTTTCTTGCTGGGAACATCGGCGCTGTGGAAAAGAAAACCGATCTGCGCACCGCCTTTCGTCGTCTGGAGTCGCAACGCGTAGTTTTGATTCTCTGCACCGAACTCCTTCGTGCCGAGACGGCCCTTGCCAATGAGGTAAGGCGTGCCGCTGAGGTTTGCTGTTTTGACCCAAGCTTCGAGCGTGATCGTTTCGTTGAGGCCGAAACGCAGATCCTCGCGGTCTTTGACTTCAAGGGCGGACTTCTTGCCATCGCCGGTGAAGATCATCGCCTTGTTGTCTTTCGTGAAGCTGGGATATGTCGGTGCACGCGGTCCACTTTCCTTCGCATCGTCGAAGCGCCACTGCATGACCGGTTCGAACTTGGCCTTATCGGTAACATCATTGCCGCCCGAGTCGTTTTGGGCGAAGGCGATGGAAGTGAGGAGGAGAGTGCAGAGCACGGCGCGCGTCATGCTTCATCAAACGTCATGGCGGGTCTGTTTTCACGAAATGAGGCACCCCACTTTAGTGAGGGGAGAAAAAAGAAGTTGCGGAGATTAATGGAATGCATAACTAGTTACCACATGGCTTACGCACTCACCCGCACCAGCATGGCTTTGGATCAGTTCACTCTCCGCGTCCTCGATTTGCTCGCGCAAAAATGGGGCGTCCCGAAAGCTGAAGTCATGCGGCGAGCGGTGCGCCGCATGAAGGAGGAAGAAGACATGAAAGACCAATGCCCAAAACCCCTCAAAGCTTTCGATTGGCTGCAAAATGGCGGCGGACTCACTGTTCAGGAGGCCGAGGCCTTCCGCGAGGAGGTGCAGGCTGAGCGTGAGGCCAAACGCTACTGGTGGGAAGTATGATCCACCTGGACACCAATCTCCTCATCGACCTCGTCACCATCGGGTCACCGCACATCGCGGTGATCCGAAAGTGGCTGGAGAAAGGTGAAGAATTGGCGGTCTCCACCATCGCATGGTCGGAGTTTTTGAATGGGCCGCACACCAAACAGCAAAAGGACGCAGTGCAGGCCATCGTCGAGGGCCGCATCCTTGATTTCACCGCCAAAGATGCCGAACAGGCGTCACGATTGTTTCATTACACAGGCCGCAAACGCGGCTCGCACGCCGATTGCATGATCGCGGCTTGCGCGATGACCCGTGATGTGAGCGTAGCTACACGGAACATCGGCGACTTTGAAAAATTCGTGCATTATGGGCTGAAGTTGCTCGCAGTGGAGACGATTGTCACACCTTGACCAAGCCTCGTCGGATCGCCTCCGCTGTGGCTTGGGCACGGTCATTGACTTTGAGCTTCATCAAGATGCGGCTGACGTGTTGCTTCACGGTGTCCTCTCCGATGCCGAGCGTAGCGGCGATTTCTTTGTTTGCATTGCCTTGGGAGACGAGTGCCAGAATCTCACGCTCACGCGGGGTTATATCGGGTTCAGCGAGGCGGTCTTTGAGGCGCTGGACGATATCGGCAGGCAAGCTGCGCTCGCCTTTGGCAACGGTGCGAATGGCAGTGAGGAGATCGTTGCGTGAAGAGGATTTTTGCAGGTAACCAAGCGCTCCTGCCTTCAGCGCGGCCTGAATTTCATCGTCACGGGCGAAGGTGGAGAAGATGAGCACGCGGGCAGTGGGATGTTCGCGGATCAATGCGGCAGTGGCTTCGATGCCGCTGATGCCTGGGAGTTGGAGATCCATGAGAACGACGTCGGGCTGATTCTGGGCGAAGAGTTTGGCCGTATCTTCACCACGATCGGTCTCGCCAATGACCTTAAGGTCGTCTTCAAGCTCCAAGGAAGCGACTAGGCCGCTGCGGACGACAAAGTGATCGTCGATGAGGAGAAGAGTAAGCATGATCAAAGTGGAAGCGTCACAATAACTGAGGTGCCTTGGCCGGGCTGGCTTTGCCATTCTGCTTCGGCGTGAATTTTGCGGCAGCGTTCGCGAATGCCGATGCAGCCGAAGTGGCCCGGCTTGCCGTGGGTTTCGGCGCTGGGATCAAAGCCGCGGCCGTTGTCGATGATGCGGAGCGTGATGAGAGTCGGAATGCTGGATAGATGGAGGGTGATTTGCGAGGCATTGGCGTGCTTGAGGGCGTTGGTGACAGCCTCTTTCGCGATCATGCGGAGATGATGCGTCACATGGGATGGGATAGGCGGAACGGGATGAAAGTCGAGATGGATGGCGATGCCGTCTGGGGCACGAGAAGCGAGAAGTTGAAGCGCATCAGCGAGCGTGGTGGCTTGTTCCGTATCACGAAGGTCAGAGACGAGATTGCGCGCTTCGCTTTGAATGCGGGAGACGAGACTGCGGCTGTTTTCCAGCAGTGAACGGGCTTTGTCTTCAAGTGGGCGCGTGGCGGCAGCATCAAGACGCAAGGAGAGGCCGGTAAGTTCTTGTTCGAGTGTGTCATGGAATTCACGAGCGATGCGCTGGCGCTCACCCAGCGTGGCTTGGTGCACGATTTTGCGCTCCAGACGCGTGATCTGGCGGCGCTGAAAGGCTGTGGGCGCAAGGCACCGCTGCTGGTGAATGTTTCGCGGGGGGTGTTGTATCAAAAAGACGATATGAGCTTCGCGCAACGGGCGGAACACTGGATGCGGCAGATTCAGCAGGCGGTTAACTGAGGTTTTACATTTTTAAGAATGACAAAATCGAAACGCGGAAGCTGCTTGCTTGAGGCGAATTCAAGAGGATGAATGGCGTTGTTCATCCTTTCAAAATCCCATTGGCCGCCTCCATGGTTTTCGATCTCAGCGAGCACCTCAAAACCCCTTTCCAGCGACGCATTTACCGTTTGCTTGGCCCTGCCGTGGAAAATGCGTTGGGATTGCGTGGTTTTGAGGAGGTTTACCAAGAGTCCGCTCGTCTGTTTCGCTCTCACCCACAGCATCCGAATGTGTTCGCGTGGTTCGACTCGGTAGCACATGCGTTCAAGCTGCAAGAAGATGTCGATCTGCCAGCGGAGTTTGTGTTTCCGAAGCAGGGACCGTTGATCATCGTGGCGAACCATCCGTTCGGCATCATCGATCCCATCATGCTCGCACGCTGGGCGGCGCAGTTCCGGCCGGATTTAAAGGTGATGACGAATTCACTGATGCTGGCGATGAAGGAACTGGAGGACCATGTGATCCCCGTTGATCCCTTCGGTGGCAAAGGATCGGCGAAACGGAACATGGCACCGATGAAGGAAGCGATCCGGCTGCTACGCGGCGGGGGCACTCTAGTGATTTTTCCGGCGGGCGAGGTTGCTTCATACAAACCAGGACGAGGCCTGGATGAGCCAGTCTGGAGCAATCATGTGGGATCATTGGTACGGCGCACGCAGGCGACGGTGCTGCCGGTGTATTTCCCCGGCTCAAACAGCGCCCTATTTCACGCCGCAGGGCTGATCCATCCGCGTCTGCGCACCAGCCTGCTACTACGCGAGTTTTGCAATCGGGCCAACACACCGGTACCGATGTGTGTGGGACAGCCGATTCCATATTCGCGCCTAAAGAAGTTCGAGGATGACGAGTCGCTCACACGCTATCTGCGCATACACACCTTTGTGCTGCACCAACGTGGCAAGGAGGAAGCCGCGAAGCTTACGGTTGAAGGCGAGAACATCACCATCACGCCGCCATCTGAAACGCAGCAGGCGCGCATGGCTGAAGAGATCGACCGCATCCGTGCACGTGGTGGAAAACTTGTGGGGCAGAGCAATCTGTCTGTTTATCAGGCGCATTCGCACGAAATTCCCACCCTGCTTCCAGAGATCGGGCGTTTACGCGAAGTAACCTTCCGTGAAGTCGGTGAAGGCACTGGTAACGACATCGATCTGGACAAATACGACCGCTATTACGAGCATCTGATTTTGTGGGACGAGGAGAAGGAGCAGGTCGCCGGCGCCTACCGACTTGGGCGTGCGGATGTCATCTTGCGTGAGTATGGACCGAAGGGGCTCTACACCAACACGCTGTTCCGTTTTGAGAAGCCATTCCTGGCAAACCTCGAAGCTGCTGTCGAGATGGGACGCAGCTTCATCATCAAGGCGTATCAGCGGAATCTCGCCTCGCTACCGCTGCTGTGGAAGGGCATCGCGCACTGGATTGCACGCAATCCGCGCTACAAGAAGCTCTTTGGACCGGTGAGCATCAGCAAGGACTACAGCAGCTTGTCGCGGAAGATGATCGTGGAGTTTTTGCAGGACAACCGGATGCATCCGAACCTTTCAAGCTTTGTGAAGGCGCGGAATCCCTTCCGCTACATGCGTACCCGCCGCATGATGCGCGAGTTCATCAGTGCCGATCTGCAAAACGTGGATGATTGCTCTGCCCTCATCTCCAGTCTGGAAACAGACGGCAAGGGGATCCCCACACTGCTGAAGCATTACCTCAAGCTGAACGCCACGCTGTTAAGTTTCAATGTGGACAAAGATTTCTCCTCCGTCGTCGATGGCCTGATCATGGTCGACTTCACCGAAACCGATCCACGTTTGCTCTCGAAATACATGGGTGAGGAAAACTGCCGCCAGTATCTCGCCAGCCACAAAAAAGAAGCGGCCTGAAACCAGGCCGCTTCGTGATAAGAACTATTTGGCTCCCATTTACTTCGTGTGGGCGACGCCGTTGGAATCGGTGCTGAACTCAGGCTCAATGAGGCCGTATTCACCGTCCTTGCGGCGGAACAGAATGGCAAGCCGGTGTGTCTGCTGATTGTGAAAGAGGACGAAGGGCTTGTCACTGATTTCGATGTCCATGATGGCTTCATCTGCATAGAGTGGACGAATCTTATACTTCTCTTTGTGCACGTAGGAAGGCTCGATCTGCTCTTCATCCTTGTGCATCGAGTCTTCATGAAATACGTGCTCCTCGAGGTGACGGATGGAGCCATCTTTACGTGGGCGATGGCTTTTGAGCAGGCGAGTCTTGTACTTGCGCATGCGGCGGGCGATCTTAGCGATGCTCTCGTCGATGGAGGCGTAAATATCTTCCGTGATGGACTTCACCTCGATGACAATGTGGTCAGCGCAAAAGAGAATGATTTCGGCCATCTGAAGGCGATGATTCTGCACGTCGAGAATGACCTTGGCCTCAATGATGCGCGGATAATCAAGGTGGAGACCTTCGACTTTTTTATGCGCGTAGTCACGGATCGCGTCGGTGACGTCCATGTGACGGGCGGTGACAATGATGGGGAGGTTAACGTTGTTTTTTTGCATGGTGGGTTCTCCTTTAGGTTGGGAATGGTGGTGGATTGGGTTGAGCGTCACATGGTGAAATCCTCGCCTAGGTAGAGGCGGCGGGCTTCATCATCGTTGACGAGGAAATCTTTGCTGCCGTGGCGGCGCACCTTGCCCTCGAAGATGAGGTAGGCACGGTCCACGATGTTGAGGGTTTCACGGACGTTGTGGTCAGTGATGAGAATGGCCAAGCCCGCCTGGCGGAGCATACGGATGATGTCCTGAATCTCACTGACAGCGATGGGATCGACGCCGCTGAAGGGTTCATCAAGCATGAGCAACTTCGGCGAAGTGACGAGCGAACGAGCGATGGTAAGACGACGTTTTTCGCCACCGCTGAGAGTGATGGCGAGATTTTCAGCTACATGATCAATGCCAAACTTTTCCATCAAAGACTGCGTTTGGTCCACGCGCTCTTGCTTGGTGTAGGACTGCGTTTCCATGACCGCCATGATGTTTTCGCGCACGGTGAGACGGCGGAAGATGGACTCTTCCTGGGGCAGGTAACCCATGCCAAGCCTAGCGCGCATGTACATGGGCTGATGAGTAGCATCTTTGCCATCAAACATGACCTTGCCGCCATTCGGCTGCACCAAACCGACGATCATGTAAAATGTGGTCGTTTTGCCAGCGCCATTGGGCCCGAGAAGACCGACGATCTCACCGCTTTTGACCTCAATATCGACACCGTTCACCACCGCACGGCTATCATAGACTTTTTTCAGGCCTTCGGTGTGCAGCAGGGTAGATGCTTCGGTATTTCCAGAATCGCCCGACGTGGTGACTCTCTCAGAGGCATCGGTGGCTTCCCCGGAAAGTGCGAGTTCCTGGTTTTCGGTATTCTTTCTTGGTTGCTTGCGCGAAGCCATGGTCACTGCGGTGCGGGTGCGGAAGCTGGTGTCGTTGGAACGATGCTGGTACGACTTTGAGGTGACGCTTCGTCGCCTTGAAGGATGATGGTGCGATGTCCGCCGGTGGTCGTGAGTTTGCCTCCTTTATCAATGATCATTACGCAGCCGGGTTCGGTGGCTTGGTGCAGCTTGTTACCAGCCTGCACCTGAGGCCAGTCACGCAGCGTGGTGGTATCGGTCTTGCCGTCATAAAACAAGTCTTTGCAACGGCCGACCTGCAGTTCGCCATCCTCAGCAATTTTTTCGATAGTCACCATTGGGCCGCGTGCATACGCCTTTTCAATCGGAGGAGGGCCATTTGCTTCTTTTCTAGCTGGAGCCAGGATGTCGGAGTCTTTCACCATAGGGCTGACAGTTTTTGGCTTGGGCGTGCTGAGAACACCGCCTCCCTGCTTTGCCATGTAGAGTTCCAGTTCTTCGCACTCGATATACATCTGGGGGTGGCGTGCTTTGACGTCACCGGTGTACATGCCGTAGCCGAGGTTGGCATCGAAGAAGGCACTTTTTTGCGCGGTGATAAGGATCTGGCCTTTCGTGGCTCTCGGAACCTCGTCCAAATTCATGGGCTGAAGCGGTTTCGGCTGCGGCCCGACCGGTGGTGGTGGTGCTTCAACCACGGGAACAGCGGGAGATGCAGCGGCAGGAGTGGGTGCGACGGTCTTGGGAGCGTCCGTAACGTTTTGCATCAGTGCTTGGGCGGCCTGCAGTGCTTTCTGTCGCATATCAGCGCTTTCGGGTGAAAGCATCAGTTCCTTAGCTTTGTCTTTAACTTCATCCGGCACAGCCTTGATGATGGTTTTGGCCGTATCGACTGCCTTGGCCTTCGTTTCCGCATCCACGTTCTTTTTGCGAAAATCAAACAGTGGTCGCTGGCCGCCGGGGCCTTGTGCCCATGCGCCAACACTGCTGACGAGCAGGGCAATGCATAAAATGGATGACGTTTTCATGTCACTTGGCGGGTTGGGATTCTGTAGAGGGCTTCCCCTCGCCGCTGAGGAAGCCGCTGTCAAAGATCACCATGCGGATGTTTCCAGTCATGCGTCCCTGATTTTTTGTGGTGTCGAAGATGAGGCTGTCGCCTTCGATCTCAAAGTCGGCCCGGCTAACGCGGCTGCGCTCTGTGCTGCGCAAGACACCGCCACCAGCCATGCGGTAAAAGGCGGTCTTCAAGTCAATGCGCACATCGTTTTTCGGATCTGTATTGAACATCTGAACGACCAGCTTTTCTGCCCACAGACATTCGTCATCAATGCGGCGTATAACGGCAGCAGTGATGAGCGAGGTGCGGCGGCCAGTGACATCAAAGGAGGGTATCACCGCCCCTTTGCTTTCGGCCCCGAGCGGTATCATCTGCATGAAAGCGCCCATTCCAGAATCAGCGGGTGCCGGCTGCTGTGCTGCGGCAAACATGACGAGTCCCGCCATCACGCCGAGCACGATGGAAAACGCGAATCTGCGGCGACGCAGCAGTTCAAGTGATGTCGCGAACCAAGCCATGAATTTTCCGCAAGGTTTCCACCACTGACGCAATCTGCGAGAGCGGGATTTGATTGGGGCCATCAGACAAGGCCTTCGCCGGATCAGGGTGCGTCTCCATAAACACACCGTCACAACCCGTCGCCACCGCAGCGCGCGCGAGCACGGGAGCCAGTTTGCCATCACCGCCGGTTGCAGTGCCAAGACCACCGGGTCGCTGCACGCTGTGCGTGGCATCCATCACCACGCGGTAGCCGAGTTCGCGCATCCAATAGAGTGAACGCATGTCGGCCACGAGGTTGTTGTAGCCAAAGGTCGTGCCGCGCTCGGTGAACATGAAATTCTGACAGCCGACACTCACCAGCTTGTCTGCAATGTTTCGCGCGTCCCACGGAGCGAGAAACTGGCCCTTCTTCACATTCACGGTGCGGCCCGTTTCACCCGCTGCGACGATCAAATCGGTCTGGCGGCACAGAAAGGCGGGGATCTGCAGCAGGTCGATGTGTTCCGCCGCCTGCTTCGCTTCTTCCACCGTATGAATGTCCGTCGTCACCGGCACGCCGAGCTTTGCGCCGATTTGAGCCAACAGCTTGCAGCCAGCCTCACAACCAAGGCCGCGATACGATGAAATCGCGCTGCGATTGGCCTTGTCATAGGAGGCTTTGAAAATCCAGCGCCAACCGTGCTGTGTGGCCATGGCACCGAGCTTTTCGGCAACGTCCCAGATGAATTCTTCACTCTCGATCACACACGGACCGAGAATCAGCACTGGTTCCGTGCCATCCATCGACACCGACCCTATTTTCACCACCGGAAGAGAGAACGTCCCCATAAATCTTAAAATTGATCCTATGAGCGACGCTCCAGAATCGGTTTGAAAATCTCCAACCCCGTTGCGCTGCCCGCTGGCTCAAAGTGTAGCGGGAGGGCCGGAGATGACAACGGGAGATTCGAGGGAAAGACTCATCTATTCATGCGCCCCATTTTGAGTTCGACTTGCAGCACTGAGACGGTTTGCAGGAATATGGGTGTCTTTTCTGCTGCCATTGCTTCACAACGCTTGCCCAGAAGGCGGTTCTCTGAAACAGTGCGGTGGTATTTCCAATTCTAAGCCTGTGAAACCTGATCCGGCCAAGCCCGCACCCCCATCCGCCGAAGACGAGTCTTCGAAGTACATGCCACCCGAGATGGCCACGGGGAACGTGACGCTAGGTCCGGAGGATATGACGATTGCGGTGCCCAATCT
>Ga0209190_1000880_pt1 | contig 21459 bp, 13 predicted proteins | sample M_140205_XF_Meta_FD_187315 | JGI IMG/M metagenome (GOLD analysis project Ga0209190, IMG submission 187315) | Freshwater microbial communities from Lake Montjoie, Canada to study carbon cycling - M_140205_XF_MetaG (SPAdes) (version 2) | ecosystem: Environmental > Aquatic > Freshwater > Lake... | reverse complement strand
GCTTAGCACGGGGCTCAACATGGGGCTCAACATGGGGCTCAACATGGGGCTCAACATGGGGCTCAACATGGCGCGCCCCCCGAAACCGACGCCGCAGTTGGAGTGGCGATGTCGCGCGAAACCAATTCAGTTGCAAGGTCCCGAATCGTCTGCACCAACGAAATCGTCGGCGTGAAATCGATCGCCTCGCGTACGCGGGTCAAATCGGGTTGGCGCACGGCGAGGTCGTCGAATCCAGCTGCGAATGCCTGGTTGTACGGCACCATTCGAATGCCACTCTTGGAGCCGAGCGTGCTAATCACAAGCCGCGCGAGATCCACGATCGAGATCGACTCTTCGCGGCCGAGATTAAACACTCGCCCGTAGCACTCGGTCGAACCAAGCAACCGCGGAAGTGCGTTGACCACATCGCGAACATCGCAGAAGCAACGCGACTGCTTGCCGTCGCCGTGTACCTCGAGATCAATGCCATCGAGCGCCGCACGCACAAATCGCGGAAGCACCATGCCCCATTCGCCGATCTGCCGCGGGCCAACGGTGTTGAAGAAGCGCACGATGACCGCGGGAAGATCGGACTCGCGGTGGTACGCGAGAGCCAAGTACTCGTCGATCGCCTTCGAGCACGCATAGCACCATCGGGTGTACGAGGTCGATCCGTAGACGACATCGTCTTCCTCGCGCATCGGAACCCGCACGCCTTTTCCATACACCTCGCTGGTCGAGGCAATCAGAATCGGCAGCGAGCTCTGCGCCGCGAAGCGAAGTACCACGCTTGTTTCGTGAATGTTGGTTTCGATGGTGTGGATCGGCCGTTCGACGACAAGACGCACGCCAACCGCGGCCGCGAGATGGTAAATGCAGTCGTAGTCGGCGCCGGAAAGCTTCGGCATCACATCCGACACATCGCCTTCGATCACTCGATAGCGCGCGCAACGCGCGGGCACCGAGCGAACGATCTCCGGATTGGCGCGCCGCCCCGTTGAGAAGTTGTCAACCACGGTCACCGAGTGCCCGCGATCGAGCAGCAGCTCGGAGAGATGCGAACCAATGAAGCCAGCGCCGCCGGTGATAAGCACGCGTTGCGAACGACTATCAGAGTGGATGTTCGGATGCGTCTTCACAATGTCGAGTCTTCACCTGCGCCGGCCGTTTCGTCACTTGCCTGCGTAGCCGGACATCGCTTCGTAGTTCTTGCGGAGATATCCACCAGCAGTATTGATCGGACGGTTGAGCACTGCGCCAATGAACTGGCCACGGACATCGCCGAGTTGGTTCACAAGCCGCGCGACCAGACCGCGCTGCTCCTGGAACGCTCGCACGACAAGAATGGTTCCGTCGACCTTGTTGGCCACCGCGAGCGCATCGCCCGCCACAACCACTGGCGGCACATCGACGATCACAATGTCGTACTTGGCTCCGACTTCCTGAAGGAACGAGTCGAACCGCGTGGTGTTCAGCAATTCAAACACCCTGCTCTCCGGAGTTCCAGCCGAAACGATGTCCACATTGCCGCCCGCAGACCGAATCACATCGCCAATCGATGCCTGGCCGCCGAGCACATCGCCCAATCCGCGCGCATCAGGCTCGGTGCCCATGGCGGCGGCGAGATGGCTGCGGCGGAAATTCGCGTCAACGACGAGAACCTTGCGCCCACTTGCCGCCATCGAGTCGGCGAGGTTTGTAACGAAACTGGTCGTGCCCGCCTCGGGAAGACCGCTGAGGCACGCGATGGACTTGATCGAACCCTGCGCGCATGTCTTGAGCACCTGTCCGGTGATCTGGCGCGAAAGTTCGGCCGCGATCGACTTGGGTGCGTCGCGCACCACGCGTTCGATCTTCTTCGTGCCCAGTGGATCCTCGGAAAGATCGGGGATCGATCCGAGCAAGCGCAGGCCGGAGACGGCTGTGAGATCAGTTGCGTAACGCACTCGGGTGTCGAGGAATTCGCGCAGGAAGATGAAGGCCACGAAGATGGCAAGGGTCAGCACGCCGCCAGCAGGCAGCATGTACTTCCACTGCGGGAAGCTCAGCTGACGCGGGGTGTGCGCACGCCTGGCGATGTTGACCGCACGAACGTCGTCGCGGGCCTTGAGCTGCTCAAGATTGGCGAGAACCTTCAGCTGCTCTGCACGCGCTTCGAGCAAACGCTCGCGACGCTCCTTGAGCTCGGTCACCATGATGTTGCTGGCGGCGAAGTCCTTCAACCGAACGTTTTGGGCGACAAGGTCCTTCTCGAATCGCTCCAGCAAGCCGCTGTAGCTCTCGACCTGGTCGGCATACTGCTTGAAGTCCGCGTTGAGGTTGCGACGCAGGATCTGATTGACGATGGCGTCGCGCTCGAGCTCTCCAGCCTTCACCTGAGTTTCGATCGAGCGAACCGCCGCATGATCAGGACCGAACTTCTTGCGATAAGTCTCCGCCGCAACGCGAGCCTCCTGCACAGCGCTGTTCGAGCGCTGCACCTGTGGGTCCTCCTCGGCGGTACGGATATCGTCGGGCGAAGGCTCGAGACGACCTTCCATCTTGGCTTCGGTCTGCGCCTTGCGGCTCTGCGCCATGGTCTGGAGCGACTTAGTCTCGCCAAGCCGGCGAGAGGTGTCCTCGACCGCCAGGAGCATCTCGTTGCGCTCCTCGTTGGTGGAGGTCATGTTGTTATCGTCGACGAACTTTCTGACTTCCTTGGCGAGGCTCAGGAGTTGTGCGTCGAGATCCTTGAGCTGCTTATCGAAAGTCTGGCGGTTGGCCTCGAACTTCTCGTCATCAGCCGCCTTCTTCACCGCGATGTAGGTGTCGGCGATTCGATTGAGAACGATGGGGACATCGCTCGGCACATGGGTCGACCAGGTCAAGGAAACATAGTTGGTGCGCCGCTGATGTCCTGCCGCCAACTCGTCCTCGAGGTCGTCAACCGCGTCTTCAGCAACGAATCGATCTGAGCTATCGCGGTAATGCTCGCTCCACTTGGTCTGCTCGATGTCGCGATTGTTCATCGCCTTCATGAGCAGTTCGCGCGTAACGATTTTTGCCGCCTCGGTCTGACCTGCACGCTCGACGGTTTCCTCAGTGCGATCGTCGCGCGAAGTCACATCAGTGGCTTCGTCGGGCGACTGCTGAAGTTCGAAGAGGACGGTATCGGAGTACAGGGGATAGGTGAATTCGCAGACGACCTGTGCTACTGCGCCGATCGCGACTCCGATCACCGCCGCAGCGGCGATCTTCCACGCGTGCTGTCGCAGCACGCGAATCGGATCGATTTGGATGGCCGCCGCCACGGGTGCGCCTGCGCGCGCTCGGTTGGGCTGGGTTCGTGGATCGACGGGGCTCTTGGAGGGTGCAATGCTCATGGCGGTTCTCGGAATCGATGTATCGGGGCTTCCAAGCCCTCACTTGAGTGTCACTTAAGCGTTGAGAGAAGCTCAGCGATGGAAGCCTTGGTCGGCGGGTCTGGGTTCATCGCGGAAGCAGCAGTGAGTGCTTCACGCGCAGCGGGGTCACGGTTAAGGCCATGCAATGCCATGGCGCGGTGAAGTTGGACTGACGCGCTGTCGGCGAACTTTCCAGCGCGGTCTGCATAATCGAGACCTTCCTGGAACTGCTTCTCGGCGATCAGGACAAGCGCCAGCGTGTCGAGATACTCGCCACGAGTTGGCTTGAGCTGAACGGCCAAGCGCGCTGCCGGCAGAGCCTTCTTCGCGTCCTTGAGGCAATCCACGCACAAGTACGCGTAGTTGTTGAGAACCGCGTCACTGCCCGGAGAGAGCTTGAGCGCCTTCTCGTAGGCCGCAACCGCATCGGCGCACCGACCAGTGAGGTAGTAACTGGTGCCGAGGCGGTCATAAAGGATCGCGCCGAAATCGGGGATCTTCGAGTAGTCACGATTGGCGAGGGGTTCAAGATAACTAATGACCTTCGCTGGGCCGGCGGAGTCGTTGCCGAGCGCAAGGAAGGACAGATAATCCCATCCCACGGGCGTCGGGTCTCCAGCGCTGACGTCCATCAGCAACTTCTCTGCGTCGTCGAGAAGTGCCGGCGCGAAGATCAGCCGCACCGCGGCGTACCACTGCTGCATCGGCTCCACGACGCCAGCGTCGTAATCCTTCTTTACCACGGCGAATGATTCGCGCAGCGATGTCAGGCCGTCGCCCTTCTCGCCGAGGGCAACGAGCGCCGCACCGAGATAGGCGCGTGCCACTGGATTGTCGCGCACAAGGTCACCGCGAGCACGGCAAACCTCGATCGCCCCGCGGAAATCGCGCGCGCGGATGCGAGCGTCGAGTGAACGGAAGAAGGACTGCGCGTCGGGGCGAAGCTTGTCGGCGCGGGCATAACACAAGGCGGCCTCGGAAAGCCGGCCGCGCTTGGCGAGCAAGTCACCGAGAGTGAAGTGCCATGCCGCTTCTCCTGGCGCGTAGCCGATCGCTGCGCGCAGCGCCTCCTCAGCGCGGTCCAAGGAGTTACTGGTGAACAGAAGGTCGATGAGCCGCCGCCGCGCGTCGACGCTCGTCGGCACGAGGCGCAAGTAGCGATCAAGTTCAGCAACGGCGCCGTTGATGTCGCCAAGCGCCACCAACACCTCGGCACGCGCGCCACAGGCGGGGAAGAATGTCGCACCGAGCGTGGTGGCCCGGTCAGCCGCCGCCAACGCTTCCTCGCCGCGAGTGCGGTCGCCCGTGAGTTCGAAGAGTTTGCGCTTGACCATCGAGTCTTGGATGAATGCCTGCGGGATCGAAGGAGCGAGCAACTTGGCGCGCTGGTATGGCGCAATCGCCTGTTCGTAGGCCGCGCGCGCGCCGACGGTGTCGACCTTGAGCCGCAGCGCATCGCCTTGAGCCACATAGATCGCGCCGTCGAGCAACTCGGTGCCAAGGTCGCGAGGACCAGTACCCACCGATGCATCGAAAGTACGACGAGAATCATCAGGACGAGCGAGGCGCAGATAGCACTCGGCAAGCCGCATGTGCATCGCACTATTGCTGCCTGGCGTCACCAGCGGCTCGAGATAGACGAGTGCAAGCTTGTATCGCTCGATGCCCATGAGCATGTCAACGATTGAGCGACTCGCATCGCGGGTCTTTGGATCCTCGCGCTTGATCGCCTCGGCGAACGATGCGCGCGCGCGATCTTCAGCATCGAGGAAAATCTGCAACTGGCCAAGCATGACCAAGCCGCGCCAGCCCAGCGCCGTGCCGCCCTTGCCCACCACTGTGACCAACACCTGCTCCGACTCGGCCATTCGGCCAACGGTGCGCAGCATGCTCGCATAGGCGGCAGCGGCGTCGAGGTTTTCTGGTTCGCGGACGAGAATATCGAGATAGATCGTCTCGGCGCGCTTGCGCCATTCGTCGCGAACGCGATCGGTTTCGGTCAAGCGAACCGGCGGGTCGAGCAAGTTCCACTGATTTTCAGTGTAGACCACCTTGCCGACTTCGTTGGTCACATCTTCACGCTCAGGCGCGGACATCGAGAGCATCGAGGCGAGCACAATCGCGTTGGCGCTGTCGATCGGCGCAACGCGATAGCGATTTTCTCGCAGTCGCTGCGCAGTCCGGCGATCGCCGACCTGCTGCTCGAGCACGAGCCAGGTGTTTCCAACATCGTCGTCAAATCCAGCCAGCGAGCGGGCCTGTCGAAGGACCTCGAGTCCGCGGGCGGGGCTGCCTGACCGAACAAGCACTCCGACAAGCAGACGCACCGTTGTCATGTCGGCGGGGCGACGCTTGTACGCCTCCTCGTAATTGCGCAGCGCGCCATCGATGTTGCCCATCTGTTCCAGCGCCGCGCCGAGCGTTCGGTAGATCGTCGACGCATCGACACCGGATTCGATCGAACGCTCAAGCAACTGCGCCGCCTCTGGATACTTTTCCTGAGTCAGCAGCGCGCGTGCGCGAAAGATCGGCGCTTGGGTGCGGTCGCGACCGGATTGTTCGGCCAGCTTTGCCAGCATTTCAGCCGCGGCATAGTCCTTCTTCTCGAGCGCCGAATTGAAGTCAACTTCAAGAAACGCGGGATGGGCGCGATCGGCCTGCTCGGCCTTGACGCGCCACTCCTTCGCCGCAGCCGTGAGCCTCGCAGCGTTCGCCTCAGAGGACTCCGCGGACGCAAGCCCAAGACGGCGATCACGATCCGCTTGATCATGCATCGTTTGACCAGTCTGCAGCAATCGCAAATAGGTCATGACTGCGCGCTCCTTTGGATCCTCGACCGCGCCTTCCGAAAGCGCGATCACGCGATCAACGATGTCGTCGCTGGAAAGCACGGCGTTGAAACGCACGAGCGCAGTGTCGGTGGGAAACACCGCGAGAGCATCACGGGTGAGCTTGCGAGCAAGCTCGGTGTTGTTCGCCTGCACCTCGACGGCAACAGCCATACGCCAGATGCGCACATCGTTGGCGCCGAACTTCTTCTTACCCTCCTCGAGAAGCTTGCGCGCTCCGTCGAAGTCCTTCGCGTCTGACAATTTCTGGATCGCCTCTGCCGAATCAATGAAGTCGTTCGCTGCGCCCGGGACCGCGGGATCGTTGGCCTGCGCTGAAGTCGCCGTCGCGAGCAGTTCTTTGGCCTCGGTGTCGTCGGGGAATGCGTCGACCACGCTGCGAAGCGTGCTGATCGCATCTTTGGTGCGGGCCGACGTGATCTCGAGCCGAGCCCGCAACTTCAAAAGCGCGATGTTGCCCGACGAAAGAACGAGTCCTCCGTTGACGAGTTCGAGCGCGCGACCGACTTCCTGAATACGCATGTTGGCGAGCGCGCTCAGGATGTAGAGCTCCAGATCGATCTGGCTGCCCTTCTTAAAGACCTCGTTGAACTTGATGATCGCGCCCATCGAGTCGCCCTTGAGCAACGCAATTTTGCCGTCGGCTCGCAGTAGCGCGGATGTATCGGGCGAGCCTTCTAACAGCTTGGCGACGGCGTCGCGCAGGACGATCGCCTCTTTCAAGCTTGCCTCTTTTTGGTCGGCACCTGAACGCTCCGCCTCGTCGAACGCCAGATCGAACAGCGCGATCGCAGAGATCGTGCGGTTTGATTCGTAGAGCGCGGAAAGCAGGCCCGTAGTTGGGCGCGCTGCATCAACGACGGCTTTCAACTCGCGACGAGCACTCTTGATGTCGCTTGAGCGCAGCGTGATTCCGTAGGAACGGCGATGGAGCAAGGCGGTGGGATTTTTTCCGACATAGTCGCCGAGCACCGACTGAGCCTCCTCGAGGCCGGTGGTTCCGCCACGCAGAAGGACTTGGGCAACTTCGATGATCGCAAGCGAATCGTCAGACGAGCTCGCGACCTTTGCCAACGCTTCAGCGGCGGCAGTGACGCCCGGGTCCTTTGACTTGCCGTTGGCAAGCGAGAGCGCCAATTCGAGTTTCGCGATCGATGCACGAAGACCGTTCGGTGACTCCGCATCGAGGCGCGCCATCGCGCTGTCAAGCGCTACTTGGGTGGACTCCAGACGATCGGAACGGCCTGCGCCTCCAGCAATAGCGCGCTCGCGCACCGCAAGGCGTGCAAGTGAACCTACGCCAAGATCACGCTCGGCTGGTGTCAGATCCTTCGACTTGAGAGCGGCTTCAAGGTCTGCAACGACCACCGCGCGTTCCGTATCGCTCAGCGAATCAGCGCGGCGAAAGCCTGCATAACCGCGATAGAGCCGTGCCAACGCCGCTCCGACGCCATCCTCGGAAACGGTGCGCTGCATGTCGTCGCAACGATCGGAAAACTGCTTCCAAGTGGAGATGTTGTCGAACGCTTCCGCCTGATTGCGAAACGCCTCGAGGAATGTTCGCCAACGCGCATTGTCGTCGCGCGCAGCGCGTGCCTCGCTCGCGAGCACGCTGAGCAACTGGAAGTAATCCTCGCGCGCCTGGTTCTCCGTTTCCGGAGTGATGCGAAGGATGGCCTCTCTGAACTTCGCCAGGTAATCGAGGTTGGTTGCCTTCTTGGCCACGGCGCGACCGTAAGCATCGGCTGCCTTGCGGTACTGGCCCGCAGCGACCAACTCGTCACCCGCTCGGATATGCCGCTCCGAGTCGTACCGAAAGCGAAGCACAAGCGTCACCGCCCCGCCCAATACGAGCAGGATGAGGAGTGAGCCGACGACGAATACGAGTTTCTTGTTGAGCTTCTGTGCCATTGTTGGTTGCTTTCAGCCGGCAATCCGGCCTCGGTGCGCGATTGCGCGCGCGGTCCCGCTATTGCGCGGCCGCCTCCTTGGAGCGCTTCTCCCAGGTCGGCCAATCAGGCAGGCATTTCATAACTTGCGGAACGAGTCCGCTCAGCAGTTCCGTTGCGTCTTGCTTAAACGGCTCGAGCAGCGAGTCGTCGGCGTTCTTCACGAGCCCCGACTTCGTCAGCTGGATCTTGCAGTAATAGGCGTAACGGTCGGTCAGGTTGAAGGCGAGCGTGCGAACGTCGTAACTGGTTCGAGCGGTCTGGCCATTGGCGATGAAGAAGTATCCACCGACTTGTCGAACGGTGGGCTTCTTTGGATCCTGAAACTCGACGGTGGTCACAGCGATGTCGCCCTTGGGCAGCGTGACCTGTTCGACTTCAGCAGTAACGGGGTCGGTGATCGAGGTCGACATGTACCCCGAACTCGGCGCGCCCGCGAGCGCACGCCATCCGCGACGATCGAGATCAATGGTCACGCCTTCGGAGTTGCGCGTGAGCGAAAGTCCGCCGACTGCCCAACAACGCTCGGGGATGTGCGGCACCGCGTCGATCGTTCCCGTGTAGTAGGCGACATGGACATGCACGACGCCCTTCGAAGGATTGCCGTCGACGGCGTACACGCGATCGAGATAGCGGCGCGTGCCGAGTTCCTCGATGAGCGCGTCACTGAACACCGCATCCGAACCAACGCGCTCCCAGCGCCCGATCTTGTTCGGAATCGAATCGAGCGGGCGCCGCAGGTCCACCGGCTCCTTCAGCAGATGAATGTTCAACTGCGCCACCAAGAACCGGAAGCCGACTGCTCCAACGATGAGAATCGCGAGCGCGGCAAAGTAGGCCTTGAGCGAGGAGCGTTCAAGAAGCACTGGATGCTCCTGAATTCTCCGCTGGTTTGCGGGTGACATCCTCGACGAACAAATTCCTGAGGAACCACATGATGCCGAGATAGAGCAACAGCGCAGGCACCAGCCACACGAGCCCGACGAAGCTGTGGAAATCGCCCGCCGCGAAGTTCGCGTTCCAGAGCGAGAGCAAGCCAAGCGAGTACACGCGCAGCACATTCACGCCGATGGCAACAGGAATGCCGGCCGCGACCAGGGCCACGCGCTGCCAAACTTTCGGCAAGCCCGTGTAGGCGATCGCTACGCCGAGCGCGAGAAACGCAACCAACATCCGCATTCCCGAGCAGGCTTCGGCGACATTGAGCTGTGTCGGTAAGCCATTGACGAAGACGGTGAGCACATTGCCGCTGCGCTCGACATCGACACCGGTAATCGACAGCAGCGCATGCGCGCCAACGGCCGACCAGTCCTGCATCCTTTCAGTCACCAACTGCAGCAGACGCTCGCTCACCGACTGCCCGAAGGCAATCCAGTAGATGATCGGAAACAGCAGGATCTTGGTTATGCGGGTGCCGAGAACAAGAAGCGTCAAGCCAATCAGCGTGAGACCCGCCGAGAGACCGCGGGCGTTGTGGTGCAGGACGAACCAGGCGGGGCCGAAGGTCGTCGCGACATACGCGCCGACTCCCAGCAGCACGAGTGGAATGCCCAACCAACACGCTTTGGCCGGTGCCAACAGCAGTTCTTGGCGCCTCGTTGCGATGAAGTATCCCGAGATCGCCGGCACGAACAGGGTGTGACCCCAGTCGGCGGGTTCATCGAGCGCCCATTTCACTTGGGTGGAGAAGAAGACCCAAAACACGGTCACAAACGCCGCCAAAAGCAACAATCCCGCGCCCAGCAATTGTGGCGGCGCCAATGCCACCACTGACGGCCGCGCACGCGCAGCGTCTGACGGCATCTTGGGCTCGAGGCCCTGAGGCTGTTCCTTATTGATGGCGCTCATGCATCACAGTCCGAATGATCCACCCGCCGACACCAGCCAACGCCAGCCATCGCCGATCGACGCCCCCTACGCCCGCGCCATCCAATCACCCGAGCGCGCTTCAAGCCACCCTTGGGGGTGGGGGCTACGAAGCGCGCCGCGCGATGGTTCGACATTTCTGAAATTCTGGCGTTCATGCGCTCTGTGCTCTTTTTTGGGCGCAACGCAAACCCGATCGACCCGTCCAGCCAACAGCAACCGCTCCCCGTGGATGTCAGTTGAAAGTACCTGGCGGTGGGCCGAACACATCGTTTCCGAAGTTACGGTCGAGCAGGAAGCCGAAGCCGTAGGTCATGCGGAAGCCGTTGCGGATAACCGCCAACGGCGTCGCAAAGAAGTTGGTGCCGATGATCACATGATCGTTGGCCTGCATGTAGATATCCGGCTCGGAACGATTTCGAATCGCAGCCAAGTCAATGCGCATCGTGGCCTCGCGGTCATTACCCAACATGCGCACGAGGTCGACACGGTTGGGAATGGCCGTCGGCGACAGACCGCCCGCCGCAGACACAAACCGGCTCAGCGTGAGGCGACCGTTGGTGTTCTGCAGCTCATACACGCCGATGCGATTGATCTCGCCATCGATGTAGAGGAAGCCTGTTTCAGGCGGCTCGACATAGATGATGTCGCCGGGACGGATCACCACATTGAGGTTCGGATCGCCTTCGACGAAGCGCTGGTAGTCGACTTCGATGATGCGAGTCGCATACATCGATGGCGCTGCGGCAGCAGTCGCACGGGTCGCCCGCTCGCTCGGGGTGCGATTCGGTGAGCCGCGCTTCCAACGACCGAGGGTCTCATCGAAGTAGAAGCCGCTGGTCGGCGTTGGCTTCGCGGCGTCGCTAGCCTTCGGCTCAGCGAGGTCATCGACATCGACGGTCGGCTTGGCGACATCCTGAACCACGCGATGAACTTCGCCCACCATGCCCGGAGCCGCCTTTACTGGCGCGATCATTTCCGGAGCATCCTTCGGGGCTTCAGCTGGAGTGGTAGCGGCTGGTTTCGCAGGCGCGCCCGATCCGAGCTGGTTGATCAAATCGTCGATGTTTCCCGCATCAGGCTTCGGATCGGTTCCGATCGGCACCCGCGGCTCACGATCAGCCTGCGGCTGGGGATAGATTGGCTTCAGTGTGTCGTCGAGCGGCGCAGCGCGAATGATCTTGACCCGCTGCGTTGTCGGAAGCGTTCCTCCGGCAAGCGCGATCGCCTCGGACAGGCGGAAATCAGGGCGCTCAAGCGTAAACACGCCCGTCTCGCCAACCGAGCCCGAGATGGAGAACTGGAAGCTCTGGCCCTTGAGCAGCGAAACCTGCACGACTGGATTGGCGATCAGCCGTCCAACCTTGGCTTCGATCTCGTGTTGAAACTCCTCGATGGTCAGACCTGCGGCCGCGACATCTCCGACTTCCTTGAGTCGGATGTTGCCGGTCTGGTCAATCAGGAGTTGCTCGCTTTCCTGCTGGCCAGGCGTCACGAGTTCAAACACATCGACGCGCACGACGTCGCCTGGCGCGAGTCGGTACTTCAACTCGCCGGGCACAAGATCCTCGGGCGAAGGCGGGACTACCGCCGTGCCCGCAGCACCTTGACGCTCAATCACATCGAGGCGCGAGAGAATCGGCATCGTTGTGGGCGTGGTTTCGAAGTAGCCGGTGCGACTTGGATCCATCCATGAATCGACTTCGCAGCCGAGCAAGGAGGAAATGAGCGCCGACGCAACGACAGCTCTCCCGATCGACGAGACAAAACGCCTCGATGAAAGTGAGTCGCAAGCGATGACACGAGTGAGTTGGCAGACTTCTTGGGTCGGGTGCACGATCAGGACTCCGGACTTTGCCGTTGAAACGCACCAAGCCATCCACCTGGAGGGACTTAGAGCGCGTGCGTTCCTTATCGGCTCGCATGCAGTCCGAATTTGAGGAATACCCAAGGACTTATTGGTTGAGCGCGCGCAACAGCACCGCCATGCGTGCCGCGACGCCACAGGAAACCTGGGCCATGATCAGGCTGTCGTTGGAATCTTCGGCCACTTCGCCGTCGATTTCGACCCCGCGGTTGACCGGACCGGGATGCAAGATGGGCGCGCCCGTGCGCATCCGCTTGCGTCGAGCCTCGGTGAGGCCGTAAGTGGCGCGGTAGTCAGGGGCCACCCCGCTTCCCGCCGCACGCTCAAGCTGAACGCGCAACATCATGATCGCGTCCATTTCGCCGATGATCGCGTCAAAATCATGCGCGATGGTGATCGAGCCAGCGCCGCGAGCAAGGTGTTCGAAGCCCATCGGCAGCAAGGACGGCGGTCCAACGGCGACTACATGAGCGCCGAGCGCGACCAAAGCATGAGTCGCGGAGCGGGCGACACGGCTATTGGCGATGTCACCCACGATGGCGACCCGCTTGCCCGCGAGATCGCCCAACCGCAGGCGCAAAGCGAGCATGTCGAGAATTGCCTGGGTCGGATGCTCGTGACGCCCATCGCCAGCGTTGATGACCGGGCAGGCGACATGTTTGGCCACCAGGGCCGCACCGCCAGCGATCGATGTGCGAACGACCATGGCGTCAACGCCCATCGCCTCAATGTTGCGCGCGGAGTCGACGAGCGACTCGCCCTTGGAAGTACTCGAACCGCTCGCGCCGAGATTGACCACATCGGCACCGAGGCGCTTGGCGGCGATCTCGAAGCTCACGCGAGTACGGGTGGAGTCCTCGAAAAAAAGGTTGGCGATGACGCGCCCGCGCAGCCGCTCTTCCGGCGGCGCATCACCGACAGCCGCGGGCAGCAGCCGTTGGGCGCGGTCGATGATCGCGCGAAGATCGGAAAGAACAAGCCCCTCGATCGCGAGGAAATCGCGCGAGGAGCTCGAGAGGTCACAACCGTGGGTTCGCTGAATAAGCCGCACGACCCGAGCATATCACGGCTCGGATCGTGCGGCATCCTGCTTGCTCAGATCATCGATGGCTCAGTCGGCAACGGCCGCAAAGGCGCGCTCGTCGAGGAGTTCGATCGGAAGGAAAGTCTCGGTCATCACGCCGGTCGCGAGGTCCTTGACTTCGACCTTGACCCGGTAGTTTCCAACCGCGAGGCTGCTCGTGATCGGGATGATCTCGCCGAGGAAGAACTCGCAGCGCGGCGCGTCGGCGGCGTCGACCACATCGGTCCACTCGGGAGTACGCGACCAGGCAACCATGTTTCCCTTCGACGAATCGGCGGGCACAATAGAGACGCGGGTGGACAAGCGGGTCGTCCACTTGCCGTTCTCGAGATGGCTCTTGAAGCCGTCGAGCTCGCTGTAGACGATGACGCGGCTGTTGGCGCCGGCGAGGAAGCGGCGGTGCTGCATCGGAGCGTAGTCGCCGAAACCGACGACCTTGGTGCAGAGATCCATGTGGGGAATGGTCAGCGATGGCTCGCCAGTGAGCGCCGCGACCAGTGCCTGACGCGTCGGCGCATCAACCTTGGTGGCTCCGTCACGGAAAGAGCGGCCGAGAGCCGCGAATCCAGCGTGGACCGCGACGATGCGATCGCGCTCGTCTTGAAGCAAATCAGAGCCGAAGCCCTCGGGAAGATCGATGTCGGGATTCGACACCGCAAGCGACGAGTAGATGAACCAGACCCGCATCGGATCAAGCGAGCTCGTGCCAGTGTTGGCGAAGGCGTTGGCGAGAAGCTTCGAGAGCTGCATCGGATCGGTGGGGATCTCCTGCGCGACCTGAACGCCGGTGTTTGTACCTGTGTTCGCACCTGTGTTCGCACCGGTGTTCGCAGCCGTATTGGTGTTGAAATTGGTGTTGTTGGTCGACCGAGCCGTCGCGATTGCGTTGGCGTTCCCGTTGTTCTGGGTCGAGTTCCACGGCGGGTTGCCGAAGGTCGCGGGCGCCGCGGCCATGACGGGGTTGGGCTGCCAATCCATCATCGTCGGCTTGCCGTTGGGCAGGTAGGTCTTGATCTTCGGCTCGACCGACGCCATGCGGAAGCCGTTCCAAGTCGCAGGCAATGTGCCGGCGGCGGCGTCAGCCTGAGTCGTGTCAGCGGCGAGGACATTCGCGCTCGTGCTCGCATTCTTGGCGAACTTCTGCGATGAAGTACCAGTGTATTTTCGCTGATTGGACATCGTCGCCAGTGCCGCGCGATCATTGTCGACGGTGGCGGCGAGATTCTGAATCACAGTGGAATCAGCCTCAGTCGTGGCACTGTCTGGGCCACGCGCCGAAAGCTGTCCCTTGCCGAGCGCCGCGTTCTTGGCCGCGTTCTTGTCAGCAATCGTGGTGTTGGTGCCGTCGCTGCGACGCTGCGCGGTGCGCTGCTCGTTGGTCTTGGCTCCCGCGCTGCAACCGATGGCCGTCAACGACCAGCTGCCCATCACCACCAGCGATCCGCAGGTGACGAGGGAGAACATGAAGTCGCGCGTGCACGGATGAACTGCGGGATGAAGCGCGGAGTTCGAGCGGCGGGTGGGGGAAGAATCGGTTTTTGCAAGCGTGTCCATGCGTGGCTCCTCGTCGTTGAAATCGGTCGTCCTGACCATTCGCGCTCCGCTCGTTCCATCCTTGGAACGATCGAATGAGCGCGATGGCGCCGTGCCGTGACAAGACACTCCAGCTGCTACGGCTTTCGAATCCGACGATTCATCGGAGCAACTGCACGAGGTTCCGCAGAATTTAGGGCACCGTAATATCGCCCGCGCTCGAGCCCAAGGATCGTTGGGTGGTCGATCAGCGGCGAGAATTGCCGACTGCGAGCATTGTGCTCATCCCCATGGCGAAGGCCTCAAGCGTGCGCGGCAACTCCCCTGCGAGCCCTGACTTGGAGCGCCGATCGAGGTCGATCGCCTCGCGAAAAAGCTGCGCGGCGCGGGTAGATCCAAGGGTTTTTGCCGCACGAATGGTCGGCGCCTGCGACGGACCCCAAAGTTTCACCTGCTTGGCCACGACGCCCTCGGCCGTACCCTCGCCCAACAGCCGAGCCGCATCATGGAGCTTTCGGGAGAGATCGACGATCGACCAGATGAGAAGTTGCTCAGGCGCCTGCGAAATCTCGATGAGTTCGCGCACTTTGCGGATGGCCGCGGCCGGATTGCCGGCAAGGAGCGCCTCTTGAATCTCCCAAGCGGCCTCTTCGCGCGTCTGCCCGGTGAGCGCGGTGACCAGGGCCTTGGTCACGCGGCGCTTGGGCTCTGGTTCAGTGGCGAGATAGGCAGCAAACTTCGCCAATTCGCTGTCGAGACGGGCGAGATCATTGCCAACGCGTTCGACGAGCGCGTCGGCGGCATCGGCGTCGATGGGCAGGGAATAGTGCTTTTGTGCGCGGGCGCCGCACCAGCGCTTGGCATCGTCGATGCTGGGCGGGTCGCACTTCAGGACCGCGCCGACCGCCGACACCATCTTGTCGAGGTTGCCTGGACGCCAACTGTCGGCGCGCAGAACGAGCGTCGCCTCCTGCATGGGAGACTGGGCATAACGCTCGAGAGCGCGGCGGGCGTCCTCGTTGGCGACGAACTGCTCGGCCTTGTCCACCACCACGAACTTGTGAGCCGCCAACAGACCGAAAGTGCGCAGTTCGTCGAGCAAATCGACGGTTCTGACCGTGGCGCCATCCAAGTCAAAGCGCGAAACCTCACCAAACTGCTCGTTCAGCGCGGCGTGAAAGCGCCGCAGTCGCTCCACGATCAGAAAGGAGTCCTTTCCGTGCAGGATCACAATGCGCATCGAGGCTGTGAGTGGTTCGGCCATCGGGTTGGGTTCAGGGGGGCGCATGGTAGATCGCCGTGGCATAGGATGCGCCGATGCTGTCGCTCGTTGTTGTGAGAGGACCCGATCGAGGCCGCGTATTCCCGCTTGCAGAGCGTGAGCCGCAGCTCGTGGGACGCTCCACCGAGGCGCTTGATCTGACCGATCCGTCGATCAGCAGGCGCCATGCCGAACTCACACCCGATGGAGGACGCTGGACGCTGCGCGACCTTGCCAGCCGCCACGGTTCCTTCGTGAACGGAATTCGGATCTCTGGCGCGGTCGGAGTCGGCGTCGGCGACCGCCTTCGTTGCGGCGACAGCGAGTTTCTCCTCGTCCAAGAAGGTCTCGCGCCCGCGCGGGCGGCCGATGCGGGCGAGACGCACGCCCGCCGAATCCGCGAGGCCGGTGACGGCGCGCACCGTGCCGACGAATCCGCCGTGGCCATGCAGCTGCTTTCACGCGCGGCCGAGCCGACCGACGCCGACACGCTGCTCGGCGAGTGCGCGCGCATGATCGCCGCCCAACTTGGTTGCACCTGCGTGGCGCTGCGGGCGACCGACGCACGGCTCGCCGACTTCGTGGCGCCGTCGCACACCGGCATCGCCGTGCCCTCGGCTCCGTTGGCACTGGTCCGCCAGAGCATCATCGACGGCGAAATTTTGGCCGCCAGCGACGGCGCTCTCTCGCTGATCGTGCCGTTCGGCGCGGCGGGCGGAACGCGCGGCGCATTCGTGCTCCAGCGCACCGATCTGGCCGCGCCCACCGAGCGCGAGGTCGCGACCGCTGCGCGCGCCGCCGAGGTCGCCACCCTCGCCCTCGCCGCCCGCGGTCATCGCGAGTCCCATTCGTCGCAGGAGCGCCTCGCGCTCATTGGCGAGACGGTCGCGAGCCTGAGCCACTCGATCAAGAACATCCTGCAAGGGCTGCGTTTCGGCGCCGACGCCGTGGATCTTTCGCTTTCGCGCGGAGAACTCGCCAAAGCGCAGGAAGGCTGGCCGGTCCTTCAGCGCAACCTCGACCGCATCCACTCCTTGGTTTTGAACATGCTGGCCTGGGCCAAGGCGCGGCCGCTGGAGCCGGAGGAGTGCGATCTGAACGAGCTCCTGCGCGAGGTCTGCGAGCTGCTCACACCCGCCGCGGGTCGGCGCAGGGTGGGAATCGTGCTTGATCTCGATCCGCGGCTTCCGCTTGCATCCATCGACGCGCCCGCCGTGCATCAAGCGGTCACAAATCTGGTGCTCAACGCCGTCGAGGCTGCGCCCGAACACACCGGCGTCGTCACCATCGCCTCTCGCCACCATCGGGCCAGCGACGAGGCCAGCGACGAGGTCGCGGTGACCGTCCGCGACAACGGCGCTGGAATTCCCGACTCGATCCGTCCTCGCCTGTTTGAGCCATTTGTTTCGTCCAAGGGCCAGCGCGGCACCGGACTTGGCCTTGCGGTCGCACGCAAGATCGCTGAACGCCACGGCGGCCGCATCGAGGTGGTGGCGAGTTCGGCGGGCGGAACCGAGATTGCCCTGCGATTTCCCGCCTCCAACGAGCACGCCGACCCAGGAGAAACCCGAGCTCCGCGAGGAGTGGCGCCGTCGGATTTCGGCTGGCGCTTCGAGTGACACCGACTCTCACTGCGCGGTCTTCGCAAAGAAAGTTCGGAAACGATTGCGAAGTCATACCCCCTGCTTGCCGATCAACGGGCGACCGATACGATCCCGCCGCTGTGTGGATGGCGTCACGACAAGCGCACTCGCGCAAGAAATGCCGCCGCCACCCATCAGCCTGAACAATCCGGTTCAACGCGGCAGACCCTTCCCGAGCGCTCGACGCTCAAGACCTGACTGAGGCCCCAGCGCATGCATTCTTCCCTCGACGCGCATCTGCCGCACATCATCTCCAGCCTTCCCCCCGATCGGCGCCATGAGGTGCTGAACGCGGTGAACTACCAGCGCACCCGTGAGATGACCATTGATGAACTCCTGCTCGAGAACCGAGTTGTGTTTCTTATTGGCGAGATCAACTACTCGTCCGCCGCGCGCGTGATGATGCAGATGCTCTACCTTGAGAACCAGAAGAAGGGTCAGGACATCAACTTCTACATCAACTCGCCAGGCGGCTCGGTGGACGACACCCTCGCCGTGTACGACACGATGCAGTTCATCTCCTCCGATGTTTCGACCTTCTGCGTCGGCCGCGCCTATTCGGGCGGAGCCGTGCTGCTTGCCGCCGGCCACCCGGGCAAGCGCATCATCCTGCCGCACGCGAAGGTCATGATCCACCAGCCCCTCGGCGGCGTGACGGGACAGACCACCGACATTCAGATTCAGGCTGAGCACATCACCAAGATGAAGCGCACCCTCAACGAAATCCTGGCGCGGCACTGCGGCCAGCCGTTCGAGCGCATCGCGAAGGATGTCGAACGCGATAAGTTTTTCAGCGCAGAGGAGGCGAAGGCCTATGGCCTCGTCGACGATGTTGCCACGTTCCCCGACAAGTCGAAGAAGTAAGCGCCCGTCAAACCACGCTCCAGAAACGAGACGTTTTCAATGCCTCTAGTTCCCATCGTCATCGAGAAGACCGGCCGCGGCGAGCGCGCCTACGACATCTACTCGCGGCTCCTCAACGACCGCATCATCTTTCTCGGCGGACCCGTGTCCGACCAGATGGCGAATCTCATCGTCGCCCAGTTGCTGTTTCTTGCCAACGAGGATCCGCGCGCGGATATCTCGCTGTATGTGAATAGCCCGGGTGGCAGTGTGACCGCAGGTTTGGGCATCGTCGACACGATGAACTTCATTCCCTGCGCGGTTTCAACCTACATCATCGGATGCGCGGCGAGCATGGGCTCGGTGATCGCATGTTCGGGAGCAAAGGGCAAACGCTACACGCTGCCCAACTCGGAGAACCTCATGCACCAGCCGCTGCTCGGCGGCGTGCTCGAGGGCCAAGCGACCGACCTCGAGATCGAGGCGCGTCACATCCTGCGCATGCGCGACCAGTTGTATGGCATCTACGCCAACGCGACTGGCCAGACCATCGAGAAGATTGGTGAGGATTGCGAGCGCAACCTCTGGCTGACCTCGAAGGAAATGCTTGCGTACGGCCTGGTTGATCAGGTGCTCGAGAAGCTTCCGATCAAGCCGCCTTCCGCCAAGCGCGAAATCGATTGATCGTGCAACAGTCAAACAACAAGCCACCCGCCTTTCGGCGGGTGGCTTTCTTTTTGGCAGGTGTTCCGAAGACTCAGCTCGCGTCCGCAAGTTCCCACGACAATTGCAGCGTGCACGGCACGGGCGGATGCGTCAACACGATTCGGTGGCACTGGAACTCGGAGAGATCGAAGCCGAGTTTTGCGGCGCTGCGGCGGCAAAGCTCCGCATAGGTTTGACTTGATTTCGGCGCGATTTCGGCGATGTGCAGCGAGTTCGGGTTGGTCACCTTCGACTCGAGCGTGAGGCGAAGCCGTTCGCGCTGGAACCGCGAGCGGTGCGCGACAACGCCATTGGCAAAGAGGACCGCGCTGAGTTCTCCCACGCGCCCGATGCTGCGGTGGAGCATGATGTCGAGCACGGCCACGGTGGTGGGAACTGTGATTGGCATCGAGAGCTCGCAACGCGTCTCGGTACCACTCTTCACCAGCGGTCCGACGGCGTGGGCGAACTCGGCGAAACTCACCGTGAGCGGGTCGGTGCGCGATGCCGTCCGCCCCACGAAGTCGTACGCGCCCGAGAGGTCGCCACGAGGTCCGACTTCGGTGTCGAGTACCGAAGGTGAGGAAAGATCCTCGACCATTGGCCCGCGACCAGATGGCTGCAGTGCCGCGACCGGATGCGCGACGCGCTGACCTTGCGCGTCGTAGCTGGACACCGGATCAAACAGTGGCCACGGCGGACCCGGCCGCCGCCGCTCAAGTCCTTCGGCAATGGTGATGGCGATGAGGTCGGCCATGACGACATTGTCCACCACCGTCGCGGACGGCGCGACGAAGTAGCTGCCGACGCGCGCGCTCGAATGAACTCCGTGGATGACCGCCATTGCATCGCTGGCCTGTTTGCGAAGGCGAAGCATCTGCCGACGGCTCTCCTCGGTATCGACGACTGCGGCTGCCATACCCGAGAGCATGCTCCGATCAATGCGACGGTCGGCGAGTTGACGCTCGAAGGCGACGAGTGCAGTTTGGACTTCGGCCATCCTCGACTCGACAACACCTGCGGCGACGAACTTCGCCATGGCGATCTCCCAACCGCGCGCACCCGGCAAGGCGGAGAGCGCGGTGACGGCGTCGGGGCTGTAGCCGATCTGGAAGAGCTTCCAGCCGATCGACTTATCAAAGTCAAATTCCCTTGCACAAGCGCGGGCGCTGGTCGCGGCCTTCGGGCGAGAATCCAATATGGCGCGAACCGCTTTACGCAACCGCTCAAAAGTCGGAGCGATGTCGCTGAAAAAGGAAGAGTGCTCTGAGATCAACGCTTTCATGGGACAAGGACGGCTCCGCGGCGGAACATGGGAAGGCGAGGGTCGCGATACGGATGACGGAACAACTTGTTGCACGATCCAACGGGAATCGGCCGTCTGGACTGATTCCTGGACGCGCGCAAGGTTCACGCGCGCAAGGCATTGAAAAAGCGGGCTCTGAGAATTCCCACCCGTTTCTTCGCACTCGCACGCTCCGACCCAACGGTGCGGCTTTCGGTTGGCGCTACCCTCGCGCCGTGCAGCAAAGCAACGATGAAACTCCCCCGCTTTTTGAAGAAGATGTTTTTCGCGCCCCACCGAAGCCGCGCGAACCGCTTGGCGCAGCGCTGCACAGCGAGGAGCTTCACGCCCTCGGCGCGCGTCTCCCCAGATCGCTGTGGCTAGGGACCTCAAGTTGGAGCTTTCCGGGGTGGAAGCCGCTCGTGTACCAAGGCGACGCGCGCGAATCGACTCTGGTGCGCGAAGGGCTGCCGTTCTACGCGAAGCATCCGCTGTTCCGCTCGGTCGGTGTCGACAAAAGTTTTTACCGACCCACGCCGCGTGTCGAGTTTGAACGCTTGGCTGCGCAGGTGCCCGACGACTTCCGCTTTCTCGTGAAGATGTGGCGCGGCACCGTCGAGCGTGGAGTGCGCGGTCCCGGCTCGGCCCCTGTGACCGCAGGGGACACCACGCCTGACGCATTCCTCGATCCGCGCGTTGCCGAGTTCGACTGCGTGCGGCCGGCGATGGAGGGACTGGGCGAAAAGGCTGGACCGCTGCTGTTTCAGTTTCCGCCGATGCGCCTTGCTGGCGGGCGCGCACACCGCGGGTTCATCTCCCAACTTGGAAGTTTCCTTGCGGCGCTACCGAAGGGCCCGATCTACGCGGTCGAATTGCGTAACCGCACGCTGCTCACGCCCGAGTACGCGCCGAGACTTGCTGCGCTGTTGGCCGAAACTGGCGCGGTTCCTTGCTTGACCGTGCATCCGACCATGCCGAACATCGCGGTGCAGGCGCGCGAGCTCATTCTTGATCCGACGCGGCCGCTGGTGATGCGATGGATGCTGCGATCCAACCACGCCTACGCCGAGGCGAAGGATCTTTACGAACCGTTCGACAAACTCGCCGAGCCCGATGATGGCAGCCGCGACGCGCTTGCCCGGCTTGCGCGCGCGGCGATCAGCGCGGGGATTGGCGCGGGGATCGGCGCATGGATCATCGTGAACAACA
>Ga0209190_1000878_pt1 | contig 21469 bp, 18 predicted proteins | sample M_140205_XF_Meta_FD_187315 | JGI IMG/M metagenome (GOLD analysis project Ga0209190, IMG submission 187315) | Freshwater microbial communities from Lake Montjoie, Canada to study carbon cycling - M_140205_XF_MetaG (SPAdes) (version 2) | ecosystem: Environmental > Aquatic > Freshwater > Lake... | reverse complement strand
CAGGGATACTGTCGCGCATCTTATATCCCAAAAGCATGCCCACTACCATGGAAAGGCTTAGGAAAACAGGGAACCACACTTCAAATTTTCTTTTTTGCATCTTATCTTTTATCGGATTTCAAAATTAACGGCGAATGAGTTTGCGGCGAAGTTAATTTTTTGTTTATTACACTTTGATATTTCTTGCTTTTACTTCTTTAATACCTAACTTGACCAAAGAAAAAATGATTGCATGTCAATACTGATTGCTGATAGCGGCTCTACAAAAACCCAGTGGTGCCTCCTCAACGGAAAAGATAAAAGAAAATTTAAAACCCAAGGACTAAGTCCTTACTTTTTCACTGCCCCCGAAATGTCGGCTGTTTTAAAGAAAGAACTATTACCTAAGCTAAATGGTAAAATACCTGCGTCTGTTTTCTTTTATGGTACTGGTTGCGCCAGCCCAGAAAATAAAACTCTTGTAAAAGCTGCATTAAAAGAGGCACTCGGGAAAATACCAATAACTGTAGAGCATGATCTAATTGCAGGTGCCAGAGCTTTATGTGGTAAAGAAAAAGGGATTGCCTGTATTTTAGGAACAGGATCTAATTCTTGTTATTATGATGGCAAAAGAATAGTGAAGAATAATCCGGGACTTGGCTTTATTTTAGGAGATGAAGGTAGTGGGGCCTATCTAGGCAAAAAATTAATTCAACATTATTTATATAACACCTTTGATGCCGATTTGCTCGATCGATTTAATGCTTCTTATAATTATGGGGCAGCTGAAATATTAGATGCGGTCTATCGAAAGCCGCTGCCCAACAGATTCCTCGCAAGCTTCACTATGTTCTTGGCTGAAAATAGAGGCCATTTTATGATTGAAAATATTTTAGAAGATGCCTTCAATGAATTCTTCTACAATCATCTATATAAATACAATGAAACTTGGAAGCATCCGGTTCACTTTGTGGGAAGCGTTGCTTATGTATTTAGAGATATTCTTAAAGAAATGTGTACATCAAGAGAAATAAAAATCGGAAGAATCATGAAGGATCCCATGGAAGGCTTGATACATTTTCATCAACATAAATAGTTTGAAGATGTCTTTTGAAAAGATAACAGAAGCTGAATCCCATCACCATCATCTTGAAACATTATCTTCATTACAGCTTTTACAGGCAATGAATGATGAAGATCTTTCAGTGCCTTTGGCTGTGCAAAAAGTAATCCCTTTTATTGAAGTTTTAGTGGAAGCCATTGTTGATAAAATGATGTCGGGAGGCAGATTATTTTATATTGGAGCCGGAACCAGTGGAAGACTGGGCGTTTTAGACGCCAGCGAATGTCCTCCCACTTTTGGGGTACCACCTGAACTGGTAACTGGCATTATTGCTGGAGGAGCAGCAGCTTTAACCGGAGCAGTGGAGAAAGCAGAAGATGATTTAAAACAAGGCTGGCTCGACCTTAGGGCTAAAAATATTTCAAGTCTTGATATTGTCATTGGAATTACAGCAAGTGGAACTACACCCTATGTTATTGGGGCCCTATCTACCTGCAGAGAAATGGAAATCAGCACCGGAAGTATATGTTGCAATACTAAGGCGCCTGTGAGCAGGCTGGCTGATTTTCCGGTTGAAGTGATTACAGGTCCCGAATTGGTAACAGGCAGTACCCGCCTTAAATCAGGCACGGCCCAGAAGCTTATACTAAATATGATCTCAACTGCTGTTATGATCAGGTTGGGCAGGGTAAAGGGGAATAAGATGGTAGATATGCAATTGACTAATGAAAAGCTCGTATTAAGGGGTATTCAAATGGTAATTCAGGCAACTGGACTATCGGATTTTGAAGCAGCTAAGGCGCTCCTTATTCGTCATGGTAGCGTAAGGAAGGCAATAGAAGCCTTTTTTAGATAATTTTTAAATAAGTCTAAATAATTTCGTAAATTAGTAGCTGAATCTCTAACCTTAAACCTATAATATTATGAAATTTAAAATTTTACTTTCATCAGCTTTGGTAGTTGCAACTTTATCAGGGTCTGCACAAAACAGAAATCTTACTTATGCCATCACAGGTGATGGTAATAATGATTTTCTGTGGATGAATATTCGTCAGGTGGATTTGACAACCGGTAAAATCACAAAAACAGTTTTTGATCGCAGTCGAACATCTTATCAATTTACTGATGTAACAAATCTTAATGCACCTGTTGTTCTTAATGCCAACGGTAATATTGGGGCAAGAGAATATCCAACGGTTTCTTTGGTGGCCTCAGCTGCTTATGATAGCAGATCAAATAAAATATTTTTCACTCCAATGAGATTAGGTGAATTGCGTTGGCTCGATTTGGACGCAAGAGGAGACCAGCCTCAATTTTATACTATCAAACCAGAGGTGTTAACAAATTTGGATAATCCTGCTGACGAGGCTAATAATATTACTAGAATGGTAATTGGTGCTGATGGCAATGGCTATGCACTTACTAATGATGCCAATCATCTATTTCGTTTTACTACAGGAAGAGTACCTGTAATGATTGATATGGGTAATATTGTAGATGCTGAATCAAATCCAATTTCAATAAAAAGTCGTTGCTCATGCTGGGGAGGCGATATGATTGCTGATGCTTTTGGTATGCTGTATGTAATTACTGCTAATCATCATGTATTTGTAATTGATCCCACAACCAGAGTGGCTACTTATAAAGGAGCTATTAGTGGCTTGCCTACTGCCTTTACTACCAACGCGGCTGCTGTAGGAGAAAATGACAATATTGTTGTAGGAAGTGCAACTACTTTTGAAGCTTATTATCAATTTAAATTAAATGATCTTGCTGCTGTAAAAATGGAAGGCTCTGATGGGAAATATAATGCTTCTGATTTTGCCAATGGCAATCTGCTATTCCAAAAACAAGCTGATGCGGTTCATACAAATACAATTGATCAAAATCTTGTGCCTATAACAAAAGCTGGAGAAGCAAAAATATTTCCCAATCCAGTTACCAATTACAATTTCAATGTATTATTTGACAATAAAACTTCAGGCGTTTATACCATATTACTTACTGATCTTGCAGGAAGGGTATTGCAATCAAATGAGGTAACAGTTACAAAAGGTATGCAAACAGAAAATATCATTATCCGTTCTCGTTCCTCAAAAGGAATGCTAATGGTAAAAGTGCTTGATGATCAAAAGCAAACAGTAGCAACTCAAAAGATCATTATTCAATAAGAAATTTCATTTTGGGTTAATAAGTAAGAGGCTGCTTTTGCAGCCTCTTTTTTTATAATTGGTTTCCTTCTTTTTTACGAATTTTGTGGTTGTATAGTTATGCAAAATATTGAGCCATTTTATAATTGGAGACATTTATACATTGCGGAAGAAGACCGAATGTCGCCTTTTTATGGCCGTACCTATTCCGAATTTGAATATTCTCAAACTTTATATAATTATTATATCCATCCTCAATGGGATGAATTTGGTTCGCGAACACTGTATATGAAGATATTGTTTGTGGATTATGAAATGCAATTTGCCATCATTGAATTACTCGGGGAATGGAATGATGCGATTGAAAATGATATCATGACCTTGCGCCGTGATATCACAGACCAGCTTTATAAAAAAGGAATTATCAAATTCATTATCATAGGCGAAAATGTGCTCAACTTTCACAGCAGCGACGATAGCTACTACGAAGAATGGCGTGAACAACTGGAAGATGATTTTGGCTGGGTGGTATTGTTAGGATTCCCTCCACAAAGCAGGCAAGACTTTATAAAGGCCAGACTCACAAATTATATAGAGTTGATGGATGTGCCCCAATGGCGTACTATGAAGCCTGACCTTCTTTTTCAACTCATCGATAATGAAATTATCAAAAGAATAGCCTGATCTATCTAGTTTGATAAGTAGTAAAATAAAGTAAAAACAGCCTTTTTTTTATTTTTCCTTCAACGTCATTGCGTATTTTTGCCACACTTCAATTAATAGCTATATGACCTGGAAACATTTTTTCTCTTCCTCGATTGGCAAAAAATTTACAATGGCCTTTACAGGGCTCTTTCTGATTTTATTCCTGATTGTTCATGCCGGGATTAATTCCTGTATTTTTTTAAATGATAATGGAGCTACATTTAATACAGTAGCTCACTTTATGGGTCATAACTGGATCATGAGATTCCTTGAAATAGGGTTGTTTCTAGGATTTATCATTCATATTATTCAAGGGTTGATTCTTTGGAAACAGAATCGAGAGTCACGTCCAATTAATTACCACATGAGCAAGCCGGGCAATTCAAGTTCATGGTATAGCAGATCAATGGGCTTGTTGGGAACGCTACTTCTTCTGTTTCTTATTATGCATCTAAAAGATTTTTATGTTGGTAGCCGCGTTGCTTTGTATAGTGGTGATTTGCCGCATAATCTTTATGAAGAAATGCAAGAGGAATTCAGTAGTGGAATGACAGTAATACTCTACATTATTGGAGTATTTGCACTTTTTTGGCATTTGATGCAGGGGTTTCAAAGTGCTTGGCAAACCTTGGGCATTAATCATAAAAGATACACGCCAATACTTAAAGCAATGGGTACAGGATATTCACTTATCATTTGTATTCTTTTCGCACTCATGCCACTTGCTTTTTATTTTAATTGTTTATAAAAAGGAATACATTATTATATTCTGATAAAATATCAATACTATGGGTTTAATTGATAACATACCTCCCGGTGAACTCGATAAAAAATGGGAGTCTTATAAGGGTCATGTAAAGTTGGTAAATCCTTCCAATAAGCGAAAGCTGGAAGTGATTGTTATTGGTACAGGTCTTGCTGGTGCTTCTGCTGCAGCTTCCCTTGGAGAGCTTGGTTATAAAGTAAAGGCTTTCTGTTTTCAGGATTCTCCCAGAAGAGCTCACAGCATAGCAGCCCAGGGAGGAATCAATGCCGCAAAAAATTATCAGAATGATGGAGATTCGGTATTTCGCCTTTTTTACGACACTATTAAAGGAGGCGATTATCGTTCAAGAGAAGGTAATGTGCACAGGCTTGCAGAAGTCAGTACATCTATTATTGATCAATGTGTAGCACAGGGTGTACCCTTCGCTCGCGAATACGGTGGATTGCTTAGTAATCGTTCTTTTGGGGGTACACAAGTGCAAAGAACATTTTATGCAGCAGGACAAACCGGACAACAATTATTACTCGGCGCCTATAGTGCTTTAGAAAGACAAGTAGCACTTGGAACCGTTACCATGCATACCCGTCACGAAATGGTTGATATTGTAATGATTGATGGAAAAGCAAGGGGAGTAATTGTAAGGAATCTTATTACGGGAGAGCTCGAAAGACACTTCGGCCATGCGGTACTGTTATGTTCAGGTGGATATGGTAATGTATTTTATTTAAGTACCAATGCTATGGGTAGTAATGTTACTGCTTCCTGGAAAGCCCATCGCAAGGGCGCTTATTTTGGGAATCCATGTTTTACGCAAATACATCCAACTTGTATTCCTGTTACCGGCGACCATCAAAGCAAACTTACTCTTATGAGTGAGAGTCTGCGTAATGATGGCCGTATCTGGGTGCCCAAGGCAAAAGGTGATACACGCAAGCCTGCTGATATCCCTGAAGAAGAACGTGATTATTATTTGGAAAGAAGATACCCAGCCTTTGGCAACCTCGTTCCGCGCGATGTAGCATCAAGAGCCGCTAAAGAAAGATGCGATGAAGGGTATGGAGTAGGCACAACTAAAATGGCGGTATATCTCGACTTCAAAGACGCTTTCATTCGTTATGGGAAGATAGAAGTTTCTAAATCTGGCCTACACGATGCAGATGTTGGCACTATTCATAAGCTTGGTAAGCATGTAGTAGCTGAAAAATATGGCAATCTCTTTGAGATGTATGAAAAGATAACAGGCGAAAACCCTTACGAGCAGCCAATGCGTATTTACCCTGCTGTTCACTATACCATGGGAGGTCTTTGGGTAGATTATGAATTACAAACTACAATTCCTGGTTTGTATGCATTAGGGGAGGCAAATTTCAGTGATCATGGCGCAAATAGGTTAGGGGCTTCTGCCTTAATGCAGGGACTTGCTGATGGTTATTTTGTGATTCCTTATACTTTAGGAAATTATCTGGCTGAAGAAATCAGAACCACATCAATATCAACCGATCATCCTGCCTTTGCTGAAGCTGAAAGTGAAGCAAGAACTAGAATTGAAAAGCTGATGAATATTAAGGGCAAACAAACTGTAGAAAGTTTCCATAAGCGCCTCGGAAAGATTATTTGGGATAAATGCGGAATGGCAAGAAACGAAGAGGGATTAAAGTGGGCTATCAGTGAAGTGCAAAAATTGAAAGCTGAGTTTTGGTCGGATGTTAGGATACCAGGAGATATTAATGAATACAACTCAGAGCTTGATAAAGCGGGAAGGGTGGCAGATTTTCTAGAATTGGGTGAACTTATGTGTATTGATGCCCTCAATAGAAAAGAGAGCTGTGGTGGCCATTTTCGAGAAGAAAGCCAAACACCTGATGGTGAGGCATTGCGCGATGATACTAATTTTAGTTACGTAGCAGCTTGGGAATTTAAAAATGAAGCTGGCTGGGAGCTTCATAAAGAAGAATTAAAATTTGAGGTTGCAAAACCTACTCAAAGAAGTTATAAATAAACCAAATAGGTTTAAAAAAAGTAATAGATATGGAACATTATCACATGAATCTGACCCTTAAAGTATGGCGTCAGAAAAACAGTCGCGAAAAGGGTAGTTTCGAAACATACCCTGTGAAAAACATATCCTCAGAAATGAGTTTTCTTGAAATGTTTGATGTACTAAATGAACAACTGATTCATGAAGGCAAAGAGCCGATTGCCTTCGATCATGATTGTAGGGAAGGAATTTGTGGGATGTGCAGCATGCATATTAATGGAGAAGCGCATGGCCCATGGAAAAATAATACTACCTGCCAACTTCATATGCGTGCTTTTAAAGACGGAGACAGTATTGTGGTGGAACCTTGGCGCAGCAGAGCTTTTCCTGTTGTGAAAGACCTCATGGTTGATCGCAGCGCTTTTGATCGAGTTATTCAGTCAGGAGGATATATTAGTGTGAATACTGGTAATGCTGTTGACGCCAATTCACTTCCTATTGAAAAGAAACATGCTGACGATGCCTTTATGGCTGCCGCCTGTATTGGTTGCGGAGCTTGCGTGGCAACTTGCAAAAATGGAAGTGCCATGCTTTTCGTGGGGGCAAAAATCAGCCAGCTTTCTCAACTTCCTCAGGGAAAACCCGAAAGAGATACACGCGCCCTCAATATGGTGGCCCAAATGGATAAAGAAGGTTTTGGTAATTGTACAAATACCTATGCCTGTGAAGCCCAGTGTCCCAAAGGAATTTCTGTTTCAGTAATAGCCGATATGAATCGCGAGTTCATGAGAGCTGGTTTTACTGCCGAAGATTGATAGGCTAATGGCTTTGAGATAATGTTTATCTTTAAGTAATTAACCTGATTTGTTTGAACCACAAACGAACCTACTTACCCTTATTGTTTATCTTTTGCACCGGCATGCTATTTGCCCAGCAGCCTGCATCTCTTTCTAATTTAAGAAAGAAAAATATTCATGTTATATCATCTCTGATTACTATTGACAGCCTCAGTATAGTACCTGGTACTTTTTCTATCCCTGGCATCAAGCCCGAGGCCTATCTAATAGATGAAATCAATGCTGTATTATCATGGAAAATAAAACCTGCCACAGATTCTATTCGAGTTATGTACAGGGTTTTTCCATATAAACTAAACGCTGCAGTAAAAGGATTTAGTTATGATAGCATCCGCTTTCATTTTCTTGCTGAACCAATAATTGTTCCTGCTTCTTCTAAATTTTCAACTTCCTTTATCGATTTTGGGTCCCTGCAATCTGAAGGAAGTATCGGGCGGTCTTTGTCTTTTGGGAATGCCCAAGATGCCGTTGTGAATTCCAGTATGAATTTGCAATTACATGGCTTTATTGGAGATAGTTTGGAGTTGCGCGCTGCTATTACTGATAATAATTTACCTATTCAGCCCGATGGTAATACTCAAGATTTAAGAGATTTTGATCGCATTTTTATTCAGGTAAAAAAGAAAGGATGGCAAGCCTCTTTTGGCGATATAGATTTAAAGGAAAATAAAGATTATTTTCTTTCCTTTAATAAAAGACTACAAGGTGCTTCTTTTAGTACCCTAAATAAACTAGGGAAAAATAAGACCAATTTTTTTGAGGTGAGTGGGGCAATTGCAAAAGGAAAGTTTAACCGAAATATTATTACTCCATTGGAAGGGAACCAAGGTCCTTATAGGCTTAAGGGCGCTAATAATGAATTGTACTTTACGGTTATGGCTGGCACAGAAAGAGTATATATAGATGGAGAAATACTACAGCGGGGGGAAGATCAGGATTATGTAATCAACTATAATGCTGCTGAAATTACTTTTACCGCTAATCGGCTTATTAAAAAAGACAGCAGAATTCAAGTTGAATTTGAGTATGCCGATCGCAATTTTCTTAATTCGCAATTGTATATACAGGATGAGTATTCGAAAGATAAAAAATTCAACATCCGTGTTTCAGCCTATTCAAATACGGATTCTAAAAGTTCAACCATAGACCAGCCTCTTGACAATGCAGAAAAACAATTTCTATATAATATCGGTGATAGTATTTCTAATGCTTATTATAAGAATGAAGTGCTCGATCAATATGCTGCGGGTAAATTACTTTATAAAAAAATAGATACGTTGTATAATGGCACTATCTACGACTCTATTTTTGTGCTTTCTGCTGATTCTACTATACCACTTTATAATATTTCATTTTCATATATCGGACCGGGCAAGGGTAATTATTCGCAATTGTTGAATACTACTAATGGCAGGTCATTTAAATGGGTAGTGCCTGATGTCAATAATAATAAAAGCGGGGATTGGGAGCCAGTTACACTTCTTGTTACACCAAAGAAACAACAAGTAATTACTGTAGGAATAAAATATGAACTCTCTCCACATACAATTGCAACAGCCGATTGGGCGATGAGTAATTATGATGTGAATCTTTATGCTTCTAAAGATAAAGGGAATAATATCGGGCAGGCATACAAGGCAACTTTGCAACAAGATCTTGGAAGTATTTCAATAAGTGGCACTCCCTGGCAAATGTCAGCTGGTGCCGGGTATGAATATACAGCCAAAACCTTCAAGCCAGTGGAGCGGCTTCGTAATGTTGAATTTCTTCGCGATTGGAGTCTTGCCAATGATTTAAGTTCAGCAGATGAGCAATTGGCAAATGCTTTTCTTTTATTGAAATCTAAAAAAGGGAGTAGATTTCGATATGATGTAACCTCCTATAATCGCAAAGATGATTACGCTGGATTGAGGCATATTTTAGATGAATATCTGCAAGCTGGTAGTTGGCAAATTACAGGAAGAATTAATATGATGAATTTTACTCAGGCCAGCCAAAAGGGTAACTATTTCAGGCCTTATGCAGAAATAAAGAAGTTGTTCCCTAAAATGAAAAAATATGAAACCAGTTTCAAATATCTTGGCGAGTACAATAAAGTTGATTATATAGGACTAGATAGTCTTTCCAGAGCTAGCTTTGGGTTTGATATTTTTGAATTTAATATTAAAAGCAGTCAGGATAAATTAAATAAATGGGGCTTTACTTATTTCCGCAGACAGGATAAAATGCCTGATAAAAGCAGTCTTGTAATGGTTGATAAGAGTGATAATTATCAGTTAGGAGCAGAATTATTAAAAAATCAGTTCCACCAGCTACGACTTAATCTTAATTACAGAAAGTTGAATATTGAAAATGAATCGCTCAGTAAATTGAAGCCAGATGAAAGTCTATTGGGAAGGCTTGAATATTCTATCAATGCTTTGAATGGTTTTGCTTCAGGAAATATTTTTTATGAAGTAGGTTCAGGTCAGGAGTTAAAACGAGAGTTTTCTTATGTAGCTGTTCCTGCAGGGCAGGGGCAGTATACCTGGATAGATTATAATAACAACGGCATTGAAGAGCTTAATGAATTTGAGCTAGCAGTTTTTCAGGATCAAAAAAAATATATTAGGATTTATACACCTGGCAATACTTATGTAAAAGCTAATTATCTGCAGTTCAATTATAATATTGAACTCAATCCAAAGTCTATCATCAAAAAAGACAAGGGTTTGGCAAGGCTATTGTACCGGTCTAGCACTTCTTCTGCTCTGCAGATCAATAAAAAAAACGAGGCAAAGGGTAACTTTTTATTTAACCCTTTTATATCTAATCTTAATGATACTGCACTTATTACCCTCTCTAATTTTCTCAGTAATACCTATTATTACAATAGAACTAGCTCTCGTTGGGGTTTTGAATTTACTCATAGTCTATCTACTGGCAAATCATTGCTTGTGTATGGTTATGAATCCAGGAAACTTGAAAATATTAATGCAAAATTGCGGACAAGGCTGAGCAAATCCTGGTTATTCAATGTAAGTTATAAAGGGAGTATCAATTTGCTAGCAACAAGTAATTTGGCATTCAGTAATAGAAATTACAATATTGCCCAGCATGGAGTAGCCCCTTCCTTAACTTATGTATATAAATCGAATTTGAGAATTGTTTTTACTTATGCTTATTCTGAAAAGAAAAATAAAATCGATCTGAAAGAAAGCACTTTGAATCATGACCTCAGTGCCGAACTTAAGTACAATATTCTTTCCGGAAGTAGTTTGAATACCAGATTTTCTTATTCTAATTTTAAATGGAAGGGGACGCCAGGAACTGAAAATTCAACCATTGGATTTATTTTACTTGATGGGCTCAGTGCAGGTAAAAATTACCTTTGGAATATTGACTTTACTAAAAGGATAGGAAACAATCTAGAGATGAATATCCAATATGAGGGAAGAAAGCCTGGGGAGGCTAAGGTTGTTCATATTGGAAGAGCAGGAATCAGGGCCATGTTTTAATAAATACTATCCTTCATCTATTATTTCAAAGGAATGGATGCTTCTCCAATCTTAAATCCATTATTATAAACCTCTATTTTGTAATTGCCTTTAATGAAAGCTAGATCCTGTCGCCAGTCGAAGCTCACTTTTTGTCTTTGGTTTTGAATATAGTTGACATCTACTTGCTGGGTATATTTTTTCTCTTGTGCATCTCTAGTGGTAAAAGTACCCGAACCAAGCGCAGCGCTATATATTGCGTTTGTAGTAGGGTCAGTAATAATAATAAATAATTTTTTTGTACCTGAAGTAGTAATAAGATTTTCATCCAAATCAAATTCAATTCTCAATTTGTCAACTCTTTTTGCCCTGCCTGTTTCTTTTTCCTTACCACTCGATTTTTCCTTAATACCGAAAATGTTAAAACGCGAGGCGTGAAGTGTAGAGCCAATATCTATCACATTTTCTCTGTCATTAATAATGCGCCTAGCTGAGTCATATTCTTTTGACAGTTGGTCTCTCTGGCCGGTTACAGTTTCTTTTTCATGTGTCAGTTGTAGTTTCTGACCTTCTAGTAATTCAATTTGTTTTTTATATCCATCAATATCTGAATTCATTTCCATAATCAGCCTTTTGGCTTCCTTAAGTTCACTGCCAGAAGCATTTATTTTAGATAAGAGATTAGTAATTTTATTTTTTTTCTCATTTATTTCTATGTCTTTTACAGAAATAGTACTGTCCTTTTTTGAACTGGAGGTTTTAATTTCATCATAACGCATGGTAGCGTCTTCTAGTTCTTTTTGTAATTGATCTCTTTGCCCAGAGGTGGCAGCCATCAACTCATCCATTTGTCTTTTTTCGCCTTTTTCTCTATTCTTATCCCATAATAAATAGGTCCATGTTCCCGAAAGTGCTATCAGCAACAGTATGGTTAATATTTTATTACCATTTTTACTGTTGTTATTTGATGAATAATTGTCGCCTGATGGTTGTGTCATTATTATGGGTTTTGACTGTTATAGAAATTACTTTTCTGAATCGACTCTTGGTAGTGTTATTTCTTTTATGCAAAAATAATATAGCTTGCAGTCCAAATCTATGATTTTTTAATGAGTGCAGAAAAGATCTTCAGCAATTGGAAAAACAAAAAATTCGAATCGGTTTATTGGCTGTTCGGAGAAGAGCCTTATTATATAGATAAACTGATGCATTATGCAGAGCATGAAATTCTGCCTGAATCTGAAGTAGCCTTTAATCTCACTGTATTTTACGGAAAAGACACTAAATGGGCCGAGCTCATCAATGCCTGCAGGAGATATCCCATGTTTGCAGAAAGGCAGGTGGTATTGCTTAAAGAAGCCCAACTCATGGATGATTTAGATATGCTGGAGTCCTATTTGGAAAATCCTATGCCAAGCACAATTCTGATTATTGGTTACAAAGGGAAGGGCTATGATAAGCGTACTAAATTTTATAAAGTCATTACTGCTCATGCTGAAACTTTTGAATCTCAAAAAGTAAAAGACGAAGGAATTCCCGAATGGATTACTGATATAGTAAGGTCTAGGGGTTTATCAATTCAGGCTAAGGCTGCTCATCTGCTTCATGAGCATCTTGGATCAGACCTTTCTCGCATCATTGGTGAAATTGAAAAAATCTCCCTCAATCTTGGTATAAGGAAAGAAATTGATGACAATGATATTGAAAAATTTGTAGGCATCAGTAAAGAGTATAATGTAAATGAACTGCAAGCTGCTATTGCCGAACGCAATATGGCAAAGGCCATTAAAATCATTAATTATTTCGAAAGTAATCCTAAGGCTTTTGCCATTCACATGGTTATCCCTATGCTTTATTTCTTTTTTAGTAAGGTGTATGCTATGTATGGTTCTGGAAACAGGTCAGAAAAAGATCTGAAGTCTGTATTTTTCTTTAATACAGCATCATTTGCAGCGAACGCTATAAAAAATTACAGCTGGCAGGAAATCGAAAGATTGATATTGCTGTTGCATCAATATAATCTAAAATCAATAGGAGTGGGCGATGGAGGATCTGTTGGCGCTTCTCTTATGAAAGAGATGGTAGTAAAAATGATGATGAAGGAAAACTAAAGAATCTGTAGCGCAGTTTCTTTGTCCTTATTTAGTTGTTCTTGAAGGGCAGGTAAGCCATCAAATTTCACTTCGTCCCTTATTTTTTTTATCACTGAAATTGTTATTGAGCTTCCGTATATATCCTTGTCAAAATCAAAAAGGTGCACCTCTGTTACGCGTGACCTCCCTTTTACCGTAGGCCTGAATCCAATATTCATCATCCCTTTAAAAATGCCGGTACCTTCTATTTCTGCTTTTACTGCATATACGCCGTCTGCAGGTAATAATTTTCTTTCATGATCTAGGGCCAAATTAGCGGTTGGATATTCAATGCTATGTCCTATGCGATCGCCATGTACTACATAGGCGTGAAAAAAATAAGCATATCCGAGATAATCATTAGCTATATCAACTTCGCCTGAAAGCAGTGCTTTCCTGATGCGTGTGCTGCTGACCGCAATATTTTTCAACACATGTTCAGGAATCTCTTTAACGGTATAGTCATATTGTTTGCTTAATGCTTCCAATAATCTGAAATCTCCTTCGCGATTTCTCCCAAATCGATGGTCGTATCCAATAATGATGGTATGAGGATGGAATTTATTGACTAAAAAATCTGTGATATAATTTCCTGCTGGTTGCTCAGAAAATTCCCGGGTAAATGGAACTTCTACAATATGCTCAATACCGGCTTCGGCCAGCAGGCGGTATTTTTCCTTAGGTGTAGAAAGAAGATAGAGGGGGTCTTTGCCGCTTTCAATAATCTGTTTTGGATGGGGATAGAAAGTGATTACAACTGCTGTGCCACTTACCTTCTTTGCTTCCTGCTGCAATTGGACCAGTATTTGCTTATGACCCCGGTGAACCCCATCGAAAGTCCCTATGGTTAATACCGCATTTTGAAATTGGGGCAAATGATGGATGTCGTTGTAAACCTTCATATAATGCGCAAAACTAAATGATAAATTGATTAATCATTGTGCTCAAATCAATTTAGTTAAGGGTAAGGGTTGATATCAGCATAGGAATTCAAATTAATCCAATTTCAAAGGTATTTTCAATTAAACTTTCAGGATTGTCCTTTTTATCAAGGGCTGATTTTAACATTCTCTAAAAAATTAAGGCTTTCATATTACTTACATTTGTATAGATATCAATAAATGGTATTTGATTTTATTTTATTTTCTTTGCCAGATATAAATACGACCATATGTCACAATCCATCATTGAACTTAAGCATGTAAATATTTTTCAGGGAGATAGTCTCATCCTTAGTGATGTAAATATTTCTGTAGATAAAGGGGAATTTGTTTATCTGGTAGGTAAAACTGGCACGGGTAAAAGTAGCTTACTTAAAACCCTTTACGGCGATCTCGAGCTTCGTGAAGGGGAAGGATGGGTGGCATCACATCCCCTTAAAGGGTTGACCTGGAAAACAGTCCCTTTTTTAAGGAGAAACCTTGGTGTAGTATTTCAGGACTTTCAGCTGCTTACCGATCGTAATGTAAATGAAAATCTTCGATTTGTACTAAAGGCAACGGGTTGGGCTGATGAGAAGTTGATAGCTGATAAAATAAATGATGTGCTCGGAAAGGTAAATCTGCAAACCAAGGGATTTAAAATGCCTTTCGAATTAAGCGGTGGGGAACAGCAGCGTGTAGATATCGCTAGGGCAATGCTGAATTCTCCAAAATTGATATTGGCTGATGAGCCTACAGGAAATCTTGATCCAGAAACAAGCGATGAGATTATGCAATTACTTTTTCATATCTGTAAAGATTTCAATACAACCATTGTAATGGCCACGCACGATTATCTTGTTATTAATAAATATCCTGCCAGAACTTTAAAGACAGAGGGCGGTAAAGTATTGGACAATGCTAGTATATCCATTGCATAAGCTGTTCCACATTTTTATCATTGTTGTATAAAAGATCCATGCTGCGTTTTCTAGACGCAAACATTTCTTCGGTAAATTCCAAGTTAAATAGTTGCTTGATGCATTCTTTGAATGCTATGGGCTCGTCTGTAATATGACAAAGGGATTCAAGTGCTGATCCTTTTACCGCTTCATTATTTACAATGCAATGCCTGCCTTTGCTCAATGCGTGTATTAATTTTAGTTTTATTCCTGTAGTATTAAATGAAGGCAATACATGCAGTTGGGCCTTCTTTATGATTTGATTTAATTCTTCATCTGAAGGGTCTTTAATAAGTGTGCAATAGGAATTGGTTGCTATTAATTTTTGTAAAGCAGTTGAGGGGTTGCGCCCGGCAATAACAAACGGAATCTGTAAATTAAAAAAAACTTCTTCAACCAGCCACCTTACTGCCTTTTCATTTTCGTTGATGGCAAGATTGCCTTGGTATAAACAATATCCACCCTTGCCAATAGCCGCCTCAGGTGTAAAGTTTGTAAATACAGGCAAGAAGTGAGCATCTTTTGCATTGCATTGCGATACAAAATATTCCTTATCCCAATTACTTAAGCATAGCAATGGGAACTTTGGAGCAATATTTTTTTCGTATTTCTTAAGTAACAAATTTTCTAATGAAAAGTATATTTTTTTTAAAATATTTCTTTCGTTTAAGCGTAGTGCATCATAATATAAGTGTTCTACATTGAGTGGACGTAGTATAATCTTCCTATTATTTATTGGTATCATTTTTAATATATAGGAACAATGAATACCTTCTATCAAAATGGGGTAATCGTCTTTCTGTAAATTTATCTTTAATTGATTTGAAATTCGAGTTGAAATAATATAAGGAAGAAGAATCTTGCTCAACGAAGGCATTTTCTTTCGATGATAAAATTGAATTGATTTACAGTATTGCTCCAATTCCCCTAAATTAATATTGCCTGTAGAGAAGGAGTGTAAATGAATTTGAACACCTTTCTTGTGTAAAGCAATTACCATAGAGTAGATGTCAATCACTCCCCCGTAATCAGGGGGCCAAGGCACATCATGTGTTATTATGTGGAGATGGTTTTCCAAATATTTTATTATAAAAAGTCAGTAATTTTATTTCTTCCTTTTGCCAATTTAGTTCTTTTGCTGCTTTAATGCAGTTTGTATGAAGCTGCTGCCAACGTGCAGTATCTTGTAATAGAAAATTAAGTTGTTGGGCAATTTGCACTTCATTAGGTTCGTCAATCATTACTGCAATATCATATTGGTCATTAATTTGGTTATAAAGCGGGTAGCTCACGCATAGCTGGGGTACTCCTGACTGTATATAATCAAAAAAACGATTTGCTAAAGAATAGAAATTACTACGTGCTTCTTTTTCAAAAAGAGTAATTCCAATATAGGCACGACTTGTATAATGAACTAATTTGTCGGGTGCTATCATTCCTTTAAAGCTAACTTTGTTTGCTACTTGATGATCACTGACTAATTTCTGGGCCTGCTCCATGAAATTGCCATCGCCACAAATTAGTAATTGAGCATTTACATTTTTCATCGCGGGTATCAGGGTTTCAAAACATCGGCCCTCATTAACAGCTCCTTGATACAGAATGAATTTTTCATGTACACTATCTGTTGCTTGGATAGGGGAAGGCATGTTTTGTATCACTTCATAGTTCAGTCCATACATACTTTTAAATTCTTCAGCAATTAGCTGATTTACGGTATAGCCATTTATAAAATGGGGTACGGTCTTGTTTTCTATCCATTTCCAGATGCGGTAAATTCGGGGCCTAGAAATAACTTCCTTCATTTCGCAGAAAAGCTCATGTGCATCGTAGATTCTTGGAATACGTTTAATGATAGAAATGAAATAGCAGGGAATAATAGTATCCAAGTCTATGGCACAAATCCCATCCATCTTCTTGAAAATGAGGTAAATAAATAGCTTAATATTGAATTCGAGGTAAAACAACTTGCCTTTTTTGAATAAACAAGGCAGCCTTTTTTGTCTAAAAGGTTGATTATTAATATCGATAGACTTAGGCATGCGCCTACCTACTAATGTAATATCATAGCCTGCCAGTTGCAAGGCTTTACAAGTTCTTTGCATGCGCTGGTCGTAGCTGAGGTCGTTGGTTACTGTAAAATAAATTCGAGGCACAAGCAGAATTTAGGGCAAAATAAAAGGATTATTTGTGGTTTGAGGGAAAACAGAGGATAAAACCACTAAAAAAGCCGATTGAGTAAAGCATAATTGGGTATTTTTAGTTACTTTTGCACCCATTAAAATAGAGAAAAAATACAAAAGATGTCGTATTTAACAAAAGAAAAGAAATTAAGCATTTTTAGCACTTTCGGAGCCAAGGCTACTAACACGGGTTCTATTGAGGGCCAGATTGCCATGCTCACAGAACGAATCAATCACATCTCCAATCATTTAAAGGGTAACAAAAAAGACTTCTCCTCTCAGCGTGGGTTGATGCAGATGGTAGGAAGACGCAAGCGCTTACTGACCTATCTCAGCAAGCACGATCTTTCTGGTTACAGGGCATTGATCGAGAAACTTGGTCTTCGTAAATAATTTTTCGAAGTACCTGAATTAGACCCCTTCCAAATGGGGTCCTTTCTGTTTATAACCCTATTTTTTAACACAGGCTCACTGCCTGTAAATTAATATTATATGTCAGCATTAAATCCAAAATCGGTAACCTTCGATATAGGAGGAAACCGGATGGTTACTATAGAAACGGGTAAGCTTGCCCGTCAGGCAGACGGATCTGTTACTGTTCGTCAGGGAAATTGTATGCTACTTGCTACAGTAGTTGCTAATAGTCAACCAAAAGAAGGGCAGTCTTTTTTCCCTTTATCTGTAGATTATCAGGAAAAATTTGGATCAGCAGGAAGAATCCCAGGTTCTTTCTTTAAGAGAGAAGCGAGGTTGAATGATTATGAAATTCTTACTTCAAGATTGATAGATCGTGCGCTTCGTCCTTTATTCCCAGAAGATTATTTGTGTGATGTACAGGTATTGGTATCGTTGTTATCTAGTGATGATGAGGTGATGCCTGATTCACTTGCTTGTTTGGCAGCCTCTGCCGCACTCGCTGTTTCAGATATTCCTATTCAGGAAATTATATCTGAAGTGCGCATTGCAAGAGTTGATGGAAAGATGGTGATCAATCCCACTCGCTCAGAACTTGCTAATTCAGATATGGAATTCATGATAGCGGCTACCAAAAATAATATCATGATGGTGGAAGGAGAAAGTAACGAATGCAGTGAAGATGATTTGATTCAGGCTATTCAGGTTGCCCATGATGCTATACTTATTCAGGTAAAAGCTCAAGAAGATCTGCGTGGTCTTGCAGGCGTTACCTCTAAAAGAGAATACGCAAAACCTTATCGTAATGAAGAGCTGAATCAAAAAATTACAACTTTTGCAAAGGATAAAGTCTACAGTATTGCTAAATCTGCTTTAGGTAAACATGAGCGTTCTGCTGCTTTCGATAAAGTAGGTGAAGAACTTGTGTTACATCTTGGAGAAGAGCTTGCTTCAGAAGATAAGAAGCTGGTTGGTTTTTATTTTGGAGAGTTGCAATATTATGTTATACGCGATATGATATTAAATGATCGTAAGCGTTTGGATGGTAGAGGAACTGAGAATGTTCGTCCCCTTACAATGGAAACTAATTTGCTTCCTACTCCACATGGTTCTGCATTATTTACAAGAGGAGAAACGCAATCTCTTACTACAGTTACATTAGGTACACCTTTAGATGAGCTGCTTGTAGAATCTGCATTCAGGTCTGAGTATACTAAATTTATTCTCCATTATAATTTCCCTCCATTCTCAACAGGTGAAGTAAAGATGATGCGTGGTGTAGGAAGACGTGAGGTAGGACATGGAAATTTGGCCATGCGCTCGCTTAAGAAAATGATGCCAGGATCCGAGTATCCTTACACTGTAAGAGTAGTAAGTGATATTCTGGAAAGTAATGGTTCTTCTTCTATGGCTACTGTATGTGCAGGTTCACTCGCTTTGATGGATGCTGGGGTTCCTCTAAAAAAACATGTAAGTGGAGTGGCAATGGGCCTTATTAAGAAAGGAGATGATTTTGCAATTCTTACCGATATCCTTGGAGATGAAGATCACTTAGGTGATATGGATTTTAAAGTAACAGGCACGCGCGAAGGAATTTGTGGAGTGCAGATGGATATCAAAGTGGATGGCCTCAGTATGGATATTATGCGTAAGGCTTTAATGCAGGCAAAAGAAGGAAGATTGCATATTTTGAATGCTATGTATCAATGCTGTGATTCAGCTCGTCCTGAAGTAAAACCCCATGCACCAAGAATGGTGAAACTGGTTATTGACAAAGAATTTATTGGCGCAGTAATCGGACCCGGTGGAAAAATAATTCAAGAAATTCAGCGCGAAACAGGTGCTACTGTAAATATTGAAGAAGTAGACAACTTTGGCGAGGTGAGTATCTTCTCTAAAGATAAAGAAGGACTTGAGAGAGCTGTTGCTTGGATTAATGGAATTACTGCACTTCCCGAAATAGGAAAAACCTATGAAGGCACTGTAAAAAGTATTAAAGAATTTGGAGCCTTTGTCGAGTTCCTTCCTAAGAAAGAAGGGCTGCTTCATATCAGCGAAATCAGCTGGAAGCGCCTTGCTTCAATGGATGGTGTGCTTAGAGAAGGGGAGAGGATACAAGTAAAATTGCTTGAAATTGATCCTCGCACTGGAAAATATAAACTGAGCAGAAAAGCACTTATTCCAAAGCCTGAACAGCAATCTAATCCTCAGGCCGAAAATTAATTTTTTATAAATCATTAATAAAGCTGCAGCTCCCCTGCAGCTTTTGTTTTTATGGTAAGTATCCAAATAATAATACCTAACATTTCTCAGGATATTTCAGACATACTTATTGCGATGCTTGATGACCTTGGTTTTTCAGGATTTGAGCAAACTGAAACTTCGCTGCTGGCCTATTCAGATGAAAAAAAATATGACCGTACTGCAGTTGAAAATATAGTAGAGAGATTCGGGTTAACTTTTTCAGAAAGCATCATGGAGCAGTTGAATTGGAATATCGAATGGGAAAAATCTTTTGCGCCTGTATTGATAAGAAAGCAAGACTCTGAGGAAGTGCTTGTTTATGTGTATGCTTCCTTTCATTCGCCAATGCCAGAGGCGAAGTATGAAATTCTGATCAACCCCAAAATGAGTTTTGGTACTGGACACCATGCCACCACATCGCTGATGATGGAAGAAATGAGTAGCATGAATATGAAAGGGAAGGAGGTGTTTGATTTTGGAACGGGTACAGGGGTATTATCTGTACTTGCTGAAAAGATGGGGGCCTCAAAAATTGCTGCCAACGACATTGATGAATGGAGTATCAATAATGCAGCAGAGAATATAAAATTGAATGAATGTTTTACAATTTCCCTTTTTGCTGCCGACAAATTTCCCGATAATACCTCAGTGGATATAATACTTGCCAATATTAATTTGAATGTAATCTTGGAAAATTTGCCGGCGGTATCAAAAGCTTGTAGGAAAGATACCCAGGTACTCCTTAGTGGCATATTAAAAAGTAATGAGAATCAGCTCAAAGCAGCGCTTATTGAAAACAAAATGAGAGCTAAAAAAGTCATGCAACAAGGGGAGTGGATACTAATTGTTGCAGAGCTAACTAGTTGATTATTAGGTATTGAATTATGCACATTTCCCCATTTTGGCTTTATATTAAGAAATTGTTAAGTACATTTGCTCCTCGTCCTTAGAAACCAAATTATAACAGAAATCGAACGATGAAAGAAGCGCTGCTTATTATTCTTGCCTATCTGATCGGATCCATTCCAACAGCTCTACTCATCAGTAAGAAGTATTTCGGTATTGATATACGTGAATACGGAAGCGGTAACATGGGAGCTACCAATACATTCAGGATAATGGGCTCTCGTTATGGAACTGCGGTAATGGCAATAGATATTCTCAAAGGAATAGTAGCTGTTGGGCTCTATACCTTGCTTCCATTTTACTATCATAATGAACTAGAGCGCACCAACTTCATGATGGGCCTTGGATTGGCAGCTGTGTTAGGTCATATATTTCCGGTTTTTGCCAATTTCAAAGGAGGAAAGGGAGTGGCTACGCTCTTTGGGATGTTACTTGCTGTTCAACCTTTAGTGGCTGTAAGCTGTATGGGTGTTTTTTTATTAGTATTATTCCTTACGCGTTATGTTTCTTTAAGCTCCATTCTGGGAGCTATCATGCTTCCTGTTTCGGTGCTATGGATTTGGAATGAACATGAGCTTACTTATCGAATATTTGCTATTCTCGTAGCTTTAATGGTATTATTTACCCACCAGAAAAATATTTTAAAGATTATTAAGGGTATTGAAAACAGGGTCCCTATTCTAAAATACCGCGATCGTAACAAATCAGAGTCGGTTAAAACCAATTGATTTAAT
>Ga0209190_1000875_pt1 | contig 21484 bp, 22 predicted proteins | sample M_140205_XF_Meta_FD_187315 | JGI IMG/M metagenome (GOLD analysis project Ga0209190, IMG submission 187315) | Freshwater microbial communities from Lake Montjoie, Canada to study carbon cycling - M_140205_XF_MetaG (SPAdes) (version 2) | ecosystem: Environmental > Aquatic > Freshwater > Lake... | reverse complement strand
CGTGGACCGCGGTTTTCACCTACCGGTCTTGGTCCGCCTTCCGGACGTGGACCCCTATTGTCTGGTCGTGGACCGCGATTGTCTGAACGTCTATCGTTGCCACCCTTACGTCGATCTCCATTGCGTTGATCTCCTTTTTCAGGACCTCTTTTCTTCAATGCAAACTCATCGTCTGATAACAATTCTGAATTACCAATAAAATCATTATTGCGGTCTTCCATCGTGGTACCCACTTTTTCCAATACCGCACTCGCCGGGGCCAAATCTTGCAACGCAGCCGATTGTTTGCCGTTCTTATTCTCCTCCATCACCTCGTTCACCTTGTCAACTGGCAAAGCGACCCAAGTCTGATTGTCGTCGTAAGAGAACCACATCAACTTCTTCAAAATATCGGTTTTGCGCGCGTAAGCCATCCCGTTGATGGTGTCCAATCGAACGATTTTTGCCTTTGGAAATGCATCCGTAGCCTCAACATATTGATCCAACTCGAAGTTCAAACAGCACTTCAAACGACCACACTGACCGGCCAATTTTTCCATGTTGATGCTCAAGTTTTGAACCCTCGCTGCACCGGTATTCACCTGCTTGTAATCGGTTAGCCAAGTACTGCAGCAAAGCTCTCTACCGCAAACACCCGTACCGCCCAATCGAGAAGCTTCCTCCCGATAGGAAATATGTCGCATTTCGATTTTTACCTTAAACTCATCGGCATATCGCTTGATCAATTCACGGAAATCCACCCGCGTTTCGGCCGTATAGAAAAATATCGCCTTTCTACCATCGCCCTGAATCTCAATATCCGAAATCTTCATCTGAAGATTCAATGAAAATGCAATCGTCCGCGCTCGCTCCAAGGTTTGATCCTCTTTGCTCTTGGCTTCCTCCCTGCGCTCCATATCCCGTTCACTGGCTACCCTCTGAATGCCTCGCATCTCATCGGAATCCTCGCGAACTCTATATTTTTTCAATTGCAATCGAACGATTTCGCCCGTTGCAGATACTGTCCCAATATCAAAACCAATGCTGCTGTCAACACATACGTAATCCCCAGTAAATAGGTCCAAATCATTCGTATTTCTAAAGAACTCTTTGCGAGAACCTTTGAATCGAACTTCTACCACATTAAACGGTTTATAGCCCGTAGGCAGGTCCATGTCCTTGAACCAATCGTATACATTCAACGCATTGCAGCCACTGGTCCCACAAGTGCCGTTGCTCTTACACCCACCGGGGGTGCCGCCAGCCTTGGTTCCACAAGATGTACATGCCATGTTATTTTTTCTTAAAATGAATTCTTACAAAGTTAGTCATTTCTTGCAATGACCAACTATTTGTCGTTCTTGCCAAACACCCACAGCTTCTGACCCAGAAAGTTGATGCCCATACCCACCGCCGTTGCCGTTAAAACAGCAAACAATTTATCAATCTTCACTGCAAACAATTGCTTCATCCCACCCATCGTATTCGCAGCAATATCTCCCACCACAGGAAATACCATATTCAACTGCAACTCCCAATTTGGCAATGATGCCAACATGATTTCGTTGGTGCCCACATTGATTCCGCCACTCAAAGCATACAAGATCAAATATTTCTTTAATGTCTCATTCCTTGATTTCTCGCCAACCTCCGACTTCTTTCTCTCCCAAGTCCAATATTTATTCAGCTTATAGTTCACCAACGTGGCAACCATAATACCCGCGGCCTTTGCAAAGTAGGTGGGCATGAACTGACTCATACCGTAATACACCGACATATCCACCAAAAAGCTAATCCCGCCAACAATGCCAAACTTGGTAAATGCGATGAAGGTTTTGGATGAAATCACAGGGCTATTGCGTTAGTATTGAATTTTCAAAGTTACACTCCGCACCCAACTTTATCGATATATTTTCTTCATCATGTCCCACCGGTACATCGAAAATAATCGGAAAATCATAGCCCGATAGCAATTCTGTTATCATCGTCTTAACCGACCTTCCAAAAGGAACCGAATTATCGTTCATGTCAAGCATACTGCCCACCAACAACCCTTTTATTCCATCAAAAAGACCCGCCAACTTCAAGGAAAACAACATCCTATCAATGTGATAGTAGTATTCATCCAAATCCTCAATGAATAAAACTTTACCTGCTGTATTGGGCTGGACAGAAGTGCCTAAGGATGCATACAACAAACTCAAATTTCCCCCCAGCAACTCGCCGGCGAATGGCTTTGAACGAACCACATCACAGTTCGATAAATCCAATGACACGATATCGCCCATCAAGGTTTTTGCCAAGTGAGAAATGTTTTGATCGATCTGCCCGTGTGTTAAATTCCACTGCGTTGCCACAGGTCCATGAATGCTCTGCAAATTGGCTTTCGCAAACAAAAGATGCAACCAAGTAATATCACTAAACCCAACCAACCACTTGGCCGGCGAATGTTTTAGCAAATTTAATAAACCCGCAATTCCCACCATCGCATCGCACAATTCCTCAGCCTTCGAAACCGTCCTAACGCAACCATATCCGCCCCTAGCAGTAAAAATAGCCTTTGCCGTGGGATGGGTAATCGCCCAAATTAAATCTTCCGCCCGATGTTGATCGCTGCCAGCAAATTGATGTTCCACCTCAAACAAATTGGGCGAATATTCCAATTTCCACCCCTGCGAGTCAACCCACCTAGAAAAAGCAGCGACATCCGCTTCACTCACACTCCTAGACGGTGCAATCAGCAAAACCGTATCGCCTGGTAAAAGATATGCCGCCTGTGTTTTCAAGGTTTGCGCATCAATAATATGGCCTGTGCCACCGTTGTCGCCATTTCTAAATTCCTACTGTCCGTATAATATTCCATGTATGGAAAAGTCTTGGCCACTTTGCTCAAATCCACCTCACCAATTTTTGCATTTGTGTTTTCTTTCGATTCAAAGTCAGAGGCAATACACTGTTTTCGATTCAGCATCAACGACTTAAACTGCAACCACGACTTAGTGGTTAATCCAGGTTCGGCATTTACCGTGGCCTTAAGATACGTTGCCGCGGGTAGGGTTAAGATTGTGAACATCTGTTTGTCCGATGCTTTTCCTCCTGTATTTGATTCTGACATTTCGCGGTCAAGGTCCTTATTTCCACCAACTGGTATGCCGATAAACACTTCCTGAGTTCCTGCGCTTGGCATATTTCGATACACCAAAGTGAGGCCGCCTTCCATACTTACTTTACGAGAAACTATTTCCGCCACAATTAATGTCGCATTGGTTTTGATTGCCTCCCGAATTCCATTTATCGGTAACTGATGCCATACACCCAACAATGTAGTTTCCGCTCGTTTTGTTTCCATCACCACTATCCCCGAGTCCGATCCACGCAAGGGTTCTCCCACTTTGGGTATACTATCATTTATAGCGGTCATACTGTCTTTGGACGATTCCGTATCCACTTGCTTCTTTCCATTACACGCAGAAAATGTGAAAACGAAAGCCAGCGCCACCCATAACGTTTGTTTTTTGTGTAAAATCATCACGGCAAAGTACACGATTTTTTGCGGATTTTAATGTAGGTTTGTACTGTGAAATTCGTTGCCGAGATTGAAATCTTACCATTAAAGGGATTGTTGGATCCCCAAGGAAAAGCTGTTGCCAATGGCCTGCCAAAAATTGGTTTAAACAACGCATCCAATGTACGCATTGGGAAATTTATCACCATGGATTTGGATGCAAATACCGCAGAAGAAGCCCATGAAATGGCCGAATTGGCTTGTAAAAAATTGTTGGCAAACCTCATCATGGAAGGTTACAACATCCGCATAAGTCAATAAAACAATGATTGTTTACAACGTAACTTGTAATGTGGGCAGCCAAATGGCCGAAGAATGGCTCAAATGGATGCAGCAAGAACACATTCCTGAAGTGATGCAAACAGGCTGTTTTACAGAATACAAGATTTTAAAGTTACTTACCGATGCGGACGACAATGAAGGCGTGAATTATGCCATTCAGTATACCGCGGATTCTTTAGAAATGTACCAACAGTATAGGGATCAATTTGGTCCGATACTTCAAGCCAAAACCAAGGAAAAATACGGAGATACTGTATTGGCTTACCGCAGCTTGTTGGAAGTAATTATGTAATCATGAGTCAGACCAGGGCGTTAACGATTCAGGAAGCGCTGCTCAGACGTGACGATTTTATTTGGGTTGATGTACGAAGTGAGTCGGAATTTGAACGGGCCCACATTCCCAATGCGATAAATGTACCTATTCTTTGCGATGAAGATCGCGCGGCCGTAGGCCGCGCTTATAAGCATGAAGGCCGCGAAGCGGCCGTCATGCTTGGCCTCTCCCTCACCGGTCCCAAATTCGCTTCCATCTACCAACAACTGATGGAAATTCAACACAACAATCAAAAAAAACTCCTGTTCTACTGCTGGAGAGGCGGACTTCGTAGCCAAATCGCTTCCACCATCACACAATGGAGCGGTCACCCCGTTTTTATCGTAAAAGATGGCTATAAATCCTACCGGAACTCGGTGCTCCAAACCCTAAAAACACCCCTAAACATCGTTTTAATCGCCGGACATACCGGCTCGGGAAAAACAGAACTCCTGCAATTACTGCAAGACAATGGCAAAGCCATCATCGACCTAGAAAAAAGAGCCAACCACAAAGGCAGCGCACTCGGCGGCGTTGGAATGCCCGCCCAGCCCAGAAACGAAATGTTTGAAAACCTCATCGCTATCGATTACCTGCAATTTCATAACAACCAAACCGTTTACATAGAAAACGAAAGTAGAACCGTGGGCCAGTGCGCAATCCCTGAAGGACTCTGGAAGCAAATGCAAGAAGCTCCAAGCCTCGAAATTCATGTCGATACGCAAACAAGAATAAATCGTATCATCAACGAATACGCCGGCTTGCCCAAAGATCAGCTCATCGCCCAAACCCAAAAACTTAGAAAACGACTTGGTGGCCAACATGAACAAGCCGCAGTTGAAGCGCTAGAAGCAAATGATTTCAAAACGTGGGTGGAAATCCTTTTGGTCTATTATGATAAATCATACCAGCACTTCGTCGACAAAAACAATACAAAAATCACCTCAATTGCTTGGGATTGGAACCAAATCGAATCTTCATTGTTAACTCTTCTCAATACTCAAAAAAATGAATCTTAATAACCGCATTGCCATTGTAACTGGAGCCAACAAAGGAATTGGCCTAGAATGTGTAAACCAATTGTTAGCAAAAGGTGCCACCGTTTATGGACTTTGCAGGTCCGGTTGCACTACCCAACACGATAACTACCATTGCCTTATCGCCGATGTTAGAAACCACGAATCGCTCCAAACCGCTTTCGATAAAGTCCTCACCGCACACGGCAAAATTGATATACTCATCAACAACGCAGGGCTAGGTTATTTTGGATTTTGCGAAGAAATTAGCCTCGATCAGTGGCAAGAAATGTTCGATACAAATGTCACCGGACTCTTTTACGCCACCCGATTGGCATTGCCTTCCATGAAAAAACAAGGTCTTGGACATATTATCAATATTTCATCCATCGCAGGATTAGAAGGATACCAACAAGTGAGCGGTTACTGCGCCACCAAATTTGCCGTAAGAGGTTTTAGCGATGCACTATATAAGGAAGTTCGCGATTTTGGAGTGAAAGTTACTTGCATCTATCCTGGCTCAGTAAAAACTGATTTCTTTAGACATAGCGAGAATATTCAACCGCACGACAATATGCTGATGCCCCAAGATGTGGCTTCGCAAATCGTTTATTGCCTAGAATCACCAGACAATTTCCATAACGTAAACTTGGAAATCAGACCCCTTAAACCACGCGGATAAGACCGCTCATCTCCTGCGCCAATTTCTTGGCCTCGATGCCTGCCGCCTCCGCATAATCCTCCCCTTCAGAAGCATATAAAATGCCTCTGGAGGAATTTACCAATAATCCTACCTCCTTATTCGCAGCCGCTTCGGTAATATCGGCCAAACTACCTCCCTGCGCACCAACACCAGGCACCAACAAAAAGTGGTTCGGAATCATCTTGCGGATTTCACCCACCATTTCGGCACGCGTAGCACCCACAACAAACATCAAATTCTCTTCACTGCCCCACTTGCAAACCGTCTCAATGACACGTTCGTATAATTTCTTACCCTCATATTCACCCAACTGAAAATCGGCGTGACCCGCATTGCTTGTGAGCGCCAAACAGATCACCCACTTGTCTTTGAACTCCAAGAACGGACGCAAACTGTCTTCACCCATATAAGGAGCTACAGTAATTGCATCAAAAGGAAGAGTTTCGAAAAAGGCCTTGGCATACATGCTGCTCGTGTTGCCAATATCACCCCGTTTTGCGTCGGCAATCTTTAAAGTGTCCTGCGGCAAATAATGCAACGTTTCTTCCATCCATTCCCAACCCTGCTTGCCATACTGCTCGTAAAATGCGGTATTTACCTTGTAGGCCACACTATGGTCCTTTGTGGCGTCTATAATGTCGCGATTAAACTGCATCAACCCTTTGCCGTTGCGCTCTAAACCCTGTGGAAGTTTTTCAATTTGGGTATCCAATCCTGTACATAAATAGGAGCGTTTGGAAAGGATTTCTTGGATGAGTTTCTGCTTGTTCACGATGGTGCAAATTAAACATATTGCCTCGGCAAGTTGGTGATTTTCGCGTAGGTTTGTATAAAATGAGAGTAAAATTGAAAATATGGATTGTCTTTATCGCCATCTTATGTGCGACGTTGCCTGCAGCGATAGGACAATATGTAAAAATTGGCGATGGCTCTTATACAGGCACTTTGGGTGGGCCCATGGTTGGAAGCACCACCAAAGACACACAGGTTTCTCGTTTTGCCTACATATTCCCAAAGGCAGAATTGGCCAACCTATATCACAAAGACACCATCGAATCTTGCGAATTTTTTCATGTCGCATCCATAGCTGCACCCAACAGCAGCACCTTCTGTAAAATTTGGATTCAAAATACTTCCCGTTCAGATTTTGGACCAGGTAAACTTCACTTTCCAACCGAAACCAAAAATAGCACCCTAGTTTTCAGCAATACCCCCGCCAGCTACATTGGCACGTTGGAGAAATTTTATCAAATACCCTTCAATACATCCAAATTCGTTTATGATTCTTTGAACGGTGAGAACCTCGCCATGTATGTAGAATACCGCCAAATTAAAAAGCAGTCCTCAACATTGCAATGGTATTTTGAAGGGTCGTTGACAGTACCAAATTACGGCGGCAATCAGCTAAAATACGGGATTTCAACCAATGGTTTTGATAGCCTACCCAGCAGTGGGAGTTACCATCCAACCATTATTTTTAATTTTCCAAAATTTCAAAAAGACATCGCCATAATAAAAGTGTACTCATTGGGCAAGTTGCCTTTACCCCTTGGCAAACCCGATAGCGTTCAAGTGCTCTTGAGAAATGTTGGCAAACAAACCCTTACCAATTACAACGCATATACCAGAAGTCAAGGATTTAATACTCAAAAGGATAGCTTTAAAGTATCCATCGCCCCCGGAGAACAAGCGTTTTTTACTGTTCCTTCGCTTAATCCCGTGAACATTGGACTCGATACGGTTTTTGTAGAGAGCAAAGACCCCAATAAATATAACAACAGCGGCGCATCGTATCGACTTGGCAACGCAAACGTTTATAGTTACCGCGATGTATCCCAATCCCCAGCGCCAGGTGGAATCGGGTTTAATGGCACCAATGGCGATTTCGTCGCCAAATTTTTCTCCAATTCACCCAAAAACATCAATCAAATTACCGTAACCTTTGGCAGCGGTGGCGAACCATTCAAAGTGGGTATATGGTCGCACGATAGCACCAGAAGACGACCCGGAAAACTGATTTTTCAAAGCGATTCCCTTACAAGTAAGTCCGGAAATTATATCCTAGATCTTAAAAAACCCGTCCAAATCAAAGGCTCATTTTATGTCGGTGTTCGTCAGTTGGGAACAAATAACATTTCCTTCGGCTACCAAATTGAAGAGCCCATTCGGCCCAGAACATTTTACTATGCGGAACCACTAGGCGACACAAACTGGGTAGATTTTTCTCCCGATGCACCCTATAAATTCCTGATTGAACCGAGGCTGCAAGCCGATATTGATATTGCCGCCATTTCGGCCGATTACCCAAAAGACAGTATAAATGCATACACCGTTGATAGCCTTGCGCCACAAGGAGTAGTTGGAAATATTGGTTTACAAAACGCAACAGACAGTTTTTCTGTACGATGCGAAATCTGGTTCGGCAACACCAAGCTCTATAACAAAACCCTTCGCGATACCCTAAGCAGTGGCATAAAACGCACTTATACTTTCCCAAAACAATTCAAACCCTCATCTTTCGGGGAACATGTTTTGATGATCATCGTGAAAAGAAAAGGTGATCAAGTGGTCGATAATGATACCGCAACTCGGAAATTTTATGTGGGTGTGAAAAAGGACGTAATGATAAATACTGTTTATGAACCTAGCAATGGCAGTGGTTATAATTACAAAATCGATACAATCATGCCGATGGCAAATATCCAAAACATCGGATACGACAATTCGCCCACCTTTACCGTTCGATGTCGCATCTTCCAAAGAACCAAAGTCGTCTATAACCAAACCCAATTGCTTTCGTTGCCCAAATTCCAATCCAAAATCCTTTATTGGCAAACATACAAATGCAGCGATACCGGCAAATTACAAGTGGTTTTTACAACAGAAATGTTGGGCGATGCTTACAAGAAAAATGATACACAAACTCGTACTGTCTATATCAGAAAAATCGTAGATATCGGTGTGGATTCTCTTAGAAGTCCCGATGTGAATCTGTTCTATACCAAAGGCAAACCCATCGGAATTAAATTCAAAGCTTATAATGATGGATTGGTCCCCGTCTTTAGCGTGCCTTTCTACTGCAGCATTTATGAGCCGGGTGGCAAACGCGTTTATTACGATTCTACCAAAACCTACATCCAATCCTTGTACGCCTTGGAGCTTTCAATGGCCAAAAACTTCACCCCAAACAATCAGGGGTTATACAAAATTGTAATTCGAACAAAACACTATCTCGATCTTTTCACCGACAATGATTCGCTCGTTAAGTTCTTTAGTGTAGGTAAGCCATACGACTTTCAACCCATTCAAATTACAAATCCAAAACAAGGAGATGTGTTGAGTTTGGGTAAGCCCTCTATCTCCCCAAAACTACTACTGAAAAACAATGGCTATGTAAAATCAACGGGTCCAATCAGTTGTGAGATTTACCAAAACGGCACCCGCATTTATTACGATGTTAAAAATTTCACCTTGGATTCCTTCAAGTCTGATACCGTTGTTTTTGCGCAAAGCTTCAGACCTATGACTGTTGGCGCATTCAACATGATTTGTTACTCAAACTTAAATTCAGATTTGGTTAGATCTAATGATACCGCCCGAATTACATTCTCCGCAGTGGTAGGAAAAGACGCATTCCCGTTTGCCATAAAACTATCCCCAGATACCACACAATTTGATGTATGTGATTCTCTTTTCACTGCCACCGTGGTTGTCAAAAATCAAGGTATCGACTCCATTAGAAAAGTATTGGTTAATGTTTCCATTTTTGAAGGCACAACCAGAACAGCATATATTTCCAAAGTCACCCAGCTCGAAAGCAAAGGCGTAGATACCTTAACTTTTGATTTGCAACATAAATTCAGCAAAGTTGGAATCGCAGAAATTCGAGTTTTCACCTCATCTTTTGAAGACCAAAATATCTTTAACGATTCAATGGTGATTCCCGTTGCTGTTAATATTACTCGCGATTTGGCAATGCTTAAAGCCAAACAGCCAGGCTCAAACGACAAAATAGTTGTAAATGATTCATTGCGATTTCCCAAAATTCAAATATCAAACATCGCCGGAGGAAGCACTACACTAAAAACCCTCGTCCGATACCGAATCATACAGCAACCAAGCAAAACGATTTTATTTGCGGATACCTTAACGGTTGCCAAAATGGCCCCATTAGACACCCTTTGGTTGAACTCGTTAAAAGGGTTTAAATTCAACAATCCTGGCGCCTACGTACTCGAGGCATTTGCATCAAGTAGAGTCGATGGTAATCCGGAAAATGATACGCTGAGATATATCTTACTCGTTGATCAAGTTTCCAATACCCATTCCGTGTTTGTAGAATCCGTTGTTGCTTATCCAATGCCAACAAATGACAATATCACAATAGAGAATGCGGAAGGTTATCAAAATTGGAAACTGTATGATATGAATGGCAAGGTTGTTTCCTCGGGAGATGTTAATTCAAAACAATTTAATATCAATACACAGCCTTTTTCATCAGGGCTTTATGTATTAAAATTGCAAGGTGAAATGGGCATGAAATCCATGCCTATCGCCATCGCACACCCATGATCATTCAAAAAATAAAATTATCAGGACTAACAGCACTTGTTGGTCTGATTTCCGCTTGTGGAAGCATCAAACCAGAAGCACCTGCCACGGCAAACCACATCGTGCCCGCAAAACCAATGCCGGCTATCGCATCAACCATTAATGTCCCAATAAAGGTTGACTTAAAATCTTATATCAAATTGGCCGACCAATCATTTGATAAGGACTTTACAGGTTCCGACCGCCCATGCTCTGGACTTAGATACCAATACAAACTGAAAAGAGATCCCATCCAACTCACGGGAAAAGGGAAGACCGTGTTTCTTGGCTTGGACATCGCCTATGGTTTTTCTGGCGAATACTGCGCGGCTTGTGTTTATGAAAATTGTATAACCCCGCCAATCCCTTTCAGCTGTGGTTGGGGAGATGAATCATTGAGAAAAGCGAAAGTCAAACTTCAAAGTGATATCGAACTCACCTCAAACTACCACATAAAATCCAATACAAGTTTCACGGATCTAACACCTATTGACCCTTGCAGAGTCACCTTTGCAAACATCAATATCAACGATGTTTTGGTTAAACAGCTCAAACCAGAATTGGGGAAATTCGCCAAAATGATCGATGTGGAAATCAGTAAACAAGACCTCAAACCCTATATTTTACCGGTTTGGAAAGCCTTCCAAGACGATATACAAATTCCATATACCGGTTACCTAAGATTTCAACCCCAGAGTTTAAGTGTGAGTGAAATCAACATGACAGGCTCCATTCTTAATTTCAATATCGGAATTACCGCCACACCATCCATTCAAAGTAGTCCTTGGAATAAACCCAGTAGCCCACTACCCAATTTAAGTCCCTATAAAAAGGGAAGCGGATTTGAAGTGTATACAGACCTTCGTTTAGATTATGACAGCCTTTCAAAGCAACTGTTCGAAATGATGAAAACAGAGAGTTTTGCGATGGGAAAAGATAAAATTAACATTACTGCATTGCGCTTGTTTCCCGCTGGCGAAAAGCTCGGCATCGAAATGGGATTTGCCGGAACCAAAAAGGGTGTTTTCTATTTGTTAGGTTCGCCGAAGTTTGACAATGCCAAGAATGTGCTGGCACTAAAAAACGTCGAATATGATCTCTCTACCAAAAACGTTTTGATCAAGGCGGCCAAGTGGATGCTCGATGAAACCATCAGAAAAAAACTGGAGTCGCAGATGGTTTTTGATATGAACGACCTCGTGAATCTCACCAAGAAGTCGATCAATGAATCTCTAAATCAAAACATGGGCAATGGCATCAAAACCCAAGGACAGTTAAAGTCTTTAGAATTGGTGGACTGGAGCTTGCAGAAAGATGCCATTTGGGTAAGGGCAAAAACTCTCGGTGATATTGGTGTGATTGTAGAATAATTGATTGGCATTCAACCAAATATTCTGGTTTGTAGTACCGAGCCATTACCACCAACCAACCCCTCAACTAGTTGCCTTTTGCCAATTCCACGCATCGCGCATCATGGTTTCAAGGTTACGACTTGCTTTCCATCCCAACACTTCGTTGACTTTGGTTGTTTCAGCCCAAACTGCCACCACATCGCCATTTCGTCGTGGTCCAATCATATGTGGAACCTTCTCGCCAGTTGCAGCCTCAAAAGCAGATATTACTTGTAATACTGAATAACCGTGTCCTGTGCCAATATTGAAAACCTCGAAATTTCCAAGGCTTGGATCACCCATTTCTATCTTATGCTCCACTGGATTCGAAAACAATCTACCAATTGCCGCAACATGAGCATCAGCCAAATCCATCACATGAATATAGTCCCGAATACAAGTTCCATCTGGCGTATTGTAATCACCCCCGTGAACTGTTAGTTGAGGACGAATCCCCGCCACCGTTTGTGTTAAATAAGGAATCAAATTATTAGGGACACCCAATGGCAATTCTCCAATCAAAGAAGATTCATGGGCCCCAACGGGATTAAAATATCTTAAACACTGAACCTCAAACCAATTATTGTCTTTAAGAATCACCTCGCCCATTTGTTTCGTTGCACCATAAGGACTTGCCGCAGGCCTAGTGGGTGTTGATTCCTTGACCGGAACCTGTTCTGGCTCACCATAAACCGTACAGCTGCTGCTAAATACCAATTTTTTGCATTCCGCTTGCTTCATCACTTCCAACAATGAAACCAACCCAACAACATTGTTGTGATAGTACATTAATGGTTGATCTACGCTCTCACCAACGGCCTTGTGCGCTGCAAAATGGATAACAGCATCTGGCTTGTGGGTTACAAAAATTTCGGTCATCAAAGACTTATCGTTTACATCGCCTTGGATAAATTCAGGTGTGAAACCAATGAGTTGTGCAATGGCAGCAAGCACATCAATTCTTGAGTTGTGCAGGTTGTCTATGATAACAGGCAAATATCCTGCTTCGTGCAAGCAAACCACTGTATGCGAACCGATAAAGCCCAATCCGCCAGTAACTAAAATCTTTTTTTGTTCCATCATTATTTCAATTTGCTCACTTGATTGTGCTCCAAGCGATATTTATCACCACTACTCTCACAAATAGCCTCGCCGTTTTCACCAAAATGCAACTTTTCACCAAAGGCGCTCATCCATCCGATTTGCTTGGCGGGATTTCCCACTACCACAGCAAAGTCCGACACGTCTTTGGTCACCACAGTACCAGCGCCAACAAATGAATATTCACCCAATGTAACACCGCATACGATCGTGGCATTTGCACCAATGGAACAGCCCTTTTTTACTTTGGTAAGTTTGAACTCTTCCTTGCGCTCAACATGAGACCTTGGATTTGTTACATTGGTAAAAACCATGCTCGGTCCCAAAAAGCAATCGTCCTCAATTTTAACGCCTGAATAGATGGATACGTTGTTTTGGATCTTTACCCCCGAACCAATGATGACGTTGCTTCCAACGAATACGTTCTGACCGAGATTGCAATTGTTACCCAGTTGTGCGGTTGACATAATATGGGTGAAATGCCATATTTTGCTGCCCGCACCAATTTCAGCACCTTCATCTACTACAGCAGACGGGTGAATAAAAACGGGCGAATTGGTATTGGATTCCATCATGAAAAAATCAAAGTTACAAAATGATTGGGATGTGACATCTTTGGTTTTGTTAACCGATGCAGAATTTTATCAAAGCAATCACAGAATTCCGCTACCAAAATCGAAATTCCAAAAATCTACAACGTGAAATTGAGAACGGTCAGATGCTAAATCTATCCAAGCCAAGAAATTACTTTACTCCAAATAAGGTCAACAGCAAATAACACAACCCCGCAACCAATGCACTCACAGGAATCGTGATAATCCACGCTACCAAAAGGTTTCTAGTAACACCCCATCTAACTGCACTTAATCTCTTTGTCGCGCCCACACCTATGATTGAACCTGTTATCGTGTGAGTTGTACTTACAGGGATACCCATCTGTTCTGTCATGAACAAAGTAATCGCTCCTGCAGTTTCAGCACTTACACCTTCCAATGGGGTCACTTTCGTAATTTTAGTTCCCATGGTTTTTATGATTTTCCAACCGCCACTCATAGTACCCAAACCGATTGCTACGTAACAAGCCATAGGCACCCAATTAGGCAATTCGCTAAACTCTGAAATGTAATTATCTGCAATTAATGCAGCGCCAATAATACCCATTACCTTCTGAGCATCGTTACCGCCATGACCAATTGAAAATGCTGCACTTGACAATAATTGCAACTTTTTAAACATGTTTACCATGCGATTTGCCGTAGGTTTTTGGATCAATTCACAGTAGATATAACTCAACATGAAAATCCCGATGACACAGAAAATACAATATAACAACGTACGATTGTCGGCTCTATCCAATTCTTTCTCTAAATCAATTTTTGCATCCACCGCCAAACTCTTTTTAAACTTCTCATAATCACCCACTTTGTCCATGCCTAACTTCTGAGTCAAGGCCGTGGCTGTGCTATCTAGACCTGCCGTGTGGTAATTATTAATGATAGGGGAACATTCCTCCAGAGCATTATTCGCTGCTATCTGAATGGGGATTAAAGTTGAGTCGTAAAATGCTGCTTTTTTAACTTGGTCAATCTTCAGCTTTTTTGATACAATCCCTTTAATTTTGCCCGTTTCGATATATTTTAGGTCGACAATGGCAGCTATTTCACCGGCTATTTTATTCGGACCATCCGTATCAAAATTCTGAATAAATGGTTTACTGAGATTGAAATTTGCTTTGGCTTGCTCGAGCTTCTCAAGTACATTAGGATCACCTGGATTTTTTAATGCCTCTTTTTTGTACTTGTCAACCTTATAAAACTTCAACAAATTTTCTTCTAATTTGGCCTGCCTATATGTACCGAACAAAAACCACATTCCTACGGCTGACATGAAAATAAACAGCAATCTGCCATACACATTCCTTTTTATGGTCACCACCGTGATAAAAATCGAAATTACCATACCAATAAGTGGAGCAAGCAAAATGAAATAAACGGTCTTGGAGATTTTATCCATTTCTACAACCTCGCCAAAGGGAACCCATCCCTTCACAAAATATGCATGCGCCAAAGCGGCACCCGCAAAACCCCCAATCAAAGTATGACTTGACGAACTCGGGATTCCAAACCACCACGTAAGCAAATTCCAAAAAATCGCCGCAACCAATCCAGCCAAAATGACTGGCAATGTGATATAATTATCGATTACAGTTTTGGCAATTGTATTCGCAACAGCGTGATCCTTAAAGATAAAAAATGCCACCGAATTGAATAATGCAGCCCATAACACCGCTTGGAGGGGTGTTAGCACTTTTGTGCTCACCACGGTTGCAATGGAATTCGCTGCGTCATGAAAACCATTGATGTAATCAAACACCAATGCCAATACAATGATTACTATAACCAGGGTTGACATTCCTTTATTTATAAATTGCCAATTAGGCGTATTTAACGATAATTGTTTCTATCACATTTCCCACATCCTCACATTTGTCGGTTGCAACTTCCATCACAGTGTATACCTCGCGCTTACGGATAAGCTCCTTGAAGTCGTTTTCTACCTCAAACAAATTCTTAATGCTCATGTCAAATACATCATCCGCATGATTTTCAAAACTATTAATACGAACCAAACATTCCATGATTTTTTCAGGACGTTTCAATTCTCTCAACTGCATTACCGCCTTTCCAACCTCCGCTGAACTTTGCATAATGATTTCTGCTAAACTTTGAATCCCCTGCTCATGCGGACTTACGCCATGAAATTGCATCTTTTTGCACGAGGCATGTATGTAATCAGCAACATCATCCATTGCAGAAGCCAAATAGTGAATATCCTCACGATCAAAAGGTGTGATAAAATTCTTGCCCAATTCAGTAAAAATATTATGCGTTATTTCATCATTCTTATGCTCATAATCTTCAATCTGTTTGCTGATTTTTAATCGGATGTTAGGGTCGGCCTCAAATACATATTGATGCAATAATTTTCCCATCTCCGTAACATTTTGAGCTGTTTGCTCAAAAAGATTATAAAATACCTTGTCCTTAGGTAAAAAAACGCTCAGAATGTTGTTGAATGCCATGGTTTTACTGTTGTTTTAATCAATACAAAATTACCCACAGCACGAGCAAGAAAAAGGCGTTAATCCATGTTTAACACAAAGTTAACATTGGGGCTTTTTCAACGGGCCAATTGTTTTATAAGCCGTCTGCAATCGCTGCGTTAACGACAGTATTTGTATTTCAAAATCCCGATACTCTGCAGCGCTAATTAATCCCATCGATTCAACGGCTTGCAAGTAGCTCATTAATCGCAAACACCGCTGATACGCTTCATAAATTTCGCCTTGATTTGCCAACACACCTCCATGTTGAATCAGTTTTGCGGCCTTTAACATCTCCTCACCCAAAGCAACGAATTCAGCCGACTTCATTCTGTGCACGGTTTCAATGGTGTTGATGCCCAACTGCCACGCCATGTCTTCATAACTCTTAATTTCCATGCCGCAATCTCATAAATAGGCATAAAAACAGTTGTGCCCGAAACGGATATAAACGTTTATATCCGTTTCGGGCACAACCCTATTAATTCAGAAATATTATTTCAAAATATCACGAGAAATAACCACACGCTGCACTTCGCTGGTCCCCTCGTAAATCTGAGTAATCTTGGCATCACGCATCATTCTTTCTACGTGATACTCTTTTACATATCCATAACCGCCATGGATTTGAACGGCCTCAACAGCAGTTTTCATCGCTACCTCAGAAGCAAATAATTTGGCCATTGAACTCGCACGATCGTAATTCATGTTTTGATCTTTCATCCAGGCTGCCTTAAAACACAACAAACGCGCTGCCTCAATCTCAGTAGCCATATCAGCCAATTTAAACGCAATCGCCTGGTGATTTTTGATCTCTGTACCGAAAGCCTTGCGCTCTTTTGAATATTTCAACGACAACTCATATGCGCCACTCGCGATACCCAATGCTTGTGAAGCAATACCAATTCTTCCGCCACTCAATACCTTCATAGCAAACTTAAATCCAAAACCATCCTCGCCGATGCGATTCGCCTTAGGAACCTTAACGTCTTGAAACATGATACTATGCGTATCGCTACCGCGAATACCCAACTTGTCTTCTTTCTTGCCTACCGTTACACCGTCCCAAGATTTCTCTACGATAAACGCGTTGATACCCTTGTGCTTTTTTTCAACATCCGTTTGAGCAATTACCAAATAATAACTCGCAGAATTTCCATTGGTGATCCAGTTCTTAGTGCCGTTCATTAAGTAATAATCACGCATATCAACCGCGGTTGTACGCTGACTTGTCGCATCGCTACCAGCCTCAGGCTCACTCAATAAAAATGCTCCGATTTTTTGACCACTTGCCAATTCAACCAAATATTTCATTTTCTGATCCTCGGTGCCATATTCCTCTAATCCCCAACAAACCAAAGAGTTGTTTACACTCATACATACACTCGCAGAAGCATCTACTTTCGAGATTTCCTCCATCGCCAGAACATAAGAAATGGCATCCATTCCACCGCCACCATATTTGGGGTCAACCATCATTCCCATAAAGCCCAATTCACCCATTTTCTTAATTTGCTCATAGGGAAATCTCTGCTCGTTATCACGCTCAATTACACCTGGTAACAACTCTGTTTGAGCAAAATCACGTGCCGCTTGCTGAACCGCCAAATGCTCCTCGCTTAATTCAAAATCCATCATATTTTCTTTATTTATAATTACAAAATTAAATCTTTTACTGATTGTCTCGCCATTCGTAAACCCATTGCGCCTGAATCATCTCTAAATGACCTTCGTTGCTATCTTCTCGAGTACCGGCAAAATTTGGGGTCTCTAAAACCCATTCTAATAAGTCCGTAAATCGGATTCTATAAATTTTTGCCTCATTAAAATCTTCGCCAAATCGCTCGTAAAGTTTCATGGCAATGTCCTCATAATCGGTCCATTGTATCGGTGGTTCGTACATGCTCTTTCTATTAATGTCCTATTATTCCGCTTTGATCCGGTACGATGACAACGATGTCGCCACCACCAGACAATCTACACTGACATGCCAATCGGCTGTTATATTTTGGATCCCGGGCTCGATCAACATACTCTTCCTCACGATCGCTCATCTCCGGTAAAAAATCTTCACCCTGCTCAATATAAACGTGACAAGTACTGCATCCGCAAACACCACCACAATTGTGGTTTAAATGAATATCATGATCAAGTGCAACATCCAATATAGATTCGCCCTCAAACATTTTCACCTCCATCGATGCACGATTTTTCTCTTCAAACTGAAATGTAATCTTGGCCATATCAGATGCAAAATTAATACTTCGCAACCGCATTGCTTCACCAAATTGTGGAAATAGTACGACCAATTTTTGTATCTTTGCAACCTCGTTCTATGATATCAAGAAGATTGGTGCGCATCAAAGCCCTTCAGGCACTTTACTCCTATCAGCAAGGAGGAAACACGGACAACGTTTCATTGCAGAATCTTACCCCTTTGCAACAAGAACATTATCAAAATACCCTGGCTAATCTTAACGATAGCATCAATCAGAGTTATGATTTTTTCCTTTTTCTTCTCGATTTGCCCTTTCAACTTTCAACCTATTTGTTGGAAAAACAAACCCTGGAGAAATCCAAGTTTTACCCCGATCAACAAAAAATTCGCGACCTGTCAATTCTAGACAGAATGCCGCTGGTCAAATACTTACATCGCGCCGTTGAAGACAATAAAAGCAAACATTTTTCTTTCGATTGGAGCGAACTCGTTGGGCAGTTCGATCAATATTATGAATGGATGCAGACTTGGGAATTTGTCCGCGATATTAACATATTTGACGCCCCCTCGTTTCAACAACAACAGGCATTCTTGGAAGAGTTTTACGCCAATTTGTTCGAAACCAAAGAATCCTTTTTCGATAATTTAAATGATTATTACTCGGGTTGGTCGGATGATGAACTCTATACTACCAGAGAAATAGAAAAAACCATTCAAGGCGCTAAAGAAAACGGTGTCGTTCCAATTCCCGAAAAACCCACGCAAAGTTCAGAGGAAATAGAAATGGTGCAACATCTCTTTACCACAACCTGTAAAAACAGTAAAGTCTATGAATCGCAAGTCGCCGAAATTTCCGACAACTGGGACCCATCAAGGATTGCAATTATGGATTTGCTGATTATTAAACTTACAATAACCGAATTTCTTCATTGCCCCACAATTCCAGTTAAAGTAACCATCAACGAATATTTGGAAATTACCAAAAATTATAGCACACCAAATAGTTCAAGATTTGTAAATGGCGTACTCGACAAACTGCGAATAGTGATGGAATCCCAAGGGCTCATTCAAAAGAGTGGCCGTGGACTACGCGATAAATAATCGCGTTTATTTGTAATTTGTTCTACAATAATCAGATCTATTTCCGATTGCCCAAAGACCTTGCCATCAAGGCTTCGTGTATTATCAATACTTGTTCTTGCAACAATACATTGCCATCATTGTTTATCAAATAATCGCATCGTTCTGCCCAATCCTCCTGCGGCATCTGTGACTGAATTCGGAGTTTAACGGTTTCCTCGTTTCCTCCGTCACGACCAATTACCCTAGCCAATCGCAGCGATAATGGCGCCATTACACCAATTACCAAATCCACCGTTTTGTTGGCCCCCGATTCAAACAAAATTGCAGCCTCTTTGATGACATATGATTTTCCCAATGCCATTTGTTGGTCGCACCATCCCTTGAAATCGGCGAACACCCTTGGATGCACCAATGTGTTTAATGCCTCACGCAATTTCGGGTCGCGATAAATCGCATCAGACAAAACCTGTCTTGCCAATTCGCCATTGCTGTCATACGAAGCATCGCCAAAAAGTTTAACAACACCGTCCTTTAACTCCAAATCCGTTTGATACAACCGCTTTGCCATTGCATCGGCATAGTATACGTCAATACCCAACCCCTCAAAGATTTTACAAACAGTGGTCTTGCCACTGCCAATGTTTCCGGTGACACCAACGGCCAGCAAAAGCTGAATTATTTTGCGTCTTCCAACGCGGTTTGTGGGTACGCAGCTTGGGTATACTCCATGCTAACGGCAGATTTTTCGATTTTTGCTTTACCCTCTTCCATGTCGATCACAAAATGTGTATCCGCAATCACGCCAATCTTACCATGGATACCACCCGTAGTTACAATACGGTCACCCTTTTTTAAGCCCTCCATATATGTTTTGGCTTTCTTTTGCTTGCGCATTTGTGGCCAAATCATAAATACAAAAAATACGGCCATGATGAGTAACATCATTACCATTTGTGATCCGCCACCTGATTGTGCTTGTAGTATATTCATATTGATTTTTTTATTAATGTGCGTGTTCATCGCTACCGCCATTCAATTCCTGTTCAGAAACCGAACCCGCAGGCGCAATTACATTGGCTTTGAACTTTAATACCGCTTCTGTGGTTTTACTGTTTTCAAACTGTACCGTAATACTCTTTTCATTCAAAATACCCGCAGGTCCTCCACGAGATGAACTATTAAATGTTGCTGTAACCTTTCCTGTTTTTCCAGGAGCAATTACCTCGTGTGTGTATTCCGGCGTAGTACATCCACATTGAGCCGTCACGTTTGAAATGCTTAGCGGTGCCTGACCAACATTTGTAAAAACATATGTGTGCTGAACCAATTCGCCATCTTTTACATCGCCAAACATAAATGCAGTATCCTTGAATCGAACATCGCCCAATGGACCCTTATGTGTGTTTTTGGGTTGATCCACTGTTGCAGTATTATTCTCGATATCCTCAGTCTCGAATTCACTTTGGCCACATGAAAACAATGCCAACGAAACTACTGCTATTGATAAAAATAATTTACGCATATTCAAAAGTAACAACTTGATAGTTAATCTCTAAAACTAGGTTTCCTTTTATTCAAAAACGCATCCGTTCCCTCCTTAAAGTCTGCGGATTCAAACGCCTCTCCAAATTCATAGATTTCGCGCTGCATCCCGTTCACATTGGGACGGAAATAATCATTCACGCATTTTATCACCTTGTTCACGGCGCTCGGGCTTTTTCCAATGATTTTCGACATCATCTTCTTGCTTTCTTCTATGAGTTCGGCTTGGTCTACAACCTTGTTTACCAAGCCCAAGCTTAACGCTGTTTGGGCATCGATAGCGTCGCCGGTCAACAATAACTCCAAAGCCTTTCCTTTCCCAACCAGTTGAACCAAACGCTGGGTTCCGCCATAACCCGGAGGGACACCCAAATTAACCTCAGGCTGACCAAACTTGGCATTGCTACTAGCGATTCTTAAATGACACGCCATCGCTAACTCACAACCACCACCCAAAGCAAATCCATTCACCGCCGCCAACACAACCTTAGTTCCATTCTCGATGGCATTCATTACGTCATGGCCGTCAGCACTCATCCGCGTAGCCTGCTCAATGTTGAAATGAACAAACTCCGAAATATCAGCGCCCGCAGCAAAA
>Ga0209190_1000874_pt1 | contig 21504 bp, 29 predicted proteins | sample M_140205_XF_Meta_FD_187315 | JGI IMG/M metagenome (GOLD analysis project Ga0209190, IMG submission 187315) | Freshwater microbial communities from Lake Montjoie, Canada to study carbon cycling - M_140205_XF_MetaG (SPAdes) (version 2) | ecosystem: Environmental > Aquatic > Freshwater > Lake... | reverse complement strand
TATCTCAGCTTGCCAGTGACCAGGAGCCCGTGCTGATCACGCAGCATGGAGTCCCTGCTGCATATCTCATCGATGTGGAGACGTATGAGGGTATGCAGAGCAGATTGACGCTGCTTGAGGGGATCGCTCGCGGTGAGAAAGCTATTCTGGAGAAGCGCGTTCTTTCCCACAAAGAGGCAAAGCAGAAGATGGCGCGATGGCTCGCATAGTCTGGGCGGAACCGGCCCTCCAAGATCTCGACGCGATCGCGGATTACATCTCCCTCGACAAGCCGCCTGCGGCGAGCCGATTTGTTCGGCGCGTTTTCGAGCGGATCGAACAACTGGCGACTTATCCCAAGAGCGGATCAGTGCCTGCCGAACTTAAGGGCACCCATTACCGCCAACTGGTCATTCCCCCGGTTCGCATTTTCTATCGCGCGCAGGAGGATACGATTTACATCGTTTACGTCATGCGGGGAGAAAGGCTTTTTCGGAATGACGACTTGCTTGAAAGAGATATGGGCTAACGAGCCGATGGACCTGACTGCCATGCCTTCGGCACTTTCGGCACGTCGCCTGCGGAGCAGGCTTTGGTGCCAAAAGCAAGTGGGAGCAGGTGATCGGGGACGTTGGGCAATAAACATATAGGGCTACATGATCTTCCTAATCGCCGTCGCCGTGCTGGTCGCAAGTGCTTTCGTGCTGCGTGCATTGCCTTTGCGAATGCGCCTCGTCGCGGAATTGGGTCTGCTGATTGCCTTGGCATTCCTCAGCTTTCTCTACTTCGATCTTTTTATCAGTGAAGGCTATACACGCTGCAGCCTAGATGAGACGCAGATTGAGGCTCAGGACTTGGCGAGCTTGCTTAGCTACGAACTCACGCCCCAGAAATTGGAAACGCTCGCCAAAAATCAACATATCTCGTTTGAGCGCCTGAAAGTATTTTCTCACCCCAACATTCCTTCCGAAAGCTCCGCATACCGTTGCGGCAAGCTGACATTTTTCTTCGATGCAAACGATCAACTCGTCGATGTTCGAGGCCATCTTCTTCACCACAGTCTGCTGGCCTCGGGTTCGCATGAGGAATCGAAACAACCGAACCCCTGACCCGCTTTGAGTTGAATCTTCCATGGCCGCTCTACCCTCAGACAGAAATCGTAACCGCGCCTTTGGTCAGGAGTGCGGTGTTCTCAGGCGTTCGGCCTCATCGCATGAAGACGATTGGTAACATGTTGCTCCTTGTGACGGTCTTGCTTGTCTTGGCGCCGGTCATGATCGTCGGCCGTGGCCCGCAACCGTCCACGCAAATCTACCAAGACGCCAAGGGTAGTTGGATGCCGGCGGCGTATGCCTACGCCAACCCTCGTGCTTTCTTCATCGTGTCAGGCTTCACCGGAGTCGCGGGGGCTAGTTTTATCGTCGCATCTTCGCTCGTGGAGCGGCGCCGTCGAGCGCGTCGCCCGTGAAAACCGGCTCAAACCTCAACAGTGTTGCTCCGGCCCGGAAGTCGAGTATGTTCAACGCATGATCGCACAGTCGGAAATAAGGCAGATGTTTTTTCCTGAAAAGGTGGCTTTGCTTGAGACGGTCTGGTCCGAGATCGCAGCACACCCCGGCCAAGTCGAAGTGCTGCAATGGCACAAAGATATCTTGGATGAGCGCGATCTCGCTCTCAAAGAGGGGCGAGCAACGGTCCTCGATTGGGACGAAGCGAAAAGGCAAATCGAGCAAGCCACTCGATGAGGCTGTAAATCCTTGATTCGGCGCGCGACGACCTGATCGACGGATTTTACTTCTACGAAAAGCAAGCGCCTGGATTGGGCGCCTACTTTCTGACGAGCCTTTACTCCGACATGGAGGCCCTGAAGATATTGTTTGGGATTCATCCGAAAGCGTATCGCGGTTTTCACCGGGCGCTTTCTAATAGATTTCCATTCGCCATTTACTACACTTACGACAAGGAAGCCGTTATGATTCGCGCCGTGGTGGATTGCCGCCGTAAACCGTCCTGGATTCGGCGGCACATCAAAAATGCCTAACAATAAAGGGTGCAGCAAATCCGGAGCGCAGCGGAGGCTTTGACTGCGCCCCTGGAACAGGCCGATGGACCGAATCACCATGTCTGCGGCAAGAGCTTGTGGTGATCGGTCATCGAGGACGTTCGGAGACAAAGGCGGTATGGCTTGTTTTTTAGGGACCTCATGTCGGTGAAAGAGAACACGTTGAAGCGACTGGTCATCTTGCTTCTGTTCATTGGAACGTGGAATGCAACAACACTTGCCAAGGACTTCATCCATCCGGGTGCAATCAACTCAAAGACTGAACTTGATTTCGTTAAGGATCGGATCAGAGAAGGGGCGCAACCGTGGAAGGACGAATTCGATCAGCTGAAGGGCTCGGGCTACGCAACCCGAGGCGCACATGGCCTGCAGTACATCAATTCGGATGGTGAGGACGCAGAGGCCTCCCGAGACGACGCCATGGCAGCATATGCTCAGGCACTGATGTGGTATTTCACCGACGAGGAGGTATACGCAAACCGCTCTATCGCGACACTCAACTCCTGGTCAGCGCTCCAAGGATTTATTGCTGGATCCGATCAGGATCGATTGCAAGCTGGCTGGATTGGATCGGTCTTTGCCTCTGCCGCGGAGATCATGCGCGGCCATCCTAATTGGTCCGCTCGCGACGTCGAAAGGTTTCAAGCCATGTTCAGGAGGGCGTTCTATCCACAGTTAACAACCGCAAGCACCTGGAACGGGAATGTTGATTTGACGCAAATCGATGGGCTGATGGCGATTGTAGTCTTTAACGAAGACAAGGAGGAATTCCAGAAGGCGCTCGATCGTTTGAAGATCCGAAATCGTGCATACTTCTACCTGCAATCCGACGGCACACAGCCTGCGCCCATCGCGGGAGATGGGGGCGATCCGCAGTCCTTTTGGTCGAATCCCAAGCGGTGGGTTGACGGACTGACGCAGGAAACGTGCCGCGACAACGGTCACCATTCGCAGTTTGGTATTGGTTCGGCGCTCCATGCCGCCGAAATCGCTTGGCATCAGGGCGTCGACGTTTACGGAGAGAATCAAGAGCGATACACAGCAGCCATGGAGTTGCTGGCGACACAGTTCCTTTCGGGCACCATGCAGGGAGTAAGTCGGGATGACACACCAACAGCGGACCGCTACGACGCTTGGGAAGTTGGATACAACCACTATCATAATCGCAAGGGAATCGCGCTTCCGAACACCGAAAAGTTGATTAAGGACCAGATTCGGGTGAAGGCGCCGAGGGCCATTTGCAACTTGGTCTTCGACATGCTGACTCACAGTGGGCTTCCGAGAGTGCCGAGCAAGGCGATCAACCCGAGCGACGGATCGGGCGGGTTTTGAAATCGAAGGTTCTTGGCTCTCGCCTTGTTACTGCGGACGTCAGCGAAAAATATCGCTTGCCGATGCGCACGTAATCACGCACGTTTTAGCCATGCAGACAGTCACGGCCACAACAGCACGATCCATGATCTACAAGCTCCTCGACGATGCTTCGGAGTCTCACGAGCCGATTCAGATCACTGGTAAGCGCTCCAATGCCGTTCTAGTTGCTGAGGACGACTGGCGGGCCATTCAGGAAACCCTTTATTTGGTCTCGATTCCGGGCATGAGGGAATCCATTCGTGCCGGACTCACGACTCGAGTTTCCGCGTGTGCCAAGAAGCTTGATTGGTGAAATACCTCCTCGTCTTCACCAAGCAAGCGCAGAAGGACGCCAAGAAACTTGCAAGCGCTGGGCTGAAACCGAAGGCCCAATCCTTGTTGGATATTCTGGCCAATGATCCTTTCCAGAATCCTCCTCCCTACGAGAAGCTCATCGGCGATCTTGCCGGTGCATATTCCCGAAGAATCAATATTCAGCACAGACTTGTCTACCAAGTGCTCAAAACGGAGCGAGTAGTGAAGGTGCTGCGATTGTGGACCCATTACGAATAAGAAATGCGAACAGAGCGATGGACCGAATCACGATGCCTTCGGCACTTTTGTCATGCCTCCTGCCGGTTCCGCTTCGCGGGCAGAAGCCGTGCCAAAAGCATGTGGTGATCGGTCATCGCGGAAGTTCGGCGAATGGCCATTGAATTGAGGCCGATTCGATGGTATTCAAATACTCATGAGCACGTTGACCCCTTCTGGAGTCCTCAGCTTGAGTGTCGCGGAGCGAATCCAGCTTGTTGAAGATATCTGGGATACCATCGTAGAGGTGCCAGACGAGGTGGGTTTGACGGATTCGCAGAAAGAGGAGATCGATCGTCGATTGGATGCTTATCATCGTAGCCCCGAGGAAGGTTCTCCGTGGGATGTGGTCAGGGAGCGAATCCTCAGTAGATAATGATCCGTCGGCTCGTCATCCGTCCGGAAGCCGAGGCGGAGATGACCGAAGCTTTCGAATGGTATGAAGAGCGACTTCCCGGGCTGGGAGCTTCTTTTTTGCTTTGTGTCGATGCGGTTTTCCGCGGCATCGTCCGTGCTCCGGAGCGTTGGCCGCGTATCCATCGCGAAGCGCGACGTGTTCTGACGCGCCGGTTTCCCTACGAGGTCTTCTTCGTGGAGGACGAGGAACGTGTTGTCGTTCTGTCCGTATTCCACGCCAAACGGAATCCGAAGAGCTGGCAGGAGAGAGTTTGAAAGGCGGGCAAAACATGAGCCGAAAACCACCGAACAAACCGGACCAGCCAACCTCGCTGCACTCGACGGCTGTCCTCCAGCTTTCGGCCTTAAAAATCCCTTGAACCACACATCGGTATGTGTGAGAATTTGTGTCGAGCTAAAACATGGCGACAAATCTTCAACTTGACGATCGGCTGATCGAAGAGGCGGCTGCACTGGGCAAACACCGCACCAAGAAAGAGGCGGTCACCCGTGCCCTGACGGACTACATAAGCCACCTGCGGCAGGACCGTATTTTGGACCTTTTCGGGAAGGTCGAGTTTGACCCGGAACACGATTATAAACGCCAACGCGCACGGGCGTGAGGGTGCTCGTCGATACGAGCGTTTGGTCGCTAGCCCTGCGCCGTGACGGTCGACAGGAGCATCCGGAAAGGGATGAATTGCGGCGGCTCGTGTCCGCCCATGTCGCCGAAATCATCGGGCCGCTGCGGCAGGAGATTCTCTCGGGTGTGCGGGATCAGGCGCAGTTCGCGCGGCTGGAAACCCACCTTGCGGCGTTCCCCGACGTTCTGCTTCTGACGGAGGATTACGTGACGGCCTCGAATTTTTTCAACCTCTGCCGAGCCAAGGGCATCCAGGGCTCGAACACCGACTTCCTTATTTGTGCGGTCGCCGTCCGATGCGATTTGGCAATCTTTACCACCGATGGGGACTTCCAGCGCTTTGCGCAGTGCCTCCCCATTGTCCTACACGGGATCAAAACGAACGCGGATGCTCCGTCGCGAGGTTCTCGGCGCCCCACGCCGAAAGGCGCGGAGTGAGGTTTTTTTCAAGGCGGGGGAAACCTGCCGCGAAACTACGTTCCCGTCGAGGCGCGTGGCAAGTGCGCGTCAGCCCTTGATCACGAAATTGACCAGCTTGCCCGGGACGGCGACGACCTTGACCACTTCCTTCCCCGCGATCTGCGCGGCGAATTTTTCATGGGCGCGTGCTGCGGCCTCGAGTTGTTCGCGCGTGGCGTCCTTCGGCGCGACCATTTTGTCGCGGACCTTGCCGTTGATTTGCAGGACAACCTCGACTTCGTTCTCGACGAGCAGCGATTCGTCGTGAGTCGGCCAAGTTTGCCCGTGCGCCGATCCCTCGAAGCCCGCGAATTTCGCGCCGAGCTTCGACCAAAGTTCCTCCGCCATATGCGGCGCGAAAGGACTTAAGAGGACGAGCAGCGTGCGCAATGCGGAAACCGGACGCTTGTCCGCCGAGGTCAGTTCGTTGACGCAAACCATCATTTGCGAGATGGCGGTGTTGAACGACATGGTGCGCAGATCGTGCGTCACTTTCTTGATCGTGGCGTGGAGGACGCGCAACTGTGACGGCGTCGCACCGATGTCGGCGAGCGCATCGGACAGCCGCCAGTTACCCTCCTGATCCTCGACCATGGCCAAACGCCAGACGCGCGCGAGGAAGCGGTAGACGCCTTCCACGCCCTTCATGCTCCACGGCTTCATCTGTTCGAGCGGGCCCATGAACATCTCGTAGAGGCGGAAAGCGTCGGCCCCGTACTCGTTGATCACTTCGTCCGGATTGACCACATTGCCACGGCTCTTGGACATTTTTTGTCCGTCGGTGCCGAGGATGATGCCTTGGTTGACGAGGCGCTGGAACGGTTCCGGGGTGGGCAGGTGTCCGAGATCGTGCAGCACCATGTGCCAGAAGCGCGAGTAGAGCAGATGCAGGACGGCGTGCTCCGTGCCGCCGACATAAAGATCCACGCCGCCGGGTTTGCCGCTCCCGTCGCCCAGCCAGTAGCGCGCGGCTTCCTCGCCGACGAAGCGTTCGCGGTTCTTCGGGTCGCAGTAGCGGAGGTAATACCAGCAGGATCCGGCCCACTGCGGCATGGTGTTCAGCTCGCGACGCGCGGTGCCCGAGTAATGCACCCAGTTCGCGGCTTTGGAGAGAGGGGGTTCCGCGGTGCCGGTGGGTTTGAAGTCGGCCAATTCCGGCAAACGCACGGGAAGCTCGCTGTCCTCCAGCGCCCGGTGCCGCCCGTTTTCCCACACCACGGGAAACGGTTCGCCCCAATAGCGCTGGCGCGAGAAGAGCCAGTCGCGCAGCTTGTATTGCACCGTGGCGCTGCCGAGTCCGCGTTCCTGCAGCCACAGCGTGATCTTCTTTTTGGCCTCGGCGGTCGGGAGGCCATCGAGAAAGCCAGAGTTGACGGCCGTGCCCTCGCCGGTGAAACAACCTTCCTCCGGTTGAGCTGGTTTCACCACCTCGATGACGGGGAGATCGAACTTCTTCGCGAAAGCGAAATCACGATCGTCGTGCGCCGGCACGGCCATGATGGCGCCGGTGCCGTAGCAGGTGAGCACATAGTCGGCGATCCAGACTGGGAGGTGTGCGCCGTTGACCGGGTTGACTGCATACGCGCCGGTGAAGACGCCGCTTTTTTCCTTCGAGGCATCCTGACGGTCGCGCTCCGATTTGGCTGCGGATCTACGGATGTATTCCTCCATCGCATCCCGCTGCTCGTGCGTGGTGATCTCGGCGACGAGCGGGTGCTCTGGCGCGAGGACCATGTAGGTCGCGCCGAAGAGCGTGTCCGGTCGCGTGGTGTAGACGGTGATCTTGGCTCCGCTCCCCGCGAGCATGAAGTCGACGAACGCACCCTCCGACCGGCCGATCCAGTTCTTCTGCAGGAGTTTGATCGATTCGGGCCAGTCGAGGGTGGGCAGCCCATCGATCAACCGCTCGGCGAAGGCGGTGATCCGCAGCATCCATTGGCGCATGGGGCGGCGTTCGACGGGAAATCCGCCAACCTCGCTTTTGCCATCGACGACCTCTTCGTTCGCCAGCACGGTGCCGAGTTCCGGGCACCAGTTGACCGGCATCTCCGCGACATATGCGAGGCGCACGCTGTCGGGGTCATCGCCTTTGTATGTTGAGATCGGCTCGGCGCGGTTCGTTGCCGGGTTGAACCATGAATTGTAGATCTGGAGGAAAATCCACTGCGTCCAGCGGACGTAATCAGGGTCGGTCGTGTTGACCTCGCGCGACCAGTCGTAGCTGAAGCCGATGCGGTTGAGTTGCTTTTTGAAGCGTTCGATATTCTTCGCAGTCGTCACCGCAGGGTGCTGTCCGGTTCTGACCGCGTATTGCTCGGCGGGCAGACCGAACGCATCCCAGCCCATGGGGTGAAGAACATTGTATCCGCGCATGCGGTGCCAGCGCGCGAGGATGTCGGTCGCGGTGTAGCCCTCGGGATGTCCGACATGCAGGCCCTCGCCGCTGGGGTAGGGGAACATGTCGAGCACGTAGTATTTCGGACGAGACGCATCAAAGCCGGGTTCGCCCGGGTTCGGCGCGCGGAAGGCTGATGTTTCGGCCCATCGTTCCTGCCACTTGGGCTCGAACTCCGGGAAGGGATAATGTTTGCGTTGGCTGGACATGCGGCTTGCCCTGAGGGCTTGGAACCGTGCATTTTGCCGGGAATGACGGAGGTGTCAAAGCAACGCCTGCTTCTCGCCACCCGCAATACCCACAAAACGCGCGAGGTCAGGGAAATTCTCGGTGACGGCTGGGCGGTGGAAGACCTCGCGGGGCGGCCGGGTTTGCCCGAGGTCGAGGAGACGGGCGCCACGTTCGAGGACAATGCACGGCTCAAGGCTCTGGCCGCCTCGCCGCACTACGACGGCTGGGTTGTGGCCGATGATTCGGGGCTCGAGGTGGACGCACTCGGCGGAGAACCTGGTGTGCGCTCGGCCCGCTTCGCCGGCGACAGCGCCGGAATGGAGGAGAATCGCATTCTGCTGCTGCACCGCATGCAAGGCGTGGTGGATCGCGCGGCCCGCTTCCGCTGCGTGCTGGCTTTGGCCCGCGGTGGGCGGGTCGTGAGAGTATTTGACGGAGCCATCGAGGGATCGATCAATGTGCGCGAGCAGGGTGCAGGGGGATTTGGCTACGATCCGCTCTTCGTGCCCTCGGGCAGGACGACGACCTTCGCCGAGATGCGATCGCAGGAAAAACACGCGCTCAGCCACCGGGGCCGTGCGATGATGGCGCTGGCTGAATTTTTGCGGACAGCCGCTTAACCTAGAAAAAACTCAGTCTTCAACTGCGGTCTTAGGCTTAATTCGCCGCGAACTCGCGGTCGGCGATCTTCTGGGCACGCAGCCCCTTCCAATTGTTCCGGCTGATCACCCGCTGTTTGATGCCTTGCGGCGTGTTCGGGTAGTTGAGATCGGGCCGGTGACCAGCCAAGCCCCAGCGACCGGTGATCTGTTTTCTGGTGTCCGGTCCATACCAGACGGTTGTTTCGCTGGAAGCTTTGTAGGGAACATTTTTTTCGGACTGCACATAAGGCATCGGCTTGTAGGGATAATAGGGACCGGTCAGCTCGCGGCGGTTTTCCGGGGTAGCACAGGCCGCCAAGCAGGCGCAGGCGGCGAGTAGGGGGAGGGCTCTGAACATGGATTCTTTATACATGGTTTCGCGCGGCTTGGGAGTCAAAACGATTGAGGACTGCTGGCCACCTGCGCCGGAGGGGGAAGATAAACAACAGCCGCGGGATGCTCCGCGTCGACCGGTTGGATCAACGGCTGTCCGTCTGTGGCACAGCCGATCACCAGCAGGCAAAAAAGCAGGCAGAAGGCTACCCGGACGATCATGGCTTGCGCGAGAATCCGACCGAGAGGAGTGCCATCAGTTGGGTCGAGGCGGCCTCCAGTTCGGCAATGAGCGATTGGACCCGTCCGCGAAAAAACGCGTAGGCGGCCATGGCGGGAATGCCGATGAGCAGGCCCGCCGCCGTGGTGACAAGCGCCTCCGAAACACCCTCGGCCAGCATGATTGGCCGCGAGGAGACGACATCGCTGGCCACCACGCTGAAGGATTTGATCATACCGAGCACCGTGCCGAAAAGCCCGAGCATTGGCGCAATGGTGCCGATATCGGCAAGGTAAGCGATGCGCTGGATGAGGGTGGCCGCCTGGCGCGTGCCTTCGGTCTCGGCGATTTCGCGCGCCTCCGCGATGGTGGCTTCCGGGTGCTGCGTGATGAAGTCCAGCGTGCGCTGCATGATGCGCGCCACCGCCTCCCGATGGCGGTTGGAAATGGCGAGAAGCCCCAGGTAGTCGCGCTTGCGCAGGAGGGCGTCGGCCGTGGACATGTATTTCCTCGTGACCACCGCGCCACGCCGCAGGGTGAAAAGATAGATGAGCACCAGCATCACGGCGATGACCGAGAGGATGCCGAGAGGGATCATGACCGGTCCACCGGACACGATGACCTCCCAGAGGCTGGCCTCGGCCTTGGCGGGTGGAGCCCCGGCGGGTTGGGCCGCCGCGCAGGAGGCACCGATCACAAGAAGGACTGCAGCCAGACGTTTCACCGGGGCAAGGTTATCCATCCCTCGTGCCGATGCAAGGATGGTGGCGGCCTGCCCCGGTGCAGCTATATTCGTGGCCATGTCTTCCGCCGCCGCCCAGCCCGATATGCGTGCGCGCCTCCATGAGGTGCCGCACAAGCCCGGCGTCTACCTGATGCGCGACCGCTTCAACAGCGTCATCTATGTGGGTAAAGCGCGCGACCTCCGCAAGCGGTTGGCCCAGTATTTCACACCGGCCCGCTCCCGTTTGGCCGACCTGAAAACACGCGCCCTTCTCGACTCGGTATGGGATTTCACCATTCATGTGGTCCGCTCCGACGCGGAGGCTGTTCTTCTGGAGGGGCGGCTGATCAAGGAATACCGTCCGAAATACAACATCTCTTTCCGCGACGACAAAAATTTCCTCCAACTCAAAGTCAACCTCGAGGATCCCTTCCCTCGCTTCCAGCTGGTGCGGGTCAAAAAAAACGACGGGGCGCGCTACTATGGCCCCTATGCACATTCCGGCGCCTTGCGCGCAACGATCGAGGTGCTCAAGCGCAAGTTCGGCCTGCGTTCCTGCCGCCCTCGCTTGCCCGGGGAAAAGGATTACCGCCATTGCCACGATGACATCATCAAAAATTGCTCCGCGCCCTGCGTGGGGAAAATCGGGGAAGAGGAATACCGCGACCGCGTCCTGCAGGCCTGCGCTTTTCTCGAGGGGAGGAGCAAAGAGATCCCCGCGGAGTTGGAACAGGAGATGCAGGCTGCCGCCGCGCGGCAGGATTTCGAGAAAGCCGCAGCCTTGCGCGATTTCATCGCCGCGCTCCGCCGCACTTCGGCGCGGTCACGCCGGTTTCTGCGCGGCGATGCCTTGCCTTCGGCGCGGGATCCGCAGGGCGACCTTGCGGCCCTCGGCGAGGTGCTCGGCTTGCCGCGCCCTCCGGCGCTGATGGAATGCTTCGACATCTCGAACATCACCGATACGCACGTGGTTGCTTCGATGGTGCGCTTCAAGGACGGGATCCCCGATCGTTCAAGCTACCGCCGCTTCCGCATCAACTCGGTGAAGGGCCAGGATGATTTTGCCAGCATGGCCGAAGTGGTGCGCCGGCGCTATGCGCGCTTGCTCGCGGCCGCGCGCGAGGCGCATCCCGAGGCCGCCGAATTTTCGCAGGAGGAACCGGGCGAGGCGGTCGCCCGGCTCGATCTTCCGGCGGCCGCACAGATCCCGGATCTCATCGTGGTCGACGGCGGCCGCGGCCAGCTTTCCAGCGCCTGCGGCGAACTGCGTTGTCTCGGTCTGCGTCGCCAGCACATCATCGGTCTGGCCAAGGAACGGGAGGAAATTTATTTTCCCAATGATCCGCAACCGCTCCGTCTGCCGCACGACAGCGGTGCGCTGCAACTGCTCCAGCGCATCCGCGACGAAGCACACCGCGTGGCCAACGGCTACCACCAACTGCTGATGAAGCGCCGCATCTCGGAGAGCATGCTCGACGATATCGACGGCATCAACAAGGCGCGGAAGCAGGCGCTCCTTCGTGTTTTCGGATCGGTCGAACGGTTGCGTCAGGCTGCGGAGGAGGACATCGCGCGGGTTCCGGGCGTGGGGGAACGCCTAGCCCGCAGCATCAAAGCGGCCCTCGTCAGGGAGCGGAAGAAGGGCTGATTTCCATCGACAGGTCGACGGCGCGTGCGGAGTGAGTCAGAGCGCCGACAGAAATGCGGTCCATGCCCGTCTCCGCGATGGCGCGCACCGTCTGCAAATTCACCCCGCCGCTCGCCTCGAGAAGGACAGGGCTGCTGCCCCGCAAGCGGACGGCCTCGCGCAGTTGTTCGTTGTCCATGTTGTCGAGAAGAATGATGTCGATGCCGCGCAAAGTTAGCAAGGTGCGTACCTGCCCGATGTTGTCGCATTCGATTTCGATCGCGATACCCGGTTGCTTTTGTTTCGCCAGATCGACCGCGGCTTGCAGTGCCGCAGCATCGCGCGCCACGACCAGATGGTTGTCCTTGGCCAGCACCTGATCAAAGAGGCCGAAGCGGTGATTTGTTCCGCCTCCCGCCGCAACGGCGAGGCGCTCGAATTCACGCAGGCCCGGCGTCGTCTTGCGCGTATCGAGAATGGCCGCTTTCGTTCCCGCCACCGCGTCGGCGAATCGCCGGGTGAGTGTCGCGATACCCGAGAGGTGTTGCAGAAAATTCAGCGCGGTCCTCTCCGCGGCCAGCAAGGCGCGGGTGGGGCCGCGGAACGACAGGATTGTGCGACCGGCCGGGACGGATTCCCCGTCGCAAACTTCCTTGGCTACTTGGACCGACGGATCAGCGAGGCGAAAGACCTCGGCGGCAACTTTCACTCCCGCGATAACGCAGGTCTCCCTGGCGAGAATGACGGCCTGCGAACTGTGGTCTGTGGGGATAAAGCACTCGGATGTGATGTCCCCGGTCCCCAGATCTTCCACCAACGCCCGACGGATCGTGTCAATGGCTGACGGGCTCATCGATTTGCAACAACTCCCTCTGCCAGGGGAGCAACAGCGCGCCATTTTCTTGGGCGACCGACATGAGGGTCATGCGCGAGGCGATGAGGGAGGGATCCATGCCGAGCCCCTGGGCTACCTTGTCGCGCTTCTCGCGCAACTGCTCGAATCGTCGGCAGGCGGCATTGGTCGGTCGAGATTTGCGCTCCCGCTCGAATACCGGCCACTCGCTCTCGCTCAGGCTCAAGGCGCCCTGCAGGGCTTCTTTCATCCGGTTGTAGCGCGGGCTCGGCATGCGGTGCATCTCGAGGTTGCGGCCGGCGGCGGCAGCACACGCCGCCTCGATCAGACGATCATTGGAAATGACATGGAAGGTCGGGCGGTCCCAGGCGCTGGCCTCGGCGTCACGCCAATGCCAGAGCGCGCGAAGCACGGCAGCCTCGCGCGGTGCAAGCTTGTTGCTGCCGCTGATGCGCCATGCGTTTTCCCGATCCTTCTCGCGCGGTTCGCGCGCATTATTGACCATGAGTTCGCACGACTGCAGATACCATGCCCATCGACCCAGTTCTCGCAGCTTTTTTTCCAGAATGTCGGCCAGTTCGAGCAGATAGCGCACGTCGTTCAGCGCGTATTCCTCCATCTTCTCTGGCAGCGGGCGCCGTCCCCAGTCGGCGCGCTGCGAGGCTTTACACAGTTTGACCCCGAAGAATTTTTCGACCAGCGAGGCATAGCCGATCTGCTCGAGGCCGGCGAATCTTGCAGCGATCGAGGTGTCGAAAATATCGCGTGCGTCGAAGGTGGGGTGCCTGCTGAGCAACCGCAGATCGTAGTCCGCGCCGTGGATGACAATGCGGTGCCGCGAAAGCGAGGCGTAAAAGTCACCCAGGTCCGCTTCCGCCAGCGGATCGATGAGCCATCCTCCCTCCGGCGAGGAAACCTGCACCAGGCAGATTTTCTCATGGTAGCTGTGCAGGCTGTCAGCTTCGGTATCGAGTCCGATGACCGGGTGGGGGGAGAGGCTGGAGATGAACTCCGCCAACTGTTCCTGACGCGAGATCAAGGTTCGGCGATGAAGGCCTTGTCCGTCGGCAGGTCGCCGGCGCGGCGTGCGCGGGGTTCGCGGGCTTCGGTTGTACCCTCGACGGGTGCGGTGACAAATGGCCCTCCGGCGAGGGGGGCCGGTTCGGTGAAGGCAACGTCGGGCACGTCGCTGAACTTTCCCTCGAGCGGGAAATCCTTGCGCAGCGGGTGGTAAGGGTAGCCCTCCCACATGATGATGCGGCGCAGGTCGGGGTGGCCCGTGAAGCGGATTCCCATCATGTCCCAGATCTCACGCTCGTGCCAATTGGCCGTGGGCCAGAGGTCGCAGACGGTGTTCACGGTCGGCTTGTCTTCCCCGGCGGCGGCTGTCTTCAGGCGCAGGTGCAATCCGCTGGCTAGCGAATAAAGCTCGTAGACGACCTCATAGCGAGGTTCGTGTTCAAAGTTATCGAGGCTGGATATGTCGAGCAGCAACTCGAAGCCGAGTTCGTCTCGGCAAAACTCGCAGACTGCACGCAGGGAGTCGGTTCCGATCTCCAGCGTGAGCTCGCCGCGGAATTCAGCGCGGCCTTTGATCGCCGCCTGGAAACGTGACGCCAGCGCGTCGTTGACTTGCGCGAGGTTCATTCAGATCGAAGCTAGCAGTTCCTTCTTCTGATCGAGGAAGGAGGATTCGCCCATGATTTTTTTCTGCAACTGCATGAGGCCGTCGAGGAGTGCCTCCGGGCGCGGAGGGCAACCGGAGACATAAACGTCGACCGGCACGAGATGATCGATGCCCTGCAGCACGGCATAGCTGCGATACATGCCGCCGGAGGAGGCGCAGGCGCCCATCGCGATGACCCATTTCGGATCAGCCATCTGATCGTAAATACGTTTGACCGCCAGCGCCATTTTGTAGGTTACGGTGCCGGCCACGATCATGACGTCAGCCTGCCGCGGCGAAAACCGCATGACCTCGGCGCCGAACCGCGCGATGTCGAACCGCGATGCGCCAGCGGCCATCAGCTCGATCGCGCAGCAGGCCAGACCCATGGGCATCGGCCAGAGCGAGTTGCTGCGCATCCAGTTGATCGCGGTGTCAAGTTGGGTGAAAATGACATTTCCCTCGATTTTCGAATCGTAGGCGTACGGACTGCTATCGCTCATGGAGCTTCCAGAGTAATTTCCCCGCGCGCTACTGCAAGGCGCAATCTTCGCAGAGTTCGCGGAACCGTTTTACTCACAACCCTTTCTCCGTAGATCGGGCGTCATTCGGATCCCAGAGGATTAGCCGCATCAATTTTTCACCTGCCGATCCGAAGCGGGGATGTTCCGAAGATCCTGCGACCAGCGAGCGGGTGGCCTCCTCCGGAGGGATGTCCGAGGGTTTGATCCACTCAACGCGCGGCTGGGTGACCTCCTCGGGCGCCGCATCCGCGGCGATGGGAAAACCGGCAGATGTGAAGGAAACAAGCCACGACCGTGCTCCCTCCCGGTTGCCCTTCACCAGCCAGGGATAGCGCCGCACCAGTTGGAAGCGCGGCGACTCGGGTACGCGCACGCGGAAATAGGCCTCCCGGCTCCGGATGAATCCCGGCAGGGTCAGCGACGGATCTTCTTTCTGCGCGAGATAGAAAGCTGCGGTATCGAGTCCCATGAGATTGATGCCGTTGTAAACGCCGTGTTTGTTGGGTGTCGGAAAGTTTGCCCGGTGCCATGATTCGAACCCGTCGTTCCAGAGGATGGCAATTTCGAGATGGAGGTGGGCTCGTTCGCGGTTGATTCCCTCGCCGGTGTGGCCCATGCGGCCGAGCCGCGCGCCTTGCCGCGCGGATTGTCCGGTCTGCACGTCGATCGACTCCAAGTGGGCGTAAATCGTGTACACCGGCGAATCATCCACCTGGTGCTCGATGACGACATATTTGCCGTAATTGGAATCGCGCGCTGCGGTGCTGGTATGGACGACGCGGCCATCCTCCACGGCGATCACAGGGTCGAGAGGTTCGCCGGCCGCATCGCGGCGGAGCGGTCGGATGTCGATGCCTTCGTGAAATTTGACCGGCACGATTTTTCCGGCGATGCGCTGAGGTTCCCGCGTGAAGCCGTAGCCGCCGCCCTGCCATGGCTTGGATTTACGGCCTTCGAAATCCCGGTCGACATACATGTAAAAATCCTGCGGCCTGCCTTCGAAAATGGCGTCATTGGCCGTAGGCAGCACGGGAGTGAAAGCCGCAGCCCTGATCGCCACTCCGGCCGAGAGCAGTGCCGCCCGGAGGATCCTGCGCATCAGCGTTTCTTCTTTTTGTCCTCTTGCCCGACGACGGGAAACACCGTTTCCATCAACGCGATATCATCCGGGGAGAGTCCGCGTGGAATGCAGACGATGCCGTCCTCGATAGGGCGGTCGATGAGCAGGTTGCTGACCATGCGGCCATTGAGCATGGCAACGAGCATCTCCCCCTTTTTGGTTGTTGTGTGTTGCTGCAGCAGGCGCGATCCGTGGGCGCCCAACTTCAAGTAGATACCTTGGCTGCCATCGGCAGCGGTGAAGGGGTAGATGGCTTCGACCTCGCTTTGCGTGATGAGTGCCATGCGCTGGAGGAAGACTTGGCGCCCATTGAGCAGGGTGGCGGGAATGGCGAAGGAGGGAGCTTCGGATTCGCTGCCCTGTCCATGGATGCGCAGGTCGATGACGGGCTTTTTTGCGCCGGCGGCGCAGAACAGCGCAGCGACGACGAGGGCCAAACGGACGGTTTTCACGTGCCTACCTAAACCGCCCCGCGCGGGAATTGCAACCGTCCGCAAAGCCGCCTAACTTCCTCCCATGACCCGTCGCCTCGCCCTCGCTTCCTGCGCCGTTTTTCTTGCGGCTTGTGCCGCCCCGCGCCAAGGCGTGGAAGACACCTGGGGCAACCGTTTCTCCGACACCGCCAATACCGTTGTTCCGGATGCCCTGAAGTTCGGTCGGCGTTCACCGGCGCTCGATCCCGCCATGCGTGCGGAACCTCAGGAATTCCCTCTGGCCGAGCGCCGCGAAGTGCGTGTGTTTTTCAGTGTGAGAAATACGACCAACAAAGCCGAACGCCTAGAATTTGCCAACGCCCAGCGTCTCGAGGTGAGCGTCAGGGCTCCTGACGGGAAGCGGATCTTCCTCTGGTCCGAGGACAGGACTTTCGAGCCCAATACCGCCATCGTGGTGGTCAATCCGCGGGAGCGGATCGAGTACGAGGCTTCTGTGCCGACCCGGGACATGACAGCCGGCGGAGTTTACACTGTCGAGGCCGGCCTGATCGGGTACCCCGAGGTTGCGGCCTCCATCCAACTCAAGCCGCTTTGAGTATGATCTACTCTTTCGGTTTGACGCCGGGCGACTGCGTGGATTTATTTCGCCCTCTGTCTATGCAACTCCTCCGATTCCTCCCCACCCTTCTGCTTGCCTTAGTTCTCGCTGGCTGCTCCGGCCACGATCGCCGGCTGACCAGTTCCACCACGCAATATCTCGGCTCAACCGGTCAGGTGGTGGCGAAAAAATCGGGCGGCTTTGTCGATACGGTTTCTTATTGGGATGGAGATGGTGTCTCCGGCAGTCCATCGATCACGATCAACCTCACCGAGCAGAAAGCCATGTTCTACAAGGACGGACGTCTCGTCGGCGTCTCCATGATTTCCTCCGGTCGCGAGGGCTACGATTCGCCATCGGGCAATTTCAAAATCATCCAGAAAAACAAAGATCACGTCTCCAACCTGTACGGGGATTATGTCGACTCAACAGGCAATGTGGTTGTCGCCAACGTCGGGGCGAAGACTGATCCCATGCCGCCCGGATCAAGTTTTCGCGGCGCCTCCATGCCCTACTTCATGCGCTTCGCCAACGGGGTCGGCATGCACGCCGGATTTCTACCCGGATTCCCCGCCTCGCACGGCTGCATCCGCATGCCTGAGCGGATGGCGGAAATTTTCTTCGCCAACGTTTCCCAAGGCACGCCAGTCAACGTGGTCCGGTGAGTTGAAGGCGGAGGGGCATCCTCCCCTTCACCTTTGAATGACCGTCCCGCATCAGGCCCGCGGGTGCGCATCGTCGTAGGCGCGCTTCAATCTCTCCGTTGTCACGTGTGTGTAAATCTGTGTGGTGGAAAGACTCGCGTGGCCAAGGAGGCTTTGCACGCTGCGCAGATCCGCGCCGGCATCGAGGAGATGCGTGGCGAAACTGTGGCGCAGCTTGTGCGGGCTGGCCGGCACGGGAATTTCGGCCAAGCGCAAATATTTTTTGACCAGCGTCCAGACCGACCCGGCGCCGAGCCTTTTGCGCAGTTTGCTGATGAAGAGCGGCCCTGACTGCACCTTCGCACGGTGGCGGTATTCCTGCAGGGCTTGCAAGGCGGGTTCGCCGACCGGAACAATGCGTTCCTTAGCTCCTTTGCCCAGCACGCGCACCGTTTCGCTGTAGGGGTCGATATCCCGCACGTCGAGCGCAGCCAACTCGGCCAAGCGTAATCCGCTCGAGTAAAAAAGTTCCAGGATCGCCGTGTCGCGCCACGCCATCCACGCGGGCGCCTGCTTCTCCGGTCTGGCCAGATGAGGTGCCCGCAGCAAGGCATCCACCTGGTTTGTGGTGAGAAAGACCGGCAACCGTTTCTCCGCCTTGGGGAGCGAGACCTCCCAGAGCGGGTTCGACGGGACGCCTTTGCGCTCGCAGAGGAAGCGGTAGAAACTGCGCAGTGCCGCGAATTGCAGGCGGATCGTGGCGCGGGCCTTATCCTTTTTCATCAGCGCGAAAAGATACGCGCGGAAGTCGTCGGGTCCGGCCTCGCGCCAGCTTTTCGCGCCGAGTGAGGCCGCCGCATCCGTCAGGGCGCGGCGGTAATTTTTCACGGTCCGCGGTGACGTATTGCGCTCGTCGCGCAGGTAGTCGAGGAATGCGCTCGCTAATGGTTCGTCGGCCACGGTTCCGACTTTACCCCCGGACGGCCGCGGAGGGGAGGCAAACTATCGGCGCGGCCGAGTTGGCGCGGGCAGCGGTGGCTGTGCCGTCGCGCCGACCTCACCGTTGCCGCCCGTGACGCGTTCGAAACGCAGAACGGCATGGCGTATTTCCACAGCGTCCGGCGATGTCGCCACTACGGGGACTTCAAACTCGCCGGCCGGAAAAACAAAATGCTGACGGAAACTTCCGTCGGGCCGGAGGGCGATGGGTTGTCCGTTGATTGTCACTTCTGCCCTAGGCTGCGTTCCCCCATACAAGATCACCTCCGCGTTGACGTGCAGGAAAAATCCGCATTCGGTCCCGCTCCAATCCGACGAGGGGCTGCTCGCCTGACCCCAACTAGAAAATGTCGCGGCGGGCCGTCGGCCAAGCGCGCCGGGCCATGATGTGTTGTCCATCGAAGCTCCGACCAAGTCGATGAGCGCGAGGAACCCGCTCGAGAATCCGCCCGGTGCATCTTCCCTCGAGGCAGGTCCGAATCCACTGGAGAAAACGGCAGCCCCGGACGAAAAGCCCGAACCGAGCGCTGCACCCACCAATGTATCAAGCGCCATGCGCTGGGTGGCGGTGAGATGTCCCGCCGGCATTTCTCCGCGATTTTGCAGGCGGGCGAGCGCGTTGGCCAAGCTTTCGCCATGCCGCATCTCGCCGCCGAGTTTCTGCACCAGTTGCTGGAAGGTGAGGTGGAAAGGCATGTTGGCGAAAACGGGTTCACCTATCGCAGAGGGCGTATCGCGCGGGGTCAGCACGGTCGTGGATTGCGCGAGCACTTTCCAGCGCCCCTGATCGTAGATGCCGAGTTCCACCTGATAGTCTGCGTCCGCCTCGTGCACGGAAAGATACCAACTATTGGCTTCGTGCGGCACCTGCGTCTCACCCTCCGGACTGACGCCCCGCCTGCCATGGCGGAGAAAAATTTGCTCCTGGCGGTGGTCGGTTAGCGCGAAATCCCAATAGCAGAAAAGCCAACGGGGTTCCTGGGCGATGACGAAGAGCCCCGTCTCGCCGTAGCTCCGCGGCAACTCGCCGAGGTTATCGATGTCGGCGGATAATATTCTGCGGCTCTTGCGTTTGGCGGGTACAAGGGCAGCTGCTTTGACCGTCGGTTTGCGACGGGGAGAGGGTCTCTTTTTCGTCGCCGTTCCTTTCGCTTTGGGCTTGGCGGATTCGACCTTTTTTTTGACGACTTTTTTCATGGCAAAGCTTGAGTCGGTATGTGGGAGGAGCAGGGGATAACCACTCTATCTCCGATGGCTGACAGAACCTACTCCATCCTCGGCCCGCGAAGAAACTCCTCATTGCCGTATTTCTCTGCTACCAGCCGATCGAGCTCGGGTTCGAGTCCTTCCGGATCCCAGACAAAAACCTCCCTCGACAGCGCGCTCGCCAGGAGGTCAGGAAATCCAACCCCGGGTTGTGCGGCCCCTTGCAGCGAACCCTGGTGCAGGAGCCCCAATCTTGTTCTTTTCTGCGCCCCGCCGGCGACTTTACGACCGCCCGCCATCACGTCATGCGCGACCGGGGCACGGAAGCACTCGCCTGGTTCCCCACTTGGATCTTGGGTTAGCGAGGCGTCGATGCCTTCGGCCTTCAGCGCTTGAACCATCACCATGTGCAGTTGTCGGTAGCTCTCTGCTGCCGCCGTGGTGGCCCAAGGTTCCGCGCGGGGCACGACCAGAGCGAAGGTAAAATCGCCTTCATGCACCACTACTCCTCCTCCAGTCCAACGGCGGCAGAGCGGCAAATCCGGCCGCACTGATCGCGCAGCCGAGGGCGCAACGAAATAGCCCGCGCTGACCCAAGGTCGAGCCCACCGATAGATGCGCAGCACCGGATTCCTCGCCGTGCGCAGCAAAATCTCGTCGCACGCCATTTGCTCCGGCCCGTCTCGGGCGGTTTGGTCCACCCACAGGCCCAGGCGGGTGAAGAGCGTCGGCAGATCCATCCTTTTCATCGCTAACCAGCATAATTTTCCGATGCTTGGCCTGCGACTTAATATGCGAGGCTAACGCGCCGAGCGTTGTCGGTTCTGCCAGCCTACTGCGGGGATGTCGGTGAGACCTTCAGGCGGAGAAAGCGGCTTTTCGCTACGGAGGATGAATGGGTGTCGTGTCCCTGCAGGGTTGTCTCCGTATCTTGATCAATGACAACATCCTCAGTATTCCAGTTGTTGGCATTGGCGTAGTCGCTGGCTGCCTCGATGGCGACTTGTACGTCTGCCGCCGCCGGATTCTTTGTCACGCTCATCTGGAGGTAACCATCGGGGCCGAGTCCGGACGTGATCCCCGTGTTGGGCGAATAGAAAACCATTGGGTCCAGATTGAGGGCATATTTGAGCAGATTGGGGATGCCGTCGTTGGCTGGGCTTGATTCGTCGCTGGCCACTGCGGTGGCTGCATTGGTACCGAAGTGCTGCTGCTTCCAGTGACTGACGGTGTCCGTGACGAGGCCGGAGAAATTGAAGAGGTATTTGTTCGGTAGTCCGGAGGAAGCAACGAAGAGCGCCGGATCGTAGGTGTCGTTGGCGGTAAAAGTTAGCGAGCCGGGAAGAATGCCCGGCTCCGCCGAGAGGGTGACATCAAACGTGGCTGACTGGCCGTTGCCGATGGTCGTAGTGGGAAAGCCGGAGATGGAATAACCGGACGATGCTTGCGCGCTGCCGAGTACCAGAGGGCCGCTGACGAAGGTGCTCGTCTGGGTGTTGGCCACCGTGATGGTGCGCACAGCCGGCTGATCAAACCGAGTTGGACCGAAGGAAAGCGGCACATCTTTGGTCAGCGGGGTGGTGTCAATCGTCGCCCTGAGTTCCGGTTCGATAAGTTCGAACGCGCCGGCGTCCGCAGTCGCGTGCCGGGGCGCGCCTCGCTGGTCGGTTGCAGTGGTTGAAGACACGCCGCTATGTTGGGCAACGGAACCACGGAGGATGGAGTGAGTCTTGGTTGTGCCACCGTTCAGCGCGAGGGTGGTGGAGAGGGAACTGGCGGCGGCGGTATTGCCAAATTTGTCTGTGC
>Ga0209190_1000873_pt1 | contig 21513 bp, 13 predicted proteins | sample M_140205_XF_Meta_FD_187315 | JGI IMG/M metagenome (GOLD analysis project Ga0209190, IMG submission 187315) | Freshwater microbial communities from Lake Montjoie, Canada to study carbon cycling - M_140205_XF_MetaG (SPAdes) (version 2) | ecosystem: Environmental > Aquatic > Freshwater > Lake... | reverse complement strand
CCCAGGAAAAGATTTTGCAATACCAATAGCATTCATAAGCTTACGGGTCTGCCTACCTGTTCCAACAAAATCCAAACCGGCTGACCCAGAATCCGCAGTCCGATATTGAAGTTCTTTAAGTTCACCCCTTCGTTTAGCTGCTTCATCAATGCGTGAAGTAGCCTTACAGGTGCGAGCGGCAGCCTTCCGCCCCAACCACTCGGTTTCTCTTCGAACTTGGTTTGCTACAGATTCCTGCATACGAGCCTGACCATCGAGAAAGATTTCTCTGTGTTCAAGAAACTGATCATAATTGCCAGGGGCACGATAAAAACCACCTGGATACACTCTGTTAATTTCAAGGATTTCATCCGCAACACCGCGCAAAAAAGCTCTATCATGGGTGGCAACCAAATACCCAAAAGGTGAAGCACGGAGAAGTTTTTGCAACCAAACTATCCCAGGAATATCAAGATGGTTGGTTGGTTCATCAAGTAAAAGAAGATCAGGATCAAGGGCCATTTCTCTGGCAATACCAAGCCTTTTTCTCCACCCGCCAGAAAGCAAATGAGCAGGCTTATCAAAATCATCAAACCCGGTACGAGTTAAGACTTTACTAATACGGGTTTCTTTTTCATGGTCTTCAAGCGATTCGCCATCCAATCGAGCCCGAATAATATCTTGAACGGAAAGACCTTGAGGAAAAACATCATCCTGGGCTACAAACCCCATTTTTGTAGCTCTGCGTAATGATCGAGTTCCTGAGTCCAATTCTTCTTTACCTGCAAGAATTTTCAATAGCGTGGATTTACCCGCACCATTAGGGCCTATCAAGCCAACCCGTTCATTCGCAGAAAGATCAAATGTTAATTCGGTAAACAAAGGACGCACGCCATAGGCTTTTGTAAGCCCTTGTACACTAAGCAACACAGCCATGAAAACCTCATATCAAAATAAAACAGAGCGATATAACAAACAAGAAAAACTAAAACTAATCTTTGTTTTCAAGAGAATAAACATGCGTTTTAGTACGAACAATAATACTTTTTCCAACTGCAGCGGGAGATGCCATACAACCATCCGCCAATTTATTTGTTGCAACTAATTTCCAATCTTTTCCTGCTTGAACAACATAGCCACCACCCTGCTCATTAAACAAATAAATGCGCCCATCAGCAAAAAGTGGGGATGTCCAAAAAGCGCCAGCCAATCTTTCAGTTCTAACAACCTCGCCTGTTTCTGAATCTAGTTCAGAAAAAATACCATCTTTACTTACCATGAATACCTGATTTCCAACCACCAAAGGTGTTGAGTACTGAGGAACATTCTTAATTGTTTTCCAACTGACATGTGTGGTACTTACATCCCCTTTGCCATCTGGTCGAACTGCAAATAATTTCCACCCACCATCCCCAGTCGTTACAAGAACCTTTCCATTAACCATAATAGGTTTACAAGATGCATTCATACCACCATGATGAACTTTCCAAAGTTCTTCACCAGTGGAGGGGTCATAAGAAACAGTACCAACGGCTGCGGCGCTTACCAGTTGGTTTTTACCATTAATCTTAAATACAGAGGGAGTTGAGAATGCTTTTTTATTATCGCCATTTTCAGTGCCATAAGTAATGGAACGATCTTTTTTCCAAACGGTTTTCCCCGTAGTTTTATCCAATGCAATCAAGTACTGAACATCAAAGCCATCGAAGGTAAGAATAAGAAGGTTTTCAAAAATGATAGGAGAAGAAGCTGGACCACGATGATGGTTGCAAGGTATATCTTGTCTTGCCCAGATTGTCTTTCCAGTTTTAGTATCAAGGCAAACTGTACCCGCACTGCCAAAATGATGGTACACGCGACCTTCCTCAATTACTGGCGTTGGCGTGGCATAACTATTTGCAGGAAGAGTAAACATCGGCTTTTCAATAGTAAACAAAGGAATATCAAAAATCACTTTGCCTGTATTGATATCCAAGGCAATGGCACTTAGCTTGTCACCCTTTTCGGTGGCATTGCTTAACCAAACCTGATTCCCCCACACAACAGGCGATGCCCACGCCTTACCAGAAATAGCAGTTTTCCAACGGACATTTTTTTGCTCGTCCCATTGAATGGGCAAACTGGAGGCATCGGAATGGCCGTCACCATGAGGGCCACGATAACTAGGCCAATTCGCATCCTTGGCAGGAAAAAAAGCAAGAAGAAGAAAAAGTATCTTTTCCATTAAAACCTCTAATTCATTTGTCTAGCTTAACCAAAGCAAATCAAATCATCTACTTACCAGAATTTTACGGTAATACAAAAGTAAATGTAAGTATATAAGGGTGAAAAGATAAAAAAGATAAACCTCAATTTATTAACTAAAACAAAAACCACATGTCTATTAATAATTGATGACCTTAATGGGTTTGTACCGAGTATTTCAATTAGAATAAGCGGACCAACATTATTAAACCAAAACCTGAAAAAATATGTGCTTCATGCAATAGACCTTTTTCTTGGCGAAAGAAATGGGAAAAGGTTTGGAACGATGTTAAATACTGTTCTGAACGCTGCAGAAGAAATCGGAAATCATCCTAATGAAAAAATCTACCCAAATTAGATCACTGTACTTGGTTCTTGGGGATCAACTTACAATCAATTCATCTTTCTTTAAAGATTACGATTCAACCAAAGATGTCATATGGATGGCTGAAGTAAAAGAGGAAGCAACCCATGTCTGGACCCATAAAGCCAGAATTGTAATGTTTCTTAGCGCCATGCGACATTTCAAAGCAGAACTTGAAAGCAACGGGATGCGTTTTTCATACACAGAAATGACATCAAAAAGCCCTTCAAATTCGTTAGATTTAGAATTGTCTAAGTTTTTAAAATCAACGAAATGCTTATCAGTTAAAGTGAGAAAACCGGGAGAACACCGAGTCGAGATGCTTTTAACAAAAGCAGTAAGCGAAAATGGTTTAACCTTAGAAATACTTGAAGACGATCATTTTCTCAGCACCATCGAAGAATTCGCGCTTCATGCAAAAGATCGCAAGCAACTTCGTATGGAATATTTCTACCGAGAAATGCGTAAGAAACACAAAATCCTTTGTAAGGATGATAAACCGGAAGGAGGAGAATGGAATTATGATTCTGAAAACCGCAAGAGTTTTTCAAAAGAAGGCCCAGATCTGCTTCCATCACCGATTTCTTTTCCTCCGGATAAAATCACCAAACAAGTTATAAAACTAGTTAATGAAATCTACCCCGATCATCCTGGAGATTTGGATTTTTTTGATTGGCCCGTAACTTCCTCTCAAGCTGAAGATACGCTTAAAGATTTTCTCGATAACCGATTGAACCAATTCGGGGATTACCAAGATGCAATGTGGACAAATCAACCTTGGTTATACCATTCCCGCTTAGCTGCTGCGATGAATCTACACCTCATCCACCCTCTAAAAGTTATCACCCAGGCAGAAGACTATTTTAAATCAGGGAAAGTTCCCTTGGCATCTGTAGAAGGCTTCATCAGACAAATTCTTGGCTGGCGAGAATATGTTCGCGGAATTTACTGGCTTTACATGCCACAATACCTCGAGCGCAACACTCTTAATGCCAATCACGATCTTCCCGCTTTCTTTTGGACAGCAAACACTGATTTAAATTGCCTAAACCAAGCTATTGGACAAACCCTGAAGCATGGTTATGCCCACCATATCCAACGGCTTATGATTACTGGGTTATTTTGCTTATTATATGGTGTAAAACCAACGCAAGTTCATGAATGGTACCTCGCCGTTTATGTAGATGCAGTGGAGTGGGTGGAACTCCCGAATTCACTTGGCATGTCCCAATACGCAGATGGAGGCGTGATGGCTTCTAAGCCTTATATCGCATCAGGAAAATACATCGATCGCATGGGTAATTATTGCAAGAAATGCAAATACGACCCATCAAAGTCCGTGGGAGAAGATGCGTGCCCATTTACCACGATGTATTGGGATTTTCTTATGCGTCACAAAAAACTTCTTTCTTCAAACCCAAGAATGGGAATGCAAGTCAGGAATCTCAACCGCCTGAGTGATGAAGCAAAAGAAGATATTCAATCACAAGCCAATGCATTTAGATTGTCATTGAAAATGATTTAAAGAACTTAAGAAAATCTAACTAGCCTTAATCATTTACCAAACTTATCCAAGGCCCAATTTTTAAATGACCCTTGAGCTTTGCCACCATCGCCAGGAAAACCACCATGCTGGACCATCCATACTAGCACAAGACCTTTACCCGAACGAATTTCCATATTGGTTGCTTGCGCTCCGCCATGACCATAACTATCTGGGCTTACCGAAAAACCTAAACCATAACTCTCTTTAATTGTGGGCGGTGTTTGCCTTTTCGAAAGCTCACCCATCGCGTTTTCACTCAAATAACGCTTTCCATCAAGTTCACCATTATTCAACAACATCCTGCAAAATAATGATGTATCAATTGCAGTGGAAAACAATCCGCCAGCAGGCATAGGAAAACGATGGACCCGATCACTTAAAGGATAAATAAGTTGACTGATAGGAAATTCAGCAAGATTCGTCTTTAAAGCATCAGGGCGATAAGATTTTGCAACTCGCAACGATTGTGCTTCATTAGGCCAGAAAGTAGTGTCTTTCATTCCAAGGGGATCAAATAGTTTTTGTTGCATAAAATCTTCGTACCGAACTTTTGCAACAACTTCAATTAAACGGGCAGCGGTGTTTATACCAGCATTCGAATACCTGTATACTGTGCCAGGTTCACTCAAAAGAGGTGTCATCGCATAACTTCGAACTGCAGACGAAAGCGACAGGCCATCTAAAGTTGGTTCTTCAATTGCAGACTTAAATGGCAAACCACTTGTATGATTAAGTGTTTCACGAACAGTAATTGGATGTATCGGTTTCCGCAGAACAATACGCTCGTTATCTTTTTCAGCAACAACCATTTGGCCCCGAAATTCAGGGAGATATTTCTCTATAGGGTCATCAAGTGAAATTTTACCATCATCAACAAGCATCATTACAGCAACTGCAGTCATTGGTTTAGATTGTGAAGCAATCCAGAAAATATTATCCTGCCTCATGACTTTCCCTGCAGCAATATCAGCAAATCCAACCGCTTCAACCGACAAAACCTTGTTTTTATCAGCAACTAAAGCAACTGCGCCAGCGAGTTCGTGTTTATCAACAAAGGGTTTCAAAAGAGATGAAGATGTTGCCGGTGCTTCTGCAAAAAGCAGCTTAGAAAAGGATAGTGCCAAAACAAAAGCAATTGTAGACAATTTAAATTTCATGAAAATCTACGCCCTTAAGATTTAATTTTATTAAAACAAAAAAGCACGGTACATGACATAATTCTTAGGTTCAACATAAATAACCCAAAAAAACGAATAAAGGAAAGGGAGCTTAGAATTTAAATCAAGCTACAATCAACAATCTTAGGAATTAACATTTAAAAATTGAGTATTTTACTATCTAAAGTTTTGTTTAACCTTGACAATAAACAAGTTAACAGCATTTTTATAAGGAGTTCCTATGCAAGATTTTAACGCAGATATAATACGGTGCACAACCGCCATTGAGTTAAATCCAAAAGATGTGAGTGCCTACCTAGCTCGAGGCAGAGCACATCGGTTTCAAGGTGAAAACCAAGAAGCAATTGATGATTACTCAAAAGCTATCGAACTTTCCCCAAAAGATTCTTCAGGTTACACCAACCGCGAACAAGTTTACAGATCAATGGGTAAAATCAAAGAAGCTGATGCAGATTTTGCAAAAGCCAAACAATTACAAGTAAAGCGCTAAACTAGCATTTATAAACGAGCAAATAATTGCACAACCTTCAAAGGTAATGAAGGTAAATATTTGTTCGTTTATCCTGTATTAAAAAAACATATTCACAAATTTCAAAACAATATTATAACAATGATTCGGTATTGTTTACAGGAGTTGCAATTATCACTAAACAAGAAGGGCAAAGGCACCCTTTATCACTCCATACTTTAAGAGAATCTTGGCTTACCTTCGAAAAATTCATACACCAACAATTTTTAGCACCTGCAACTACCTCACAAGTAAAATGCTTATTACATTTGGGGCAAACCGAATTACTTACTAATTGCAACTCCATAAATTTTCCTATCCCAATTTCATCTAACATGCATCTAACAATTATTGAAAAAACATAAAGAAAGAACATATCAGCGCAAATTGCTTAGTCTTACTCAGAAAGCAATTTTTCGCATAAAAGGTTAAATTATTTTAAACCAAATATCACTTCGGCCTTATACAAAAATTCTTAACACAAGAACCATTGCGCATTTAATAAATCGTGTTAATATAAAAAGTAGTTGTTAAATATTTTACTGAGGTTGTGCATTTGTTGATTTTCAATTTCAAAACAGGCTTCACCTGAGTCACTTGCCACTAGTCAGCGGCGTTTCCGCTATTTCTCTTACTTACTATTGAATACCACTACACCTACTAAAGGTGATCCTTATAGAATGTTTCGTTTAGCTGGCTGCTTTTGGTTCTTAAACTTAGGAGATTGATATGAATTTTTTCCGAATGTTTGCTGTTTGCACACTTGGTTTCGGGTTAGTAATCGGCAGTACCAAAGCTGCTGATGCAGTTAAATCTGGGCCACAAGTTGAAGAAAACGTCCCCGGTCCATTCCATCCGCTAAATGTAACGGGGGAAAGCGCTGGCCAAAGGAGTTGTCTATACTGTTCGAATGGCGACAACCCTGTTGCAGTTATTTTCGCACGCAAGCCAGATGAATCCCTTACCAAGCTTATCAAGAAAATTGATGAAGCAACTGGTAAAAATAGCACAGCCATGATGGGCAGCTATGTGGTTTTCCTCTCTGATTCACAAGATTTGGAAGCCAAATTGAAAGCCATGGCTACCAAGGAAAAGGTAAAAAATACTGTACTTAGTATTGATAATCCCGCTGGCCCTGAAAAATACAATATTAGCAAAGATGCAGATGTAACTGTTTTGCTTTACACGGGTAGAGTTGTTAAAGCTAATCATGCATTCAAGGGTGCTCTTAAAGATTCTGATATTGAAAAGATAACTGGCGATATTTCAAAAATCATCAAGTAAACACTTGTAGGTTTAGATTTACCATTAAAAAGCTCGGCCCTTCCTAAGGGTTGGGCTTTTTTAATTACAACAAGCGCCAATCGACCCCTTCGCCCTATCTTCGGCAAACTTACAGTCATACCGGTTCTTCAACTGCTATTAACAGCAATTCTTGAAGATTAATCGTTATTCCTTGACAAAATTTAACGACAGCCTTTAAAATAATAGTATGTATTTTTACAGTGAAACTATTGTTCGAAATATACTTTTAACTTTTACGCTGATGAGCATCGTATTAGGGTGGTCTGTCCCTACAATTTCTTGTGCTTGCTCCAACTCATCAACTCTTTCAATTACTCAAAAACCAGAAAATCACGAATCATCGTGCTGCTTAATATGCAAAGAATTACGAAATTGTTCATGCTGTACAATTGATGAAAATCAAGTGGTTTCATTTTCTAATAGTATGAACGCCACTGGGTGCCAGTGTGCATTTCACTCAAATGGTTTACCTAAGTCAAAATTACTTATTTCGGAAATTGCAGATTCATGCAATTTAAAACCACAACTATTTAACGCTGCCAATACGTTATCTTTAAACACAAACTTAAATCAGGCTTTATCAAGGAAAAATAACAACTGTTCTTTTAAAATTAAAGATTCAACTTCACTTATACTGATCTATTGCCAGCTCAACATTTAAATTCCAGTTTTATTTTCAGCCAAACATATTAACTAACTTGCAATATAAACGATCAAAGCTTTTTTGAAGGAGCTAATCATGGAAACCCCCAATAAAAATGGATTGAGTTGGTTTCAACTTCTTGTACTAACCCCCTTGGCAAGGCTTCGGTTTATTTTAATTCTTGGTGCAATAGGTTTAGCCCTTGCAAAATGGGATACTCTTATTGCCCTAGGGCAAAAATGGTCGTGGAACCGTCAGGGAACGGAAGGTGCAGGTGAAGGTTTTGAATATTTCTGCCCAATGCACCCAACATTCATAAGTGAGAAAAAAAACGAAAAATGCCCCATATGCTTCATGGGTTTAAGCAAACGAAAAAAAGGACTTTCTTCTCCGGATGTGCTTCCACCCGGAGTAGTCAGCAGGGTTCAATTAACCCCATACAGGGTGGTTCTAGCTGGGGTTCGAACTCAACCGGTATCCTATGCTCAACTCATCAAAGAAATCAGCACAGTTGGAACCGTTGAATTTGATGAACGGGAACTAAAGCATGTTGCTGCCCGTGTTAAAGGAAGAATAGAAAAACTGGTGGTAAATCAAACGGGCCAGATGGTACACCAAGGTGATGAATTAGCTGTTTTATTTAGCCCTGACATGATTATCACAGTGCAAAATCTTCTCGATGCACGAAGATCAAACAATCCTGGTCTGGAAAAAAACTCACGCGAACGCCTGGAACTATGGGGCGTTGGACCTATCGAAATTGAAAAAATCATCCGCGATGGTGTACCTGTTCAGAGAATTGCAATTCGTTCACCTATTAACGGCCATGTGCTAAAAAAGTACCCTAAGGAAGGACAATATGTCGAAGAAGGCGGGCCGCTTTATGATGTTGCTAATCTTGAACGCGTTTGGGTTCTAGCTCAACTTTACGAGGACGACCTTGGTTTTTTTACACCGGTGAATCATCAATTGGACCAAGAGAAAAATAACACTAACCATTGGAAGGTATTTGCTACCAGCAGAGCTTACCCAGGGGAAAAATTCGAAGGAACTCTTTCTTTTATTTACCCCCATGTTGATCAGGAAACCCGAACTCTCTCCGTTCGCTTTGAAATGGCTAATCCTGGAAATCGCTTACGCCCAGGCATGGCTACAAAAGTTGAACTGCAAACCAATGCTTCGGAACTTGCAAACTTCAAGCGGGCAGATGGCAAAGCATTATTCCCATTTCAAATCAAAGGCGACAAAGTCCTCGCAATAACCGAAGATAGCGTGATCGATACAGGCTCCTCGCAAGTTGTGTATAAGCAGGAATCACCGGGCGTTTATGTGGGAGTAAGCGTCCAACTCGGGCCTCGCATGAAACTTCCGAATGGGCAATCGGTTTTCCCAGTATATTCAGGGATCAAAGAAGGAGACGATATTGTCACTCAAGGCTCTTTCCTTGTTGATGCAGAAACTCGCTTAAATCCTGCATTGGGTTCGATCTATTTTGGGGGCACAGGATCAAGCAAGGCCGCTATCCGCCCTTCTACACCCGACGACGAAGAAGCAACCATTGCTGCAAATCTTGGCAAACTATCACCGGCGGATAAAAAGTTAGCGCTAGAGCAACTGTTATGCGCCAGCCAAGAAAATTCAAAACTTGGCTCCATGGGCGTACCCATCAAATTCACCATTGAGGGCCAGACAGCTTTCGTTTGCTGTGATGGGTGTTTGACAGAAGCAAAAACAGAATCAGCAAAAACCATAGCAAGATTGAAAATGCTCAAAAGCAAGAACCCTGCACCGAAAGAAAAAGCAGGAGTCACGCCATGATAGGAAAATGGATTGAATTCTCAATTCGGAACCCTTTGGTAGTAATAATGATTTCTTTAGCCCTTGCCGGCTGGGGAATTTACGCTGCATACGATACCCCCATTGATGCAATACCCGATCTTGGAGAAAACCAAGTTATTGTTTTTGCTGACTGGCCGGGCCGTAGCCCCCGCGAAATCGAAGATCAGGTTACCTACCCGCTTTCCAGAAAACTTCAGGGTTTAGCAGGGGTTAGAACACTCCGATCTTCTTCTGAATTTAATTTCTCAATGATCACTGTCATTTTTGAAGACAAGATAAATTTCTACTTTGCGCGACAACGTGTATTAGAGCGCCTAGCTGAAAATTCAGATAAACTTCCAGTAGGAGTCACCCCCTACCTAGCACCTGACGCAACTTCATTAGGGCAAATCTATTGGTACACGGTGGAACCAACCCCGGGCACAACGATTGATTCTTCAAGATTGTGGGGGCTTAATAAATTCCTGATCGCACCGCAGATAAATTCCGCTCCGGGCGTTGCTGAAGTTGCAAGCGTGGGCGGTATGCCAATGGAATACCAAATCGATGTCAATCCTGAGAATCTTCGTGCCTACGGCATCAGCTTGGGTGAATTGTTTGATTCGGTTTCTCGATCGAACCAACCTGCAGGCGGGGGCGTTATTCAAAAAAACAATGCTGAATATATCGTTCGAGGTATAGGATGGATTCGCGGAAAAGAAGACATCGAAAACACCATCATCAAAGAGGTAGAAGGCACCCCCATTTATGTAAAAACAATTGCAACAGTTCAAACAGGCACCCGATTCCGCAGAGGCGTTTTTGAAAAAAATGGTTCTGAAGTTGTTGGAGGCGTTGTCTTAATGCGCTATGGTGAAAATCCTCTTGCAGTTACCGCAAGAGTCAAAGAAAAAATACGATTACTGCTTCCAAGTCTTCCTGCAGGCGTTCGCATTGTTCCCGCCTATGATCGTACAAGGCTTATCGAGGGCGCCATTAATACCTTGGCCGAGGTTATGTGGCACGAAATGATTATTGCTGCGGTTGCTATAATTTTAATTCTTGGACATATTCGCAGTGTTTTTGTAATCTGCATCACCTTACCCCTTTCGGTTCTTTTTTCATTTTCAATGATGTGGGTACTTCGCCACCTCGGCATCATTGATATTCAAGCAAACATCATGTCACTTGCTGGAATCACGATTTCAATAGGAGTATTGGTCGATCAAGCAATCGTTATGGTTGAAAATGCATCACACCACCTTAAAGAAAAATTCGGGAATAATAATGTCTCTGGAGATAACACAGATCTTATTATAAAAGCATGCGTTTCCGTAGGTAGGCCAATCTTTTTCTCCATCCTAATCATGCTTCTTTCATTCATCCCAGTATTCCTTCTATCAGGAAGAGAGGGAAAACTATTTCACCCACTCGCATACACTAAAACATTTGCCCTGATTGGCACTGCCCTTTTTTCAGTAACTTTAGTCCCTGCACTTATTCCACTTTTAATCCGCGGGCGCTTGCGTTCAGAACAGGAAAACCTAATTGTTCGAAGTTTCATATCTATTTACAGGCCATTCCTATCTTGGTTTATGCCACGAATTAATCTTGTTATGTGGATGTTCGCAGCCCTACTTATTCTCGCAGCGGGAATTTTTCCCCTGCAGGCATTAGTAGGATTGGGCGCTTCAGAAACAGCTTGGCAAAATATGTTCCTTGCTGTTCTAGCGATAGTTACAAGCATTACCGTAATGTCGACGATGGGTGGAATGAATCAAATTTTTTCACTTGTCACCCTCATTGCTTTGGGAGTTTGCGCCCACAGTTTTCCGAAAATCGGCGTTGCATTCATGCCCGCACTTGATGAGGGAACAACCCTTGATATGCCGGTCACCGTGCCTAGGGCAAGCGTAACCCAGGTTATTGATGACCTAAAAGCAAGGGATGCCCTAGTCCGCGGTTTTCCTGAAGTTGAGAGTGTGGTTGGAAAAGCAGGAAGAGCCGATACCCCGACCGATCCTTCACCATTAGACATGGTCGAAACCTTCATTAATTTTCGGCCTAAGGAATTCTGGCCAAGGCGTGTTCTTAAGTACAACGATGGTATCAGGCAAGCAACAACCACCCTTTCGAGCTTGGAGAAATCTGGTTTCATCTCAAAAAAGATATCAGCAGACGACCGATCCAACATGCTGGTGGAATCAACTCAAAAAGCTCTTGAGAGATTCGATGAAGTTCAACGAGAACTTGCAACCAGAAGATTTGTTGAAATGGAAGCCTCCCTTTCTGTACTCTGCACTAAAGAGTTCACAAGTAAAGCGCTCAATCATTTTGCAAACGGCAGCGAATGGTTAGGCCCAAAAACGCCACTTGCAGAAACAAAGATGGCTGAATTTGAATCAAAATTGCCCACAGGTTTTGGCCTAGCAATGGCAAGGCATACTTCCATCGGAGAAATCGAAAAAGAACTCCGTTTGTTTGCCGACTTTCTTGTATCAGAAAAAATGATTAATGACCCTGTCGCAGCGATGAAGCTATTACCAACCTTGACCGAAACTATAAACGAAAAATTCACAGGAAAAGCAACAACTCTTGCTGATCGTATCACCTTACAGTTATTGAAAACACAAAACCAATTCTGGCACAAAGAAGTTCAATTATTGGATCAGGAATTGTTTTATCACGGAACTTCTGCCTTTATATGGCTGGCAGTTGAAGAACTTTTCACCTATTCCAGAGATCATGGATTTCTAGAAAATGGAACTGCTGGCGATTCTGCTAATGCGCTTATCGACACGACTATTTCAGCACGACTTGGACACGAACCACGCACCAAAGTGCCTAGTGAATTTGAAGATCTCGTTAAAAAGTTAGAACCAGATTTTCAGCAATGGGTCTTACTCTGGAAGAGGATGGGAGGACCAAGAGGGGATCTTGTTGACGACGAAATGGGCAGGGTTTTACAAGTCCCAGGCTGGAGCAATATTTTCACCCAACCCATTATTAACCGCATCGAAATGCTATCTTCAGGAATTCGGACCGATGTAGGGATAAAAGTATTTGGCCCAGACCTAGCCACCATCGACAAACTTTGCAAGGATGTAGAAAGATCGGTCAAGGGAATCCGCGGGGCTCGCGATGTGGTCGCTGCACCGATTATGGGAAAAGGTTATTTAGAAATAGAAATTGACCGAGAAAAAGCTGCTCGTTTCGGGGTAAGCGTCGAAGATGCACAACTGGAAATCGAGATTGCAATCGGCGGGCGCGTTGTGACATCCACAGTTGAAAAACGGGAAAGATACCCCGTCAGAGTCCGATATTCTCGCATAGAACGAGAAGATGAAAACGCTGTCCGAAAATTGTTGGTTGCTGGAACCCGCTCCGCAAAAATGAATCGTGATACTGAACCACTAAATAAAGTTCTTCCAGGGGGCGACATCCATAAGGCAGGTGGGGCTCATCTGGGGGGCGGACTCCGCGTAATTCCACTTTCTGCATTTGCTGATATCCGGGTCACTGAAGGGCCCGCTATGATCAAAAGTGAAAACGGACAAATGATGAATGCGGTAACCTTGAATGTGCGAGGGCGAGATATGGTGGGCTTCATTGATGAAGCCAGAAGAGTAGTCGAACAAAAAATCATTTTGCCCGAAGGTTATCACCTTGAATGGAGCGGCGAATTCGAACACCAATTAAGGGCTGCTAAAACACTATTAATCGCTTTTCCTGCAGTCATCTGTCTAATATTCCTCATCCTCTACTTCACTTACAAAGATATTGCAGACGCTTCACTAATCATGCTTACCCTGCCCGAGGCCCTAGCAGGTGGTGCATTCTTTCTCTTCTTCTTCCCTAAAATTCAAAATGGATGGGATTCTCCGCCTTTTGATTTCAGCGTTGCTGTTTGGGTTGGATTTATTGCATGCTTTGGCATGGCTGCAGAAACCGGAATCATCATGATGGTGTATCTGCGCGAGGCGATAGAAAAGCGAGGCGGACTTGAAAACATCAAATCTATTGATGAACTTCGGGAAGCTGTACTCGAAGGTGCAGTTCATAGGCTTCGTCCTAAATTACTAACCGAAGGCGTTGCAATCCTTGCGATTTTTCCCATGGTATTTTCGCAAGGTGTAGGCTCTGAAATCTTAGCACCCATGGCATTACCCGTTTTAGGTGGCCTGCTAATTTCAGATGAAGTCGTGGATTTGTTTTTGCCAGTGAGGTTCTTCTGGATTCGAAAAGCAAGATGGCTAAAGATGCAGGAACAAAAAGCAAAAAATCTTATTTGATCGATTTCACAACCTCTGCGGCTGGTACATTTGCGGTAACCCGATCGAGAGTTGCTTTCCTACGGAATGCTTCTGCTTGTGCTTGATAAAAACGATCTCGAGCAAGGTACATTTCTTTTTGAGCTGCAACCAAAGTTAAAAAAGGAATTTTCCCAGCGATGTAAGAAGTTTGCGCCTCACGCACATTCGCCTCTGTAGCAGGGAGTGTTGTTTTTTTAAACAACTCCATGATCTGGGTACTTTCTTTCAGTTGTTCAAAAGCTTCCTGCACTTGAAAATTAATTTGATCCTCAAGCTTTTTACGCTCAGCTTTTCTCTGGGCCAACTTCGATTGCGCCTCTGCCAATGCTGAATATCTTCTACTTCTTTGCGAAGGCAGATTCATCCTTAAACCAAGCTGATATTGCATCTGCTTGTCCATGCCCTGCCAAAAACTATCGTAAGCAGCAAGGGCCTCGTAATCAGGTGAGAACTCACGCCTTGCTAGCTGAACTGCAGCATCATCTGCCCGAATTTTATCTTCCAACGAACGCAAATCTGGCCGGTTAGCCCTAGCCTCTTCACGCAACTGTTCCCCATTTCGTTTTTCAATTTCCAACGGAATCTCTCGCGAAGAAGGTGGCAAACTTAAATCAGGTTCCAAGTGCAGCAGGGTATTGATCCTTGCCTGGGTCACCTTGCGCATACGATTCAGCGTGATAGATCGCTCCTTTTGCAAACCAATTTCAACATCGGCTTGCAATACATCTTGCTGAGGCACCTGCCCATTACGATAACGTGTTTCAGCATTTTGCTTGAATTCAGCCAATAACCTCAAGGCACCTTCGTTTACTTCGATTGCCCTATCCACCAGATGAAAATCAAAGAAAGCGTTCTTAGCATCTTCAGTCAATTGAAGCCTTACATCTTCAATATCTTTTTCCGTTGCACTAGCTTCAGCTTGGGCCTTATCGCCTCGAAGTTTAAGTTTCCCACGGCCTGGTAATTTTTGCGCGAACTCCACTCGCAATGCAAAATTAACTTGATTCGAGCCTATGGTCCCAGGTGCAAACCATCCCCCAACATTTGGGTCATCCAAAGATATTGCTTGGGGATACTTGGACCATGCAGCTTCCGATGCCGCAATCATTGCGGTTAATGTCGGATTTCGACCTAAAACTTCTCGTACCAAATCATCTGCGGTCAGGTTTTTTAAAGAAGAAAAGGCTGGAATTTTTCCAGGCCCTTCATCAATCTGATTATCAACTTTGCTTTCAGTTAATTCTTTTGGAGTGGTGTTTTTAACAACTGTGGAAAGCTCATTTCTTTCAACCGGAACTACAACGGGGGCCAAATTATCATCCACTTTTGGGAAAAGTACGCACCCAGGCAATCCTAAAATAGTTGCAAGGTACAAACTTTTTATTGCATGAGTTCGAATCTTCATTGCGCTGATAACCCTAAAACAGAATTCCGGAATGCTTCTGCAATCTTTAATAAAATCGGCGCAATTTGATTACTGACTTAAGATGAAATACGGATTATCCCAATTTTAACGACAACATCTGCAACATATCGTTAAAGATGGGAAGCTTGCGGCCCTTAGGGCAAATCTAGTTGATTGTAAATCGAAAATGCGTAGTACCATAGGTAACTATTTTAATCAGGCAAACTTCCAATGATAAAATGACTGAATTACTTTCTGTGACTCATCAATAACTAATTGGTCACGCCAGTGGGTATATTTGGTACCCAAGATAAGGGCGCCATCGCCTGGGTTGATATCAATTGCATGCACCTTGCCACTTTCATCTTCAACACAAAGAGGCCATGGTTTGTTAATATCAGAAAAAGTGCAAACGCTGAGGGTGATATCAAGGCCCGGCCTATCCTTATGCTTTTTAAGATCAGAACCATTAAAGTAAATAGGGGTGTAAGAGTTTTCGGGAACGATATTTTCCCATCCAGTTTTTTGCTTGATCAAAGGAGTAAGGGCAAGAAGCACCTTTTCAAACTCGGGTATCCGTGCCAAACCAAAAGAGTTCCCATAATGCGGATCATTACCCTCAAAATTTAATGCTTGCTTAGCGCTATAGCTCAATGCAATTTGATTGAGTTGCACACAACGAAGTTCATCAAACAATTTGGGTAAAAACAAAATCATTGCAACTCCTTGATCCTTGATTTTAAAATCATAGTAGTACAGTATAAGGTAATTAGCACTGTTACTGATAGGTGAACTAGTGAACTTAGCCAAGATTTGTAGCAGTTGGCAACTACCTCTCCAATGAAAAATACGAGATCATCACTGGCGGTGGCCCTCACATCAAAATCTCGGATTACGAAACTCTTAATCTCGATGGGCAACCATGGCTTTCACGGACTACACCAAGGATAACGGCCAATTCATCGATACAATCTTTAATGATAGGGTTCGCGTTGACCTTGCAGACGCCAACGGCGACAATGTTCTCGACATTCTTGCTGGTGCAGGCCCTAGTGGTGGGCCTCGCACTGAGGCCTTTGTTGGGTTCCGTTTGGAATTGCTAATGGACTTCTTATCGGGTGACAAGAATGATGGCAGAGGCGTATTCGTCAGCCAGTAATCACTGATGCTGAATCACCAGAACCCCGCGGGATGGGCGATCCTTGCGGGGTTCTTTTATTTCTAGAGAATATCTTAAGGCATAAAATCCACCGCTTTACCCCTTACAATCACTACCTTCGTTAAAGTTTTTCAAATCCTTTCAGCTTTCGTTTTTATATTTTTTGTGTCTTTTCTAATTTATAGTAATTTCAATATTCTCTTTGTTTTCGACTTAATCAAGGTGATCTCATGGCAAACCATATGCTTAGAATCTTAATGTTGGGAACTGCTTTAACACTTTCTTCTTTTGTATTCTCCCAAAGCCCCCTGCCTAAACCCGGCGAATCGCCCAAGAACAAAGGCCCAGTCATTGGCACAAAGGTCGCACCACCTGCTAGCACTGCCCCACCTGCGGCAGAACTAAAAAAATATGATGATGTAATCACCAAGAACTTTGTTACGCAAGCGGGGGTTTTCGCTGTTCATCGAAACGAAGAAAAAGTTTTCTTTGAGATTCCCAAGGAAATGCTCGGGAAGATTTTTCTGTGGCGTGCTGAAGTCGCGAAGGGCCCGGGTGGCTCTAGCTGGGGCGGAGCTGCTTTGGGAAAAGAAATCATCCGCTTTGAACGCAGAGGCAACAAAATCTATCTTTGGAAAGACGGGTTCACAAAACGAGCCGATGGCAAAGCTATCCAATCCGCTATCGAAGCCAGTTCCACCGATTCGATTATCGCTGTCTTTAATGTTGAATGCGAAGGCAAAGATCGCTCTGCGGTAATTAGCGTTGGAGATGTTTTCATCAACGGTATTCCCGATCTCCCGATTACTGCAGCCGCCGGCTTCCCAGGCGCTACTCATGATGCTGCCCGCTCTTATCTTTCCGAAATCAAAGCTTTTCCAACCAATGTGGAAGTAATAGTTACAGTAACTTTCCGAGGCGCCCGTAGCGCTACCGCTGTTGTTCACCACAGCTTTGTTCATCTTCCTGAAAAACCCATGACGGGCAGATATTTCGACCCTCGCGTTGGCTACTTTACCGAATCGTTTGTAGATTACGCACACCCTAATGGCTGGTCCCACGCCAAGGATTACATCGCACGATACCGCCTGGAAAAAAAGGATCCTGCCGCCGAGGTTAGCGAAGTCGTCAAGCCTATCATATATTATCTTTCGAAAGAGATCCCAGAGAAATGGCGCCCAGCTATGAAGAAGGGTATTGAAGATTGGGCACCCGCTTTTGAAAAAGCAGGTTTCAAAAATGCCATTATTTGCAAAGATTCACCCACCAAAGCTGAAGATCCAAACTTTGATCCCGAAGACGCCCGATATTCGGTCATCCGTTGGGTTGCTGAACCTATTGCCAACGCCATGGGGCCTCATGTTCATGATCCAAGAAGTGGCGAAATCATTTCCTCACATATCATTTTCTGGCACGATATAGTCAAGCTTTCTCAGATGTGGTATTTCATCCAATGCTCTGCGCAGGATGACCGTGCTAAAAAGATCCCACTTCCCGATGAACTTACTAGCGAACTGATCCGCTATGTTTGCGCTCATGAAGTCGGGCATACCCTTGGCCTTAGGCATAATCATCGCGCCAGCCAAGCTTATTCAATCCAACAACTTCGCGATCCTAAATTCGTCGCACAGTATGGTAGCGTTGCTTCCATCATGTCATACGGAAGGTTCAATTATGTTGCTCAACCCGAAGACAAAATACCAGCGAAAGACCTGATCCCAAAACTCGCCCCCTATGATTTCTTTGCCATCGAATGGGGCTACAAAGCTATCCCAAATGCGAAAACCCCTGATGAAGAAAAAACCACTTTAGATACTTGGGCTGCCAGGCAGATTGCTGAACCTTTTCTCCGCTTCGGTGGGGAAGATGGCCCCAGCACCGTAGACCCTTCTGTTCTCACTGAAAATATCGGGAATGATCCTCTCCTTGCCACCCAATTGGGCTTCAAAAACATCGACCGTGTATTGGATTATCTCGTCTCTGCAACTACGACTAAAGGTGAAGATTTCTCCCTTCTCGAAGATGCTTACAAAGATATTATTGGCACTCGCTCTCGTTGGCTTAATGCCGTGGCCAAACAAATTGGTGGCGTGCTAGAAAGCCGAAACTTAGCTGGAAGAGGTAGCGAAACTTTCACTCGCGTGACCGAAGAAAAACAGCGGGCTGCACTTAACTTCCTACTTGAAAACGCTTTCATCACTCCTCCGAAACTTATCAACCCCGCCTTGATCAACCTCTTTAAATTCTCTGCTACCGCCAACGATATTGCGGCCCAGCAAAAGGCTTTGCTCAATACGTTGCTTTCCTCATCTGTCATGGGCAGGCTCTTTGATGCTGAACTGCAATTGGGTGATAAAGCCTTCACTGCAACCGAATTGGTAAACGAACTTCAGAACGGATTGTTTTCCGAATTGAAGTTGCCCGAACCGAAAGTTGAACCCCTTCGCAGGCAGTTACAACGCGCCTATATCGATATCTTAAACGAAGAATTCAACCCCGCTGCGGAAGCCGCTCCACAACTTCCTCCCATGGGGCCACCTTCCCGCAGCAGAAGTTCTGGCACAAAAACCAGCGAGCTTCGTTCTGTTGCCCGCATTTCCCTTGAACGACTAACAAAGGAAATTGCAGCTACTGCTCCTAAAACCAAAGACCCCGCAACCCAGGCGCACCTGAAAGATCTGGCCTCCCAAATCCAAGGCTTGCTTGAACCTAAGAAATAACTTGAATAAAAGAAATAATAGGGCATCATTCCTTGCGCTTAATTTAAAGTGCAAGGGTTCTGCTCATTGCTTTGCGGAATGCTAATACAAATTTTCGAAACAACACTAACTCTACATAAATCACCCTTCCGACTGGGTGATTCCATATATTTTCGCTCGGCACCGATGCAACGGCAACGAAATCCTTGGCTCTCCAAACATTAGACCTCTTCAAGCCGTTGTTTACCGTCGCCGAAGGACTTCGGACGCACCTCCATCTTGTCCATCATCGAGAGGAACAGTCGGGAGAGTTGGCGATTGGGTTTGCCGTTGTAATCGAGAGCACGGCCGCCCTTGATGCGACCGCCGGCACCGCCTAGGATGATCACCGGAAGCTGGTCGTTATTATGAAGAGCGCCCGCCATCATGCTTGAACAGTGCATCAGCATCGTGTTATCCAGCAATGTGCGCGAACCTTCCTTGATCGCATCAAGCTTTCGAGCAAGGTAGGCGACTTGCTCCATGAAGAACTGGTTTACCTTCAACCAGTCTTCACCGTCGCTGTGCGATAGCAAGTGGTGGATCATATAGTCGATGCCGTGCCCCTTCTGCTGAACGCTCGGCAGATTCGGGAATCGTAGGGCACTATGATCATTATTGAGTTTCAGGGTGGTGATGCGGGTGGTGTCCGTTTGGAAGCCAAGCACAAGAATATCGATCATCAACTTCATGTGCTCTGCAATGTCTTGCGGCATTCCATCAGCGGGGCGCTTTATGTTCGGCTTGTCGAGAGTGGGCCGCCAACCCTGCAACTGGCCGCTTTTACCTGCGTCGGTGATTCGCTTCTCTACGTCGCGCACGCTGTCAAGATACTCGTCCAGCTTGCGCTGATCGTTGACGCTAACTTTGCCACGCAGATCTTTGGCATCCGTCAGCACCGCATCGAGGACACTTTTATCTTCGGGAGATGATTCATCTTTGAACAATCGATCGAAAGCCAGAGATGGATAAAGTTCGAGAGGAGTCGGGGTCGTCGGCGAACTCCACGAGATATGCGAACTGTACAGCATACTATAGTTCTTGTGAACCGAGGGGTTCGACTGCTCGCATGCAAGCACGAGGCTCGGCACCTTATTGCTCTTACCATAGGATTGGGCAAGCACCTGATCGAAGCTGGTGCCTGAGCGGATTTCGCCGCCGCTCGCGATCGGTGCGCCGGAGAGCATATTGCCAGTCTGCGAACTGTGGATATTGCCTTTCCGTGCTTCCTCGTGATAGAGGCCACGAACGAATAACATTTTCGAGCGAAATTCGGTCAACGGCTGAAGCACGCGCCCTAGTTCCATCTTGTCGCCTTCGCCTTTGGCCCACCATTCCTTGGAATGGAAGCCATTTCCGGAGAAGGTTACACAGAGCCGAACCGGTGCTTCACTGGCTTTCGAACCAGAAGGGCTTTCGTCTCCCCAGACATTACGGGATTCGAGCCATGGTAGTGCCATTGACACTCCGACTCCACGCAAAAATGTCCTGCGATTAAATTGATGATTGGTCATCGTTTGCCCTTTCGATAAAAGTTTGATGGTGCATTATTTCTTTTCTGAAAGCTCAACGTTTTGTCCGCGAATCTCACGGAACTGCCGACTACGGACGATCGATTCAACCAAGTCTCCAAAGTGATGTTCCTTCTCTTGGACCATCGCTTCGAGCATCGGCTGATCGGAAAGCTGAACACTTCGACCGAGTGAGAATCCTAGCAACTTACGGCCGAACTGCTTCAGGAAATCCCGCTTTCGGTTCTTTAGTATATAGTCGCGAAGATCGCCGAGGCCATCGATAGCGGTGCCATCCATCAAGGTCGTTTTCGTGTCGGCCTTCCGACTTCGACCAATGGCATCGAAGCTTTCTAGTGCGAAACCGTACGGATCAATTCGCTTGTGGCAACCGACACAGTTCATGTCGCGACTGTGGCTTTCAATGAGTTGGCGTTCGGTCAACCCGGTGGGCGTGTCTTCGGGCAGAATCGGAACGCCCTTGGGTGGCTTGGGTAGCTTGTCGCCTAATAAGACTTCGGTAACCCAAGTGCCACGTAGGATCGCGCTCGTTCGTGATGCCCCGGACTGTTTGGCGAGCGTGGCCCCGAAACCTAGGATACCGCCACGTCCATTCTCACGCAGTCCTTCCACTCGCTGCCAGTCTGAGCCCGTGATTTTCAGGCCGTAGTGGTCTGCGAGGTTCTTATTTAGGAAGGTATAATCTGCGTTGAGCAGTTGCAACACATCCTGATCATTCTGGAATAGGTCTACGAAGAATCGCGTCACTTCCTCTTGCAGGTCTTCGCGGACAGTGGCAAAT
>Ga0209190_1000872_pt1 | contig 21514 bp, 43 predicted proteins | sample M_140205_XF_Meta_FD_187315 | JGI IMG/M metagenome (GOLD analysis project Ga0209190, IMG submission 187315) | Freshwater microbial communities from Lake Montjoie, Canada to study carbon cycling - M_140205_XF_MetaG (SPAdes) (version 2) | ecosystem: Environmental > Aquatic > Freshwater > Lake... | reverse complement strand
GACTAACTTAACTCTGTACGATAAACGACACCCACCCTAAGTCAGGGATTCTCAAGACCATGAGAATATCTACGACTGCCTTGCTACGTCTGTACTTTACTGCTCCCCTATTTTTGCTACCAATTATCTAGTCTTATCTTAAAAAGGCTAATTTACCTTTTCTTGTGGGTAGGAGGCTCCCACAAATATTACACAGCACGACTACCCCCTCCCCCCCATACAAATCTAAATGAGAATCAATAGCAACTAGCCAAACACAAATAAGAATCACTCGCATTAAGGTAAACGCGAATGAGAACTACTAGCATTAAGTAATTGCAAATGAGAATCGTTCGCATATAGATGTGATGCACCATACCAGTGCAACCTATAAAACCTTTCGATATATTCCAACTATCACACAAAGTAAACCGATAGAGTTAGTCTATGCACCATGTTGGTGTATATATAGTAGGTAACGCACGAAGTTAGTGCATGATTTTATATAGTGATAATGCTTGCACAATGTAGGTGCATACTTATTATGTTAAGTTTCTCTAAGTGCTTGATTTTATTAGATATTTTATAAATGCTAGAATTGGCATGGTATGTGCATAGTATTAAGTGCTCGCAAGAGTGTCTCTTTTAATAATCTTTTTAATGGGTGTGAATATGCAAAATCAAACTACTGACTTCGATATGTCTTTTGTCCTTGGACAAATAGCAGACGTTACAACTGTAAGCCCTTACCTATTGCTAGAAAACTCTGATTTTGTCAAACTCTTAAAGTTGCATATCTCCAAGGGTTCTACCTTAGATATGATAATTGGTGATTTATCAGACTTTGTAAACAATAATTATTAATAGGTGTTAACTATGCGACAATTTTTATTTGATACCCTTGGTGGCCTTGTTTTTTGTATAGCATGGGTTTGCCTACTGCTTGCATACTTTGATTGTTTAACTTTTTAATAGGTGTTACAAATGGACTATAAAACTCATTTATCTTACTCAAATGATAGGAAATGGATACTAATGCACCAAGGTTCACCATTGTGCGATTACAAAAAAAACTATGATGACGTTATGCAAGTAGTTAAGCACTACAAAATTACATTGCCAGATGTAACCTGGAATGGTGACAGGGCTGAATGGGTAACTACTGCCACAATAGAATAATCTTTAACTTTTTAAAAGGTGTTAATTATGAAAACCGATATTCTTTTATCAACTGGTCGCATTGTCTCCCATAAACCCTATTTGTCCAATGGCGTGCCCAATGGGGCAACTGATGCATTTATCTTGCAAAAAGTAACTATAAATGGTGTTACCTTTGAAGCACATAAGGAAATGACACATGATGAATGGGTTGAATATTGCAAAATCACTTCAAACAATAATTAGTCATAAGACTGTAAACCCTTAATTTTAGGGGTTTATGGCCTAGTGATTGTCATTAGGGGCATGGGTTTGCCTATGCTTAATTTTCTTTAATAGGTGTCAATTATGAAATTTACAATTCTCCGCAAACAATTAAAAGCATTGTCTCGTTTTAGTGCAATTAAAGACATACGTTATTACTTGCAAGGTATCCATGTAGTGCAAAATAATCGGGGCACTTATCTAGAATCAACAAATGGGCACATCATGGGCAGATTGTTGATAGATGACGAAACTAAGCCACAAAACGCCGTTACCATTGGCAATGATGCAATAAAGTCTCTAATCGGGACTGTTAAAAATGCCAATGAAATCCTACACTTTACAGTTGACGGTTTCAAAATCCATGTAATCACACCAGACGGCGAGCATACATTCCAAGCCATTGACGGGACATTTCCCGATTGTGATAGGGTATTGCCATTAGTCTTAAAAGATGATGATATTGCGCCCGCTTGCTATAACCCTGAATACGTTTTAGCATTTCACCAAGCGGCGCAAGATATAAAAGAGAGCAAAAAAGGCGCGATCCCTACTGTATCCATTTTGCAACGGGGCAACCAAAGTGCCTTAGTCAATATCGGCGTGAGTAATTTTATAGGGGTAATCATGCCAATGCGTGACGGAACTGGTGCAACAATTCCACAATGGTGCTATGTTCCAAAGGCCGTAGAAACTGAGAAGGCAACGGCTTAATCCCTGAGACTGTAAACCCTTAGAAATAGGGGTTTATGGCCTAGTGATTGACTAGGGTTTTTTAAAATAGGTGTAAATATGATTAAAGAAAATAACTTCACACGGGTAAAAAATGACGTTAACGGAAATCCCCGTTATGTATGCCACTACTTAAACCTAAACACAGACGAAGAGGCCGCCATCACTATGGGATGGGATGCACAAGGCCGATTGATAAATGATAAATACGCTCAGGCACTCACAAGGGCTAAACAGTTGGGCGGGCGTAAGTTCCACAATAAACAATATGGCGGCGGTATTGTTTTCCAATGCTATAACTTGCGGGACTTGTGCGAGCGTATCAACGAATTGACTGAAGGAGTTACAGCATGAATACAACCCAAGAAAACAGCCTATTAGAGTGGCAACCCCTTTGGGATGCTATGGAAGCAAAGCCGAATGAATGGATAGATACAACCGAAAAAATGTACTGGGAGATGCTCGAATGTGTGCCGCCAAGGGCAATGATTAGACGGGCTTTTTTAGTAGGTGAAGCACATAGCGACAATGCAGAGGGCTACCCTCTTTATGCTTGCTTTAGAAAATTGGGAGATGAATATTTTGCCCGTTATCTCACATTAGAGCAATTTAGGGGCATATTTTGATTTATGCAATTATTGGGATAATCTTGCAAATTCTGTTAAAACGCAAATAAAAGGTGAAACCATGAAATATCAACTTTTTGACATTGAAATAATTGAGTCTCAATTTGACAATAGCCCTCTTGGAGTGCCTGACATGGGGACACCAGAAGAGGCTTTGCAAGACTTTTTAAACTACTGCCCAAATGCTTCCGAAGACTGTATAGCCAAAGGCGAGAATGATTTTGTTATCTGGCGGGACGAAGTAGATGGGCAATATTTTGCTAATGCTTGGACTGTTAACCCTGAAACGGGAGAACGGGAATATTTGGCTTACTATGAATTTAAGGCAACCCCTACAAATAAATTCACCCATGAAATACCAGAATCAGCATTTAGTTAGTTAGTAAGCACTCACTTAATACCGCCTTCGGGCGGTTTTTCTTTGCCTATTTTTAAGCCCTTCTAAGCCCTTCAATGTAGGGTCTATTTATTCAGGGAAATCCTCAGCCCTGAATTGCAGTTCCTGAGCGAACCAGAGGCGTTCTAAGAGGGTATTTTGTAGGGTTTGACGGGCTAATATGGTCTTTTGAAATCTCTCGCTCATTTCCTTGATTTCCTCTTTAGTCCACAAAACAATTTTTTCGGCCTTGTTTTCTAGTCTTTTGCGTATGAAATCAGCCCGTTCCTGTAAAGTGAAAAGCCCTCTATCAGATAAAGCCCTATTGCAATCGGTGCATGAATTGACCAAGTAAAACCCGATTTTTCGCTGTTTAAACCATTTATGCTCTTTTGATTCACACCAAGATAAGGGCGGGCAATGGTCTAATTCTGTCCACTTATCACCGCAATAAAAACAACCAACACGGCTAGACCAATGACGCTCATATCTTTGCCCGTATATTTTGAGCCTGTTTTCTCGATTTTTGCTCTTTTCAAACGCTCTTGCCATGCCTTACCCTTCTTCTATGTATGCCAAGCCCAAAATAATCGCTTGTAGGGGCTTTAAATCGCTTATTTACCCTATTCGTTGGGGTGTTGGTCAGTCGTTGAAACTGTAACCAATCCAATATGCTTCAAATCCATCTCAGTATTCAGCCCTAAATTCCAACAATGTGCGCCCCACATTACGCATATTCGTGCGCCCTCCGAAAGATTACCGCCGCCAATGGTTCGCATAATCTCCCGCTCTTTCTCTGAGAATCTAATTAAATTATGCTTTATCTCTGGTTTTTCCATTGATACAGTCCCGCCAATATTCAGCGATTAAGAGTGATTCTGCTATGTTTATGTCTTTCTTTCTTTTCAATGGTGCGTCAGGCCATAGCATACGAGCGCAATCTAGGGCTTCGTTTTTATCGCTTGATAGGTGATAATGGCGTTTCCAGCGCTGGGGTGACACCATGTGCAACGGGTAATTTGTGAGGGTGCAAACTGCTGTAATGACTCCCACAGCCCTACCAAATTGAAATGTGCTTGCCACACCCTGATTAGGCATTGAATGGACTAATTCGCAACAGATTTCAGCCCCTTCTTTTGGGTCTACCAAGCGGAGAATCATGTTCTTAAAGACCATTGGCAACACGTGTTTGTCTTGATGAGAAATCATAAATGAGTCCAAATAATCTCCATTGGACATCACAGCACCAACAGCCCCAGACACTGAGCCAGGGTCGATTCCTATGTAAATCATTTCCAAAACCTCTTAAGCAAGTCTGTCGCAAAGTGCTTTTGATACTCTTTCGGTTCAGCCTTAATCAGTCTACGGGGCTTCTGAGGTAAAACCCCTTTGTATACCTCTTCCTTTGTCCTGAAAAGGGTGAAGCACATATTGCACATTCTTCTGCGATATGTGAATTCCTCATGTTGGATTGTCTCGGTAATCCTATTTTTATCTGATTGACACTTAGGGCATTGCATTTTTAAGTTCCTTTATTCGTTGTGCTACCAAGATACCTAGAGTAGGAAAATCTGCTTTCAATTCCTTGGTTCTGTATCTCGCAATCTCTATCGTCTGTGGATTCATTGCTATCAGAGCATAGTGTTGGGTGAGATATTCGAGGAATGTCTCCTGTGACGAGTAAGGCTTGAGTTGTGAGAGCCACGGGCATGAGATGACCTTCTCTGAGTCTGTCGAGGTGTTTTCTGGCATCATTTAATGTCATTTCAATCCCCGCAAAAGCAGGATATGCCTTCTTCATTTTGGTCAAACATATCGTCTTGTTCAAATGAGTATTTATACATTTGGGCATAACTTGGGCGGTCTATGGCAAAGAATTTCCCATCTCCGTGGCATCTTTTGGCGGCCTCTGCCTCCTGTTTCATCCACCACAACGCTCTTTCTGGCTTTTCTTTTATCAAACTCAAAACCTGAGATTTTGGTTTTAGCATACATAAATCGCAGTTTCCGTGCATTGTTTTTCCGTTTATGTTGGGCAGTTCTAAGTCAAAAGTTTGGTTTGCCCAAAAATTACCGACTTCTTTTGACGAAACCCCGATTGGGACTAAAGGCATACAAACTGTCTCGTATTTCCTTTCAGGGTGAGGATTAGCCCTAAATTTAGCCACTCTCCTTGGTTCATCTGCCCTAATCCCAATAAATGAGTCCCACTCTGTCCAACCCAGCGACTTTAAATGTCGGTGCATGGTTCTGGTTTTCATTTGGCTAGAGCAGTATCTAGCCCTTCCATTTGGCAAGGCGGGTTGATACCAATTTATTACAGCATCAAACGGCTCACCATTTCTGCTTGCAATCTCGTAATTGACAACTTTTGAGATTTTTTCCTCATTTTCAACGGCAAACTCTAGCCATGTAATCTCAACACCCCATTCTTTAGAGCATTGGTTTACAAAGTCTAAAGTGGCATTTTCTTCTTTGCCTGTGTTACAAAATATCACTTTTGCTTGATTTGGTAGGCTCATATCGTGAGCCTGTAAAACCTTCCACAGCATATAAGCGGAGGTTCTACCGCCTGAAAAACTAATGCAGGTGGCGTCTTTTATTAAAAATGAGTTCATTTGCGTAACCTTTCTAAGGCCAACTTAATCTCAGGTGGCATGGGAACGCCTTGTTTTAACCTGTTTTCCACATCAATCAAGGCTGGATCACGCTCGAATCGGCTTGGCACAGTCGTAAACACTTGGTCTGCTTTGTTTACAGGGGCTTGATTCTGACTTCTAACCCAATTACGCCATGTAGCAAACCAATCCAACTTTACCCCTTGTTGACCTGCCTTGGCTACCCAATAGTCTTTGAATGTCTCAAACACTTTAGACGGGTTAAGGTCAGGTCTATCTTGTTGGCAAAAGTCTTTCCAATCTTCTGTTAAGCAAAAATCAGGAGAGAGGCGTGAGCCTCTTGTGCTCTCTACCTTTGGTTTATGGTTAATGGTTATTGGTTTATGGTTATTGGTTGGTTGAACGCCCGTTGAACGCCCGTTGAACCTCCGTTCAGCAGACGCTTTACCAGCCTTTGATGCTTGGACAATCTTCGAGTGATAATGCTCAATTTCCTTGTTAGCCCGTGGACTTACAAAGCCATCCTCTGATGACAAAAAGAACTCATTTAGGACAGATAAGACCTCTTGTTCATACTCTCTCATGTTGATCTGCCGAGCAATGTCTTGGTGCTTTATCGGCTTTTCGTGGAGATAGTAGAAGTCCAGCAACCTGCGATAGGCGCAATCTTCTATGACATTTAAGTGCCGTGTGTGGGAAGCATAGTCCCCAATATTGAACTGGTAGTAGTGCATTGTTTTCAGACCCATGATTCGACCCTTGAAAGAAACCTCGGCAGGAGGGGTCTGTTCTCTTTTCAATACGCTCATGACTTCGTATCTAGCCGTGTTTCAAACAATTATAGGGAAACTCTGGGCAATACCAGATTGTCCCCAAACTTACTAGGATATTTAAGGAAATCTGATGCACCTACCCTGTTGCCACCATGTTTCAGGTCTGCCCCATCATAGGTTTCTGTCGTAGTTCCAGCCGCCACTCTATCCTTGTTAACCCGTGGAGTTTGTTCTGCCAACTTAGCCACCCCAAACCCCGTGATATGCCAAACTTCATCAATCTCCAACGCAAGCCCAAAGTTCTGAAGATCGTTTAAATAACGCAGATAGTGAAATCCTTGGTTTCCAACTTCTGTATCCTTGTCGGTAAAGCGTTTCATAGATGATGCGCCATGCGCCAACCTCTTGAGAATTGAAATATGTTGTTGCTTTAGTTCCATGTAGTCTCCTTTTGACAAGCAATCCTATACTTAAATTTAGTTTGTCAATATAGGGTTTGTCCTAGTTCACAAGCCTTTTTTAATCATTGACAATCCTCTTACCAACTTAAAAAGGAGTGAATATGTCGGTAAAACCTAGTGACTTTAAACATGAGATTTGTGTCTACTTAGAGGGCATTGGCGAGTGCTTAGTATGCTTTGACATCCTGAGTCCAGGCGATGAGTTAGACGCTGACCACAGCGATGACTACGAGGTTGACTTTGCCGTATTTGACGAGCAAGATAAGCACATTTCTTATGATATAAGCAAGAAGCAATATAACCATTGCGAGAACAAAGCAAGTGATGAGATGCGAGACATAACAACGCAATGGCGAAAAGAATGGGAAGAAATTAGCGTATGACAAAAGCAGAGATGGTTCAACACTTACGCATGGCGGCTTGTAACGAGAACACAGTTACAGGCATGAGCAATGCGTTTGATCTTGGGCAAGAGCATGAACGAGATGTTATTGCAAGCATCATCTTTAACATGGTGAAAGACCAGCACTTAGCGCAAAACATTGTTGACACAATGAGGGTTAGAGAATGAACGACAAACTTGACGAAGCCTTTGATGAACTAGAGTTTGATGATGTGACTGATCAGATTAGAAATAGTACCTACCTTGCTGAACAACGCAAGATTTCTACTGGTGTTACAGATGGCAGTATTCAACGGGCATTGGTCAGGGATTTGACAGAGAATCTACGCTCGTTACCAGTTAGTAATGATCCGTTACTTATTCGTAATGATGTGTTAGAAGAGGTGGCAGTCGAGTTGGCTAAGTTACCTTTTGGGGACACAGCCGCTAGTTTTGCCGCATTTGTGAGAGCGATGAAAAGTTAATATTTTTAACAGATAGGAGTTAATATGATTAGAAAAACCATTGGGGTGGAAGCCCCATACCGCAAGAGCGACTACACATACAAGGATATGCTGTTAGATCGTATCAAAGACCTAGAAGCATTGGTTGCCAAACTTGAGCAACGCATTAAAGTGCTGGAGGCAAAATGACACAAGATGAAATTATTGAGATGGCTATCCAAGGCCATGCAAGCACCCGTGATGCTATTCGTTGGGCAATGAATCAAGAGCGTGAGCAGAGTGAGCCTGTGGCATTTAAAATCTACAAGCCGACACCTCCACGACACGCCACCCCTAACGTTCGAGATGCTGAATTACCTTGGGTGTATGACCAAGACCCATCGTCAGGGAATGTTGCATCAATGTGGGTTACACCTGTTCAAGCATTAAGGAGTAAGACATGACTTGCAAAGTCAAACTAGCAGACGCAATCCTAGCAAGGGGACAAGCATGAAAATACAAGACGAACTACAAGCAATCTATGAAGACGAATCTAACGTCTATTATTGTTGCTACTGCTTGCAACCACAGGGCGAGAAGATTGGCTGTTGCCAAGAGAACCACTTTGTCGAGTTCAAGTATCTTGATAACGACTGTAAACAAGAAATTGCACAGGAGATTTTAAATGGATGATTTCAACCCAACAACCCGTATGTTTCCACGTTCTTTGCGTGAAGCCTACCCAAAAGATTATGTGAACGAAAACCTTATTGAAGGGCCGTTTTACAGCGCGCCAAACATACACGACTTACCCGTTTTGTTTGCATTGATTGCTGTTCTTGGCATGATTGCAGTAGCCATTTGGAGATACTTTTGAACGACTACTCAACCATTCTTATGAGGATAGAACAATCGGTGAAAACCCTAGACAAGAAATGCTTGAACAGCAAGTATGATGGATTCATCCAAGACATAAGCGCAATACAGAATGATCTGGTTATGCTCAGTCATTGGATAGGTGAACAGCAAGTTAAACATAGTGAATATTTAAAAAGGAGTTACTAATGAATGTATATCAAAAACTGAATGAGGCTAGAGCCAAGTTCCACACAAAAGCCCTCAAGAAGTCTGGTCACAACAAGTTTGCTGGCTACAACTATTTTGAGTTAGGCGATTTCGTAATCCCCGCAATTGAGATATTTAACGAGGTAGGTCTTACTTCCATCATCCGCTTTGGAAAAGAGATTGCTGAGTTTATTGTTGTCAATACTGAGAAGCCTGACGAAATCATTGTCTTCACAAGCCCAATGTCTTCAGCCGCCCTCAAAGGTTGCCATGAAGTGCAAAACCTTGGTGCTGTGCAAACCTACCTTTCCCGCTACCTTTGGGTGTCGGTGCTACACATTGTTGAGCATGATGCGTTAGACGCTACAACAGGCTCTAAAGTGGTTGAAGAAGAAGGCACTCCTGACGAGAATCGGATGCTTGACTACATTGCCGCCATAGAAGCCACTACAACAGTTGATGAACTCAAGAACATCTACATTGAGGCATTTGCGGCTACCGATGGAAACAAGGCATGGCAGACCAAAATGATTGCCGCCAAAGATGCTAAGAAGAAGGTGCTGAAATGAGTAATATTCCAGCATTTCCTATAAAGGATTTTCCTTATCAAGAAACACATGATGGATTGTCTATGCGTGACTACTTTGCGGCTAAAGCATTGCAAGGAATGTTGGCAGAAACATCTCTGAAGGCAACCCCAAAAGAATTTGCTGATCAAGCCTACGAAATAGCAGATGCAATGCTGAAGGCGAGGCAAGCATGAGTGATACAAAAGTTATTGATGGAAAAAAGGTTTTTTCTACAACAGATTTAAGTGGCTATTACGGATTAACTTTGTCTGCTTCTTTTCTTGAAAAGGTTTCTAAAGCAAAACCCGTAAAAGTAAATCAAGGCGTGTATTGGTATGTCAATGACTTGCCTCAAATTGCGTCTGATTTGGTTAAATATTTTGCTCATTGCATTCCAATGGCAGTCAAACTAAAGGAAAAACATGAGTGAAGAAATAATCCAAGGTTCGCCTGAGTGGTTTGCACAGCGTTGTGGCAAGGCTACTGCATCACGCATATCTGACATCGTTGCTAAAACAAAGTCAGGTTACAGCACCAGTAGGGCTAACTACATGGCACAGTTGGTTGTCGAGCGCATGACTAACCAAGTCGCTGAGTCCTACACCAATGCGGCTATGGAGTGGGGTACTGAACAAGAACCCTTTGCTAGAGCCGCATACGAGGGCAAGACAGGCATTTTGGTGGACGAGGTAGGTGCTATTGACCATCCAACCATACTCAAGTCTGCCGCTAGTCCTGACGGGCTTGTAGGTGATGATGGATGCTTGGAGATCAAGTGTCCCCATACAGCCACCCATATTGATACTTTGTTGGGTGACGAGGTAGCAAAGAAATATTACGATCAGATGCAATGGCAGATGGCTTGTGCAGAGCGTGATTGGTGTGATTTCGTGAGTTTCGACCCACGGATGCCAGAGGGACTTCAGTTGTTCATAAAGCGTGTACCTAGAAGTAATTTGTACATTGCTGAACTAGAAGGAGAGGTTATTCAGTTCCTCAAGGAAGTGGATGACAAAGTTAATAAGTTAAATCAATTGAGAGGTTAATATGGAAAAGATGAATAACTCTGGGGTTCTGTTCAAGAACGATAAAAAAGACACAGAAAAGCACCCTGATTACAAAGGAAATATCATGGTAGATGGTCAGGAATATTGGCTATCTGCTTGGATAAAAGAAGGCAAGACGGGCAAGTTCATGGGCTTGGCAGTATCTCCACGGGATGCACAGCCACCAGCAAGCAAACCAGTTGCATCTAATCTCAAGGATGATGACATCCCGTTTTAATCAGGAGTATGTGGATGTGGTGCTTACCAGTACAGAAATTATGGTCTGTACATACATAGGTAAGTTACGCAACCACATTACTAGCCAACACGCACAAGACCGCAAACAGGATAAGTCCTTAGATGGTGTGCAAATATCCATAAACGGGGTAATAACCGAATATGCAGTTGCCAAGTTCCTCAAGTTGCCATTTGATCTAAATTGTGACTTCAGGAAGTTTGGTGCTGATCTAGTAACCCGTAAGGGTAAGACGATAGATGTTAAATGCACAAGCAAAATTGGGGGTAATCTTAATGCTGTTGTCTGGTCTAACACTAAACCAGTTGATACTTTTGTCTTGACAGAAATACATAACACTTGTGTTCGCCTTGTTGGATGGATAAATAGCAAGGATTTCCTGTTAGAGGAGAACTTGTTTGATGTAGGCAATGGGGAGTATTATTCAGTTAGACAAATCGAGTTAATACCTTTTGAAGGAAACTACCATGAGTGAAGTCTTAATTTTTATAGCAGGGATGATTGCACCTGCTTTCCTGAGTGCCGTATTCACCCTCTTTAAATGCTTAGAGGATGTAATTAAAACTAGGATTAAGTGATGGAAAGCCTACTAACCATCATTGTTCTGCTTGGACTTGGTGCTTCCATTGCCGTTGGCGTATTAGTGGCAGTCTTCTTCCTCAGTTCAGACAAAGACTAACCTAAGACCGCTAGAGCCTGTTGAACGTGCTTTATGCGGTCATCTAACCCTATCGTGCCACCATTGATGATCTTGGTTACTTTAGTGTAGTCAAGGGCATCCGCTGGAGCATTACAGTTGTGGGTAGACCAAAACCATCCTCCAGTAAGGGCGGCGAACTTAGGAGTAGCAACAAGGTCAGGCTCCATAACAAAATCCACCCCCAATGCTTTGCCAGCATGAAAATAATTCGAGTGACCAGTAAGTTGAATACAACCACGACCCCTAAACCGATAGCCATCACCAGAAGTTTCGTCACGATTGCCCATGCGTAGGCTATAGACAGAATTTGCAATTTTTTTAGCGTTTCCAGAATATTCATTAGCCTTCTCCAAGGTAGGAAACCTTCTAGGCCACAACCGCATTAGCGTTGCCGCCTTGTAGTTTAGGTTCTCCTCAAGGATGCGGAAGTTGCCACATTCATGCGACAGTTGTCCTATAAACATGGCTTTTTGATTATTCGTAGTAATGTTAAATCTTTGGAAAGTCTCATTCAGGGCATCCATCCAATCAGCACCAATGTGGAGTTTTTGCAGTTGTTCAGCGTTTACCATTTGATTTCTCCATTACTGCTTGGTAGGCATCGATACAGGCGTTGAGTTGGTTAATGGCTTTGTCTCCGTCTGCGGCGATTTGAGCAATAAGTCGGAGAGTCTCTGTGTCAGATTCGCTTGCCGCTTGGTTGCTATTTCCGCTGGCAACGGGGGGATTTCCATTGGTTTGTACGCAACTTGTGGACGGGAGGCGCACCCTACCAGCACGAATAGCACGATCAAGACTAGACTGTTTTTCAGTAATGGCATTGTTAGCCTCCAAAAGTTTCGATGATTGTTCATTTAATTGTTTGGCAAGTTCTTGCTCTTTTACACGGGATTCTTCGTTCTTGACAGCAATCTCTGCTTGCATCTCAGCATCACGCTCATCCCACCCTTTATGGTGTCCATAGAAATAGACACTCACAGCCACCAAAATAGCACCCAATATCATCCAAGGATTAGGGATCATGTTTCAGCCTTTGCTAAAGCCCGTTCATTGGCTATATTCTCTTTCTCAGGGTCAACATAGTCAGGTGGAGTAGTAGGCGGTGGTGGCGCTCTCCACTCCTCGTCTAAGACAGGATTTATCCATGCAGGCAATGCGCCAGATGGAGATATCCAAGTAGAGGTGCTAGGGGGCGTAGGGGGTGGGGTAGGGGTGCTAGGAGGGGGTGGAGGTGGTGCAGTAGAGGATAGTTTCTCAGAGACAGTCTGCACACCCTTACGGCTCATTACGCCACCAATGCCACCAACAATCAATAACACAATGTCGTTTAGCATCTTGGCAAACGCTTGGTCAATCGGAGCCATACTCTTGATAGGCTGAACTACGAAAGCCAGGCTATACAGCATAAAGATCACGATACCAGCAAGGATGATTGTTACGATTAGGACTACGCAAGCCCAAACTCGTATTTCAATTTCCTCTTGGCTCAGAAGCCGATTGATTTGGAACTTGGACAATGTTTTTCTCCAATATAGGTGCTACGAGGTAATCAGGACAATCTTGGGTGAATTGGCAGTCAGGGCGTTGGCAACGCTTGGCAGAGAAGTGCTTTGGGTCTTGGCAAAAATACCGATAGCGGTCTTCACAACCAACTAAAAGCATAAGCACCAATAAATACTTCATTTAGATTCTTTCAGTTCTTGTTTCAACTTGCGTAACTCTTTCATCTCTCGTTTTAGTTGTGCCTTCATATAAAGAGTCTCCACATAAGCCATTGAGGTTGCACCTACGACAACACAAAGCATTACTCCGATTAAAACCCACCAGATAAGTTTTGCAGTTGCCACATTAGCCATCCAAAGATCAATGAAATAAACACAACAGCAACCCCTCCACTTACTAACTCAATGACAAATATTTCTTCTTGTTCTTGTTTCCACCTTTGTAGTCTTAATTTCTTAACTTCCTCTGATCTAGCCCATTCTTGCTCTTGTTGAATTTTTGCATACATTTTTAGAAACCTTGTATAGATTGCCTTCAGTTCAACAGGGGCATAAACAGTCATTTGCTCCCTAATTTGTGCATCAAGGTTTTCCATTTGGAGTTCCACCAAGGCACGTTCAATAGCCTTTTTAGAAGTATTTTGAGTTGGGTCATAGTGTTCCTTTGATTCTGCCTCTAGAGAGGCGTAGTAGTTGGTTAATTGAGCCTGTATGTCAAAGAAGTTGCCCAGTTGGACTCCCACTTCATTGATGGTTTGTAGTTCAACTTCTTCATAAGTCTGTTGCTTCTTGGAAGCGGCTTTCGCTTTCGCCAGAGGCTTGGGGGTGTCTTCTGGCTTGGACTTGGGTTTTGGGTTAAACAGTCCAAGAAGCCAATCCCAGATTCCCTTGATGGCTTTGACATCAGCCATGACTCCTTCAATTGTCTTCTTAGCACCCTCCAGTTCCATGCGCCCTTCATGGAGCATCGCACAGCCTGACTTAATGGCAGAGACTGCGCCTTGGGCAAGGAGGAGGAGGCTGAAAGGATCAATGGTTTACTCCTGTGGCTTTTCTCTATTAAATGCCGCAGACAGCAATCCAGTTAAACCCATGTTTTGTTGAGGTTTAGGAATAGTTCCAGAAAGCAATCCCTGAGAAACCTTTTGTGCGGCTCTTTGACGCAAGAAGTTTTGCATAGCATCAGCACCAGTTCCAGCAATCATTAAAGGAACTCCTATTTCTGGTTTGTTATATGCGCCAAACATAGTTCCTGCTGACAGAATTGATCTTTTAGTTGGGTCAAACTTGCTAACAAAATTAAGCAATGGGTCTACTGAACCACCTTTAGAAACAGAACGAATTGCATTTTGCTCATCAGGAGTAAAGCCAGACATTTTCTTAGAATCTGACGCTAATCTAATAAAACCTTGTCTAATCAGATCACTTAAATTTGCATTTGGATTATCTGCTTTGACATCAGCAACATTCAATATGTCTTCCAATGTGCTTGCACGGCTTAGATTTCTCCAATCTTTACGGGCTTCCATAATGGTTTTTACTGTTTCATCAATGCCACCAGCACCAGAAGTAACATCATTTGGGCTTAATCTTGAAATATAAGAATCAATTGTTGAAACCATATCTCTGCCAAGTCTTTGTGTATTTGGCTCTTTACTCATTTTTAAGTCGTTAGCAATTTGACGCATTTGGTCAACATTGCCAAATGAAACATTGCCACGACCAACAATCTTGTCAAATTCAGACAAAACAACCTTTACATCAGTATCTTTTTCAGGCAAATACCTAGCCTTACCAAGACTATCTTTAATGTCATTAAGTAAATTCAAAGAACTTTGTTGGTTTAACTCAATTCCTGCTTGCTCAACTTTGTTGTAAGCACGGGTTGCTCTTTGTCTAACTTCATCCATAGTCAAAACTGGTTGTCCGCGTTGCTCCCACTTGCTACCAGCCTTACCAGCCATACCACCAGCAACATAACCAACACCAAGACCAGCAACAGTTGCCGCCAAATCACTATCAGTTAATTTGTAAACTTGTTCTGCAACGGGTTGAGCCGCCATAGGAGCAACCATAGCCGCAGGAACTTCACGCACTAAACTTGTACCAACACTAGGAATAAACGGCTTCATTGTTGGTAATGAAGCAATGCCTTGCATTCCAACTTGGGAAATCCTTTCAGAAGTTGTTTCAGGAGTAGGCAAGCCCATTCCTGTTAAACCCTCTTGCTGAACTTGAGAGGTAGGAAGAAATGGCATTTGTACAGCCTGTTTTCCAGTTGCAATTCTTGCAAGGTTTGCCGCACCTTGAGCAAAATCACCCATAGCAGTTACTGGAGAAGATAACCCAGTAATTATTGCCCTACCAGCCAAACCCGCTTGCCTACCAATTTCTTGAGGAATAGTTCTTTCTTCAGTAGGAGAAACTTGTGCTTCTGCCGTTTGAGGGCGCATAGCATTTGCAATTACTGCTAGAGCCTTAGCATCTTCAACATTACCTTGAGCATCTGCATTACGTAGTGCTTCAATTACTTGTTCATAAGTAGCCATATTTATCTCACTTTTTAGGTAAGTATTTGTTTACTAAATCATCAGCATATTGAGATGTTTTAGATGGAGTAGAAGAAGATGAACCAGTTAAATTTCCAGAATATTTCTCTGAAAAATCAAAGGTATTTAAGTTGTTAAACTTATTAGCATGAGCGTTCATTTTTTGATAATAGTCAATCTTGCCACGCTGAATCTCCTCTAACTTATTAAGCAATTCAGTTCTGGCTTTTTGGCTAGTTGTAAGTTGTGGAATACGATCTTCAACAAACTTTCTATCTGCATCTGATATTTGTGCGCCAAGTTTTCCACCCAAATCTTGCATAACAAGGTCTTTTGCACTTTTGTCGTAAATCTGTGATGAAGTAAGTTTTCCAGTTTGCTCTTTACTTAACAAGCCAACACTAGCCAAAAGATTGGTTGCACCAACATACGAGTTAGCCAATGGGCCAGTAAACAACTGTCCACTAGCATCTTGTTCTTTCATTGATGCAATTGAACCCAAGGCAAGTGAACCGCCTCTAGCCAAATTACTTGCTTCATCAATAGCATTTGCCTGTGTAAATCCTCTGCGTTTAGAGAATTCTTCTTCTTGCTTTTGCGAAACACTTAGGTTAGTTCTAGATGTTGTTTGGTCAATACCACCACTATAAGGAACTCGCACCATTTTCCCTGTTGCATCTGCCTTCATAATAAACTGTTCATTTGCCTTCTTATCAAAATAAACAGGCTCACGAGTTGATTCAGCAATGCCAACTTTGTCAATTGATGGGTTAATTTCTTTTGTTGTCAGTCTTGCTAGTTCATTGCTATAAAGTTCATTAAACTCTGGAGAACCAACTGCAAATTTAGACTTAGCAAATGCATAAGCATTTTTCATCTCGGGTGATGTTGCTTCTGGTTTTGTAATTAACTCATTAAGTTTTGTTTGATAGGCTTGACCAAATTCAGGCGAGTTTTGTGGCGCACCAGTAGATGCCGCATAAGCCAAAGCATTGCGTTGTTCTGGAGTCATCTTCTCAGCAGTTCTTTGCTGAATCAAAGCATAGTCACCTTGTGCTTTTCTTAGGTAGTCAGCAAGTCTCATTGCACCTTCTTGATCACCAATGCTTGCTAACTGTTGTATGCCTCTTTGGATCGTTGCAGGATCATTAGGATCAATGCTTTGTCCAACAGCATTTCTTGCGCTTATTAAGCGTAACTGTGGGTCTTCAGCACCCAATGCGCCACCGATAGCACCTGCCAAACGATTAGCACCATAGCCAACGCCTGTTTTAGCAAGTTCAAAAGGACTCATTCGAGCCAATTGTGCTGACTGTGCTAATGCTTGTTGATTTTGTTGTTGTTGATATGATTCAGGAGTCATACCAAATAAACCGCCTACTATTGAATCTGCCATTTGGTTACCCCTTAAATATCCCAGTTAACTGATGTTGGAACTACGCCTTTGCCATATCCGCCATACACATTCTCTGCCCCGTACTGTGCATTTAACATTTGTCCTTGTAAATAGTTTTTAGCACCGCCTTGGAATTGTTGATTGGTAGATGCGTTAATCAATGCACTTGCGTATGGGTTGTAAGCATTTGCTTCTTGCATAGTTCCTGCCGCACCCATTCCACCACCATATAAGAATCTTCCAGCATTTGCCCCATAAGCCGCCGCCTGACCACCTAAACCAGCACCCAATGTCAATGGTTGTTGTCCAAGTTGTTCAATGCCACTTTGCACTCCCAAAGATGTTTGGAATGGTGACAATGCGCCAACTTGACCTTGTTGATAACTTCCAAGTAAGTTAGCACCTGTGCCAAACAACCCTGCACCAAAGGCAACTTGTTGTTGACCAGCCTGTTGAGCCTGTGCCGCCAACTGTGCATCTTGTTGCGCCATAGCGTTGTAATAGGCTTCCATCTCAGGGGTTGTAGCACCCAATCCTTGTGAGCCACTTGGACGCATCCCTGTTGCACCTACTGACAAACCACCACGACCTGTATTAAACAACTGGTTTTGCAATTGTGAATACTGTCTTTCACGGCTAGGAGCAAGCAAGTCTTGTTGCTTTGCCATGTATTGTTGAGCCACTTGTTCAGGAGACTGAGCCAAATACTGTTGACCAAGATTAAACAAGCCACTAGCCGCCCCTTGCAAAGGCTGATACTGTTGGTAAGCGTTTTCCGCTTCACCCAACTGTCTTCCTTGCATATTAGAAAGCGTTTGTTGATAGCCTTGATATTCAGGTGATACGTTATAACCTGCACCAGTTAAATAACCAGTATTGGGGTCAAACTGAAAGTTACTTGAACCAAAGCGAGTGGTTATGCCAACAGGACGGAACTTAGCCGCTTCTGCCGCTATTCGTGCCGCTTCGACCATTCCTTGTGCAGATGCTCCCGCCGCATTGCTTGCAGAATTACCCTGAAGTAATCCACCTGCTAACGACATTCCTCCACCAATAAGTGCTGGACTTATTCCCATTATGTTCTCCTAACAAAAAATTGTCTTGCGTTTCCGTCTAAACCAACAAAATCTTTTAAATACTCAAAACCAAAAATACTTATAAACTTTTCATGTTTTGCGTCACCAATTTCATGTATTGCATAAATATCCTTTTTATGGAACTTAAACAATTTGTCAAAATCAATCTTTAATTGCTTTTTAACAGTCTTGCTCCATCTCATGCAATCACAATGAATAAAAGTAAATCCACAATCATCCTCAAAGTACACAACGTAATTCTTGGTTTTGATTACTTCTACTTTCAATACTTGCCTTCCGTAAACAAATTTAAAAAACAATCATGCTGTGCGCTTCCACATATAGACAGTTATGTAAGGCTGATAGTTAGCATCTGTTCCTGAAGAACCTGTGCTAGTGTTTGTTGTTGCAACAGTAATTCCAGTAGTAGCAGATGCTGTATTCTGACTTCCAACCGCAGAGTTTGCTCCAAAACCAACATTAGTACCAGAACCTGCATTTGTCACGACTGAGTGAACGTGGCCTGGATCTGTAACAGTTGATGTTGCCGTATGCGTGTGGGTTACAACAATAGTATTTGCACTACCACCAGTTTCTTCTGCGGTATCGAATAATACATTACCAGAATCAAAACCAACCATCACTCGACCTGCGCCAAATGCTGACCAAGTACCAAAGCCGAGCAAAGTGCCTGGGTTTGTGCTTACAGTAGCATTTGTATATATCGAGCCAACAGGATAGACAAAAGCAAGTGCCGCCTGAACAAACGCTGTTGTTGCCAATGCGGTAGTTGAGTTTCCATAACTTTGAGTTACGCCAGTTGTGCCAGTAGGCAACACAGGAGAACCAGTAAAGGTAGGGGATACTAAATCTGCTTTGGTAGCAATAGCCGTAGCAATATCATTGAACTCTGTATCAATCTCAGTACCTTTAACAATTTTTAATGAGTTTCCACTAATTAAATTGTCTTTACTAGCAAAATTTGTTGATTTGGTGTAATTACTCAATTTCTTCTCCTTAACTTACTTTGCCACGTTTGGATTGAATCTCAATCTTTTGAATAGATAAAGCCGTTCCATTGATGTCTGCTTCATAACCAGTTTGAACAACCTTACCCGCACCACTTGCAGATACAGTCAATGTCTGCAAAGCAACTCCATCAGAATAGTATGCAATTACAGTAGCATTTGCCCCGTATTCTGCAATTCCATAATAGTAAACATCTTGTATTGGAATGGTAGCAATTGCAGACAAGTAGTTTGTCTTAAAGTCAAATCCCCACTTAAATACTAAATCTTGATTTGTCCCACCAATCACGACAATAGACAAACGCTTCAAAATAGAAGTTATATTCTGATCACCTAAGTCTGCATGGTTTGTGTAATACAAGAACCTATATAGGGTTGCGTAATCTTGGTAAGTTCCATATTTCCCAATATAGCCATTCTTACCAATCAACAAATCACCATTTCGTTTTGACAAAAGGGCTGTTGGCTCAATAGAGTCCCAAGTTGTAACTCTGAGTGAACCATCTTGTAGTTGTATCCGTGTATCAAAACAAAATACTGCTTTGATAGACGGGAAAGTCAACAAGTAAAAGGCTTCTTTTTCAGAGTAGACAGACTTGATGTTTGCCAATGTTTCGCCTGAAACAGTACCTATTAAGTCATTCCTAATGTTCTTAGACAAGTCTCCCAAAGGAACAGACTTTTCTATGATTGTTCTAGCAAAAGAACGAACACCAGAGTTAGACAAGAAAAGAATGTCTTTACCAATTGACTGAATCGAATCCCTTGCTATACAACCAATACCACCCACAGTATCATTTAACGACATTGTTGATGGGGTAGTTGCATTGGCATAAACAAGAATCTGACGTTTGCCAAATATGATTAGGAATCCATTGTGAGCCGCCAACCCCGTTATCTCATCTGACCCGTTAGCCCATACCCTGTCTACATTCAAAGAACCAGCCGTTCCTGTTGACCACACATGACCAGAGAGCAAATCAGAGAAAGAAATGGTTGATGTGTTTGTAGTTGTACTCGCCACCCACAATCTACCAAAAGCACTAATAGCAATATTGGCAGAAGGCACAGTACCTACATAACCAGTCTTCTCAGACACACGCATAAATGTTGTGGTGCTAACCGCAGGGTCATAGATCAATGGATCGAAACCAGACTGAAAGAAGTAGGTAATGCCATTCAAAGATGCACATTGCCAGTTACTTGCCGTGATAGTAGGGGCAGTACCGCCACCACCATAAGTTAACTCTACGACAGCGTTAGAGCCATCTAACTTGAATAACTTGTTATTACCAGCAAATAATATGGTTAGTGTTCCATCAAGTTGCACTAACTCATGGATAACTTTTACATCATTTGCACCCAAGTTACCACTTGAGGAATTAACCCTTGACCAACCTTTGCGTGAGCCAATGCGCCCATATTGGTCAATGATGCAATTTGTAGCAACTAAAGCAAATCCTTGATTCAAGTCCAAAGGAGAATCTTGGGTGTTTAACCCGTAAAAGCCTGGTGCGCTTATGCTAGAGACTTGGATTGCTTGGCTCATGTCGCTACAAACTCCCCACGATCAGGATAGCGTGTACCTTCCAAAGCAATATAGTCAGATAGCATTGCCTTATATAGGCTATACGCTTCTGAGGAAGTCAAGCCACCATCTTCACCACGCTCTACCAATGCTCTTGCATAGGCGTTTTGAGACACTAAAACATCGGGTACTTGCACCACAGTAGCGTTAGCCGCCAAAGTTGCTTGTGGTACGGCTAAAGAGAATTTGACTGTGTATACAGCATCTGGAACTGGATACAGAGTGACTTTTGTATCGTAACTACCATCTACGCCATTAAAAGCATAGTTAACTGGTGCTGAAGTTGCCACAGGTAACAAGTTGATGTTGCGGTTCATAGTGACAAAATCTATGTTTGTCATACCCAAAACACTAGTGGTATTGATTGCGTCTAAGACTTGGAACTTCTGCCCAGCCCCTGTCAGGGAGTAGGAGGAAGTGTTTGCAACTGTGGTAACTGTAATAGTTTGAACTAATACATTCCAACCAAAGGCATCCTCAACTTGACGCTTGGCATCATTGACAAACTTGCCAATCAAAGTTGAATAAGTTGTTTCGTTATAAGTTGTAACTTCAGGCTCTCTGAGGCGCACTAACACATCGTTTACAAGTTCTAGGAATGTCATGTTCTAGTCAACCCTTCTTCTTCAATGGTAACTACTACCGAAAAGGTAGATGCCGCCTCAGATTGTGCTTTAAGTACGTCACCTTCTTCCATCACAAAATATGATGTACCACCCCAATCTTGTGTGGTTTTAGTAGTTAAAGCGGTTTCAAATACAAGAGAATATGTGACAGACGCAGAGGTATCTGTCCAACTGAAAGAAATATGTTTTTGCGAACCTGTATTGACCGCCCGTAGCAATACTACCCTTGCGTAATACCCCTTGGGTACTGTGTAAAGGGTTGTCAGCGTGTTTGCTGTGAGGTTTGCGCCAACTGATAATG
>Ga0209190_1000869_pt1 | contig 21537 bp, 25 predicted proteins | sample M_140205_XF_Meta_FD_187315 | JGI IMG/M metagenome (GOLD analysis project Ga0209190, IMG submission 187315) | Freshwater microbial communities from Lake Montjoie, Canada to study carbon cycling - M_140205_XF_MetaG (SPAdes) (version 2) | ecosystem: Environmental > Aquatic > Freshwater > Lake... | reverse complement strand
AACAAGTAATATTGTAATATAGGTTAATACTTTCATTTTATTTTCCTAGAAACGTATGACTAATATATCCGATAAATCCGCCCATAGCAGATACGATCATCATGCCAGCCCACATACCACCACGACCTTTGTTGGCAAGCTCTAATAGCTCTTTTATGTCTTTTTCAAGGCTTTCTACTTTATGTTCTAAAGATTCCACCTTGCCTATAAGTTTGCCATAGGATACTGGATTGATGTCGTTCATCATGCACTTTCAGGCATTGCATCCCAAGATTGTTTTTCTTCATTCCAAGTAAAGCGACCTTCTTCTGTTGGGTAATCAACAGGTGCTTTCCATTGTGCTTTTGTTTCGTCTAATATCCATGAAGCAAAAGGTTTAGGTGGAACAAACGCATCTAGTGTTTCGTCATAAGTGTAACCAATACCTGCGTAGTTTTTACGAATACGAGCATTATATGATGTTTGTTTCCAAGTGCCACCTAATAGGTTAGAGCAAAAAGCAATACCTTTAGCTTCACTTTCTACACCATTTTCATCTAGTAATTCAGCATTATTTACAACTATGCCTTGAACAACTATTCCGTTTTCTAATTTTACAAAATGTGCCATACTTTAATCCTTATTTAAATGGTTTGCCTGTAATCCAACCTACTAATGAATAACGTTTGCCTTCTGTAATAGGTGTAACTTGGTGTAATGTAAATGAAGGAAATGCAATTAACGTTCCTTGTTCTTTCTTCATTACTTCAGGAGTATCGCCTAAATGAATTTGTAGTTCACCACCTTCATAATCTTTAGGGTCTGATAATTGTAATACAAATGATAGCTTTCTTACTATTCCGTTAAATATACTGTCTATATGTTTACTATAGTGTCCGCTTGGTGCTTCATATTCTGTAAATTGAAAGCTTTCTGTAAAACCAAACAAATCAAAGTTAAAGTAATCAACATTAAGTTTTGTAATAACATCAGTCATACGTTGATATACCCAATTAATATCAGAATCAGGTGTTATCCATACAACTTTGCTTTCTCTAATTTCAAGATTAAGTTCAATTTTATTAGACACTTTAGCATCTATTTTCTTAAACTGATTTGCATAATTAATAATCTTTTGACATTCTTCTGGAGTAAAAGCTTTATCCCAATATGCCCACGCATTAGTTTTTTCTACTTCAAATGCCCAACTAGCATTAGTTTTTTGTGTTAATTTTTTTACCATTAAGCAGTATAAGTTCCCGATCCTGTAAATTTAATAATAGTGTTAGCACCTGATGTTGTTATAGTAGGGCTTCCTGTAGATGTGCCTGAATATGCACTTGTCGCAATAGAAATAATAACAACTCCGCTACCACCAGCACCGCCAGTGTCTACACCATAACCACCACCACCTCCACCGCCACCTGTGTTAGCTGTGCCTGCTGAACCGCTAGTACCACTACCACCATTACCGCCACCACCAGCACCGCCAGAACCAGCAGTTCCACCTAAATCAGTTCTTGCTCCAGCACCACCACCGCCAGCATAAGTTACACTTGAACCTGTAATAGATGAAGCTGTTCCTGCTCCACCACTTCTAACACCAACTGCATTAGCTCCACCTCCACCGCCACCTGAAGCTGAATCTTGAGCAGGCCCACCATTATTACCTTGAGATGGGCTTGTAGAAGGTGTATTACCTGCACCGCCAGCAGTTAGTGGTGGTCCTCCTTGTGCGCCTCCACCTCCACCTGAACCTCCAGAAGCTCCAGAGAATCCACCATAAGAACTACCACCTCCACCACCACCTGTTGATGTTATGGTTGTAATTCCAGTTCCTGATAATACTGAATCAGCACCATTAGTTCCTCTTACAAAAGATGATGAGGGAGCTCCAGCACCACCTAATCCTACTGTGGTTGTATAAACATTTCCTTTTGTTAATGTAGCCGTGCCATTTCTAAAGCCACCAGCACCGCCACCACCAGCTATTGCATTAGCACCTCCAGCACCACCAGCTACAACTAGGTAAGAAATAGTACCATCAAAACCTTTACCAAACATTCCATAACCTTTAGCTGCATTTACAGCTAATCTTGACAATAATGGCATAATTAATTCCTATTTAAATTGAATTTGTGATGTGAATACAGAATATGTTGGAGTTGATGCTGTTTTTACAATAGTATAAGAATAAGCATCTACGCCTGAAACATTTCCAGATGTCCAAGCAGTTCCTCCTTGATATAACGGTGTAACTGATGTACCATCTATAGTAATAGCATTATTATAATATGCTGTTGCACCTTGTGCTACTAAAAATACAACTGTAATTGATTCTCCAATAGCTAATGCTGAATTTAAAGTTGTTCCACTAGAAGCTCTAAAATTTACAGTCCAATTAGAGCTTGCAGATGTTGTATAGTATAATACAGATTGCGTTGTAACATCATAGTTTATAGTACTTGTAGCTGCAGTAGCAGATACTGTAACGCCTTCTATAGCATTAATAAATTTAGATGCAAGAAGGCTAGATGTACCTGTAAATGTTTGTTTACCAGTCCATGTATTATTTAAACCTAAAAGTGATACTGAAACTTGGCTAGATATTTGAAATTCTGTGCCATCATAAGTTACTTCTATAATAGAACCAGATACAATATCACCAATAGCTAGTGCAGTAGTGCCATTTTTAGTAATAGCCTTAGCACCAATACTATTAATATTTAGTGTAACGCTTGTAGTGGTATTTGCGCCTGCCGCAATAAATCTAAATGTTTGACCAGCAGCTAAAGCGGTCATAGAAACAGGTGCTGTAGCAATAATTGTGTCTGTACCAGATATGCCAGTAAGATAAGATAATGTTCCATCTTGAACTTGTCCAGCAGACGCATAATTAGTTCTAACAGTAGCGTTACCTACACCTGTGTGAATAAATCCACCCATAGGTAAATTAGCAACAGGCACAGTTTGTCCATCATAAGCAAGAGATGCTGTCACAGCATTTCCAATATCATTTAAAGTATTGTTAGCCCATGTAGATGATATAGTAGTTCCTGTGACTACTGGATTTCCGGCTGGAAGCGTATATGTTCCTGATCCATTTCTTGCCATTATTGTTGCTCCTTGTTTGCTTTATTAGTTAGTATTGCTGTATTTATTATGTTTTCCAATGATGCTTCAGGCAACATATTTACTATATTTGTAGCTGCATCACTAATTTTACCGCCAACATTTGCAGTTTTACCTGCTAACATAGCTGCTAAACGAGCAACTCTAGGTGAAGCTGTTGCGGCTATGAGTGGATTATGTGTAAGTAATGGTAAACCAATTTTTTTCCCAATAGTCCATAAATCTCCAGCAGATATTCCTTGACCTGTGCTAGGTGGTTTTGGATTCCATACCGCAGTATCAACACTAGCTTGTGTAGCTTGTTTTAATTTTTCAGCGTCAGTTAATTGTTCAAAAGGTTTATAAGAAGGCATTGTTGTTCTTTTAATTGCTGCTGCCATATCTCCAGGTAAATCTTTATAATGTTGAGCCAATAAATCCCAAGCACCTAATCCTTCAGGATGTCCTTTTGTATAATCTTCTGCAAGTATTGCTACATCATGTGGCACTTGAAGTTTTCTTGTATAGTTATAAACCATATCGTTGTACAATTGTTTGCCTAATGGGGTAGCTTCACTAATAGCTTTTTTTAATTCAGGAATATCTTGCTTATACGCTTGATAGATAGTATTAAATGCTTCAGGATCTTTTCCCGATTCAAACGATAATAGTCTATTAGGAATTGATCCAATAAAATTACCAGATTTGCTTAATAAAGCAGCTAATTTTTGTGCAGTTTCTGAACCTTTAATATCACTAGCTATTGTTTCTGCTGCAACTTTACCTTTTTCTATCATTGGTGTTTTAGTAAGACCGCCAATAGGATATACTTCTGGTGCTAAACCTTCTAGTTTACTTGCATCCCAAGCATTGCCAATTTTGTCCATTAAACTTGAATTATAAGGTGCAGCAGTTCTATTGCTTTGTAATGTCATATTCGTAGGAATAGACGGATCATAAGGTGCATTTGTTTGTGGATCAAGGCCTGGTTTGATTGTAGGAGCTTGTTCCCATGCGTTTTTAACTGGTGCGTCTTGCCATCCCATTATTTATTCCTTATGGTTTAACTCTAGTAATACCATTTGGATCTACAAAAGTAGAACCAGATGGAAGTAAATTATATTCAGCATCATTACTAATTTTTTTAGGTTGAGCTAATATTTCACCTTGTTTTTGAGCTGTAGTTTTTTTAACAGTAGGGCTTTCACCAGCTTGTAATTTTGTATATACGTTTCTAGCTTCAGGGCTTAATAAATCTCCAATATTTTTATTTAAACCCATTCCAGATTGATATTGTGATTCTAAAGATTTTAAAGCTCCACGCAACAAATCAACACCGTTTGCAATATAATCTTTTTGTTGTTGTTCGCCTGCATTTGGATCAAATGATTTTTCCCATGCTTGCAATTCCGTTAAATTACCACCGCCAGAAGCAGCAAATACTTTGCGTAATTCAGATGCAACTGCTTGAGAAGATTGTCTGTATCTACCTTGACGTGAATCACCAAATCCTTTTTCTTCAATATAATTAATTGGTGCATTTAATACGCCAGGCAAAATATTTAAATTGTTTAAATCTTCTGTTCTTTGATATAAATTACCCATGTGATATAAGGTTTGATTAGCTGCACGAATAGCATCTGCTTGCTTACCCTTAGAAAACGCAGTAGCTGTTTGCTGACGTTTTTGAAAGTTTGTAGCATCAAAAGTAGGATCGTATTGTGTAATAGCACCTAGTAATTGTTGTCCAGCAGGTGTTCTTACCATTTGTGCAGTTACTTGCAATTCACCATTAGCATATTTCTTAATTAAATTACCTGCAGTAGGGGATATTGTTTTTAAGTAATCTTCGCCTGTAGGTTGGGTTAACATTTGTTGTGATGTTGGTGAAGCGGTAGATAGGTCAAATGGCATTATTTAGTTTCCTCAAATTGTTTACCGTCTGGGCTAACATAAGCTTGATTGCCTTGAGCATCAGTATGTAATGTCCATCCTTTATTATTTGTTAATGGTTTTGTTGTTGGTGTAGATAAATCTGGAAGCCCTAATGGATTAAGTTTTTTCTTTTCTATTGCTATTTGTTCTTTTTTAAATTCATTTTCAATTTTATGTTGTTTGCCAGATTGTTCTAATGTAAGAGTTGTATTAGGAGAAACGCCTATAGGTAATGTTAATCCTGTAGGCTGTCCTGCTTCATCTACTTGAATTTGTAAATTTCCATTATTAATCCATGTAGCTTTTTTAGGGCCATAAGCTTGTTTTACATAATCTAAAATAGCACCTTCACCTATTTTATTATCACCAACAGTTTGACCATATCTTGTTACAGCACCTAAAATATCATTTCTTGACAATGGTTGTCCAGGTACTTGTGTTGTAACTGGTTGCATCATATTACTTTGACCTTGCATATTTTGTGTTTGATATGGTGATGTTGCACTTACTTGTTCAGTAGTATTATAAGGTGATGTAGGAACATTCATCCCTTGTTGCAAATCTACATTTGTAGGTTGCATTGTAGTTTTATCTATAAATTTTGGAGCTAAATCACTTAATAATGTAGCTAAACCAGTACGTTGTTTAGCTTCTTTAGCTTTTTGAACATCACTATATTCTTTCATAGCTTCTTTTTCATTCATACCAGCCATGCCTTGATTTACTGCACCAGCAAGATATTGAGTCCAAGAAGGAGCTACATATCTATCGCCTACCATTTGACCTTGTGGCATTTTTGTATTGCGTAAAGAATCAGCTAAAGCAAGTTTGCGTTTAAGATTAATTTGAGCTAAATTTGGATCATCTACTCCAGATTGATCTGTGTTATCCCCAAATTGCGGTAAAAAGTCCATAAATGCCATGTTATCTCCTAAAAAGCATCTTTCATACTATTTGTTAAAATTTCTTTAATTTGTATTACTTTATTCATTCGTTGTTTATATAAATCAGGATGGGTAACTTTAGCCCATTCAGCAATATCTTTTGTATCTTTTAAATATGCAGAGCAATCATAGCAATCTAAAGAGCTATGTTCAAAATCAAAGTGTTTTGGCATATCCATTACTGTAGCAAGATAATCTAATACATTTTGTTTTGTCATATTTTCAAGTGGATGAATTTGTATTATGCCATCTACTAATTGACCATTAACTCTATTAGATACATGGCCTTCATCTTTTCTGTCACCACGAATCATGTGTGTTACACCAATTTCTTTTGCTTTATCATGCAAAGGTTTGGCTATGTTTTCATAACAACATTGAAAATATGGTTGTATCTTTTGTTTTACTTTTCCTGTAACTGTTTCACCATAAGCTGTATTAGCACAGGGAACAATATCAGAAGGTATGCCATATATAGCATTTTGTGCATCTCTATCTGTATTTATTTCAATAAAGTTAGGACACATTTCTTTTGCTAAATTAATACTGTCTAGCAACTCTGGGAAATTTTTACCTGTATTTACCCATAAAACAGTAATATCTTTGAGCTGGTCTTTGTATAACTGCAAACAAGCCCATGAATCTTTACCACCACTAAATGCTATAGCAAACATTAGTATGCTGTTATTGCAGAACCTCCAAGACTCATTAAACCACCCATAAATCCACCTTGTTGAGCTTGTTGAGCATTGTAAGCATTAAGTTGATTTTGATAACTTGCATTAGCCGCACCAAGTAAATCTGGGCCTGCTGTGTTAGCTTGCATAGGTGTACTTGTAAAGTTAGGATTTTGTACTTGAGATCCTGTGCGTAATGCGTTAATGACGTTAATAGGTTGCATTTGATTATAAGCAGCTTGTTGAAATCCTTGTTGATTAGCTGCAAGACCTGTATTCATACCAGTAACTGTAGCACTATTAAGTAAATCATTTTGTTTTTGAGCTTGTAATGTTTTAGCTTGATTATAAGCATCTGTACCAGCAGCAATACCTCTATTGGCTAATTGTTGCTCTAATGCAGCATTTTCACGATCAATTTGTGGTGAAAGTCTTGACATGATAGCATCTTGGTATGATTGACCAGGATTGATACCTGTTTGAGCTAATTTGGATGTATCTATACCAGGTTGGCTTAATACAGTATTAGCATAATTTAAACCTGTATTAGCTGTATCCATTAATCCCTGATTAAGGGTATTAGTGGATTTTAGAATACCTTGTTGCTCAGGTGCTAATGTTTGTGTAGCAGTATATAAAGTGTTACCGTATGGATCAGTACCAGGATTAGCTGTGTATGTTAAATTACCATAAGGTGTAACTTGATTTGTACGGTTTGCAGCAGCAGTTGCTCTAGCAGCTTCTAAGTTACCAGCAGCAGTTGCAGTTGCAGCACCAGCATAATCTGGTGGTGGTGGAGCAGATCCGCCCTTACCTCCGCCATAAAATGTAAAATAATCATTTAACGCTGGCATTAACCATTTAAAATCTAACAATTTCATACTTTGTCCTTTATATATCTATCTTTAAGTTTTAACCACTTACATTCATCTTTAGACATGGTATAAACAATACCATCTCCATCTGGGAAATAGTCTTTAAGCAATGCTTCTCGCTTAAATCCTAAATGTTCATTTACTTTTTGAGCTTTTAGGTTAGCTGTAGATACTAACCCTTTTAACTGTTTTACTTGTAATGTATTAAACGGATAATCAAATATTGAAAAATAGAAGTGACGTGATACATGACGTGGATTGTCACATCTTGAGTGGATAGCTATACTTGATCCTGTATAACCATCATACATCACACCTACTATTATTTTGTTATTGTAAGTTTGTCCTATGGCTTGGCAAATAGAAGTCCATGATCCGCCAGCTTCTTGGCAAACCCATTCTCCTACATTTTGTCCTTGAACTATTATAGAACTGCACCCTTTTCAAGTACTAAATCTGTTGAAACCCATCTTACATCTATTCCTTGTGATGCTGTACTTACAATAGGCGCACCATAATAGCCAACGCCATTAACACCTTGCCATTGCTGCAATACATTTAATCCACCGCCCCACATACCTGTATCCCATAAAGCATTATCCCATGTTCCTGATGATGTGGGCGTATAATTAAGTATTGTAGTAGGAATAGCTAAGTTAAAATCAACATTTATATTTGCATAAATAGCAGGGCTTCCAGATGTTCTAAAAATGGGTTTAGCCATTGTAAAACGCTTTAATTCGCCTGGACTACTAAATGATGAAAATGCTTGTAATGCGTTAGCAGTAATATTGCTATTATTATCTGAGTTTGTGTACCATGCACGACCTACATAACCATTGCCACCAAAATAAGGTTGATCGTTATATAATTCCCAACAAGTAGCGTTCCATCCTGTGTAATTACACCAATTTGTAGTAATGGTGTTCATAGCATATTGCGTAGTTTGTGTAGTATTAGGTACGTTTAACCATAATTGATTTTCTTCTGGATAAAACAATATTTGCCATCCAAAAACAGAACCATAACTAGAAATAGCTTCTGATACAGCCCATTGTATTTTGTCTGTAATAGCTACTCTAGGATCAAGCCTAGATGATTGTAACTCTGATGCTAATGGTGTAAGACCATCTTTACCTAATAATAGTAAATCACCACCATATTTATACATGCAACGAGTGCCTACTGGTGTTCCTAAATCCCATACACCTGCTAAAGCAAAATCATTATCTGGATCTGAACCTTTATATACGACTACTTGGCCTTTAGATGTATAAATAGCATAGTAATCATCTACACCATAACCTGCATCTATTGTCCATGTAGCATGTTGTACAATATTTCCACCTTTATAAGCAAAAGAACTTAAATCTAATGATTTAGCAAGTCCGCCTAAAGATAATGTAGGTAAATACCATATTTTTAATGTGTTAGTTTGTGTAAAAAATACTCTATTTTTAAATACAATAGGATTATTTAATGTAGTAGTAGTAACGCCTGTAATAGCAGGAGTACTTATACCTGTAATAGATGTCCATGTTGTACCATCATAGATATAAGGTGTATTTATACCATTAGCCATGTATAAAAATGATCCACCAGCAGTAGTAATATTACAATATTGCCAACGTGAATTAGATAATCCTGATAATAATGCAGCACCTACTGCACCACCATTAGTAACATTATAAACAGCACCATTAGATATAGCTAAAAGTTTACCAGATGTACCACTTTGGTAATTCATAAGAGTATCTACTTGCGCAGGTAATCCTGTAGCCCATTGAGTATATCCGTTTCTTAGGACAAGCTCTGTAGTAGCAGGAAACCAGTTTGTAAGATAGACTGCATCTGTTGCAGGCATATCACTTAAACTATCTCTAGCGTTCCATCCGCCTACCGGTGCTGGTAATGATACGCTTCCTGACGATTGTTTTTTTACTAGAAACATTAATTATAATCCTTAAATGGACTTAATCCTTGTGACCTTCTTAAATCTGCAAATTCTTGTGCTTTTTGTTTAGCAGATGGTGTAATGTTTTGCTTTTGAACAATTTGAGCTAATTCATTTGCATTTAATGTAGGAACAATAGATGGAAAATCACCTTTATTATCACCAATAGAAAATTCTGTCATATCTTGACCTTGTGAGTTTTTATGAACACCTTGCCATCCTGTAGTCTTAGGCATCATTTGACCGCCATAAGTACCATTAGGTTTTTGATATGCTCTTAATCCATAAGGATTAGGATAATCACCTACGCTTAATCCACCTTGTGATGGTTGTGCGCCTTGTAATAATTGTGCTAACTTTAAATTGTAGTTATCCATAACTACTGTCCGTAATTAGCGTCAGGTATATTTTCAAATCCAATTAAGATTGATCCAGGTACTGGAGCAAAGCTCAATGTAGCTGAACCAGAATCGTTAGCTTTAGCGAATGATAATTGTTGTAAGTAATCTCTCGTAAATGCTGTTGCGTCAAAACCTTTAATTTCAAAGTATTTCTTTTTCAACGCTATAACCATTAAACGATCAGGGAATATACAAGTATCTGAATCAGCTAAGAATGATGATTGTGTCACTCCTACTGTACTTGTAGCCCATTGGTTACTCATGTATTCAAAGCCTAAATACTCATCTGTATTCATGGCTGGCCATACTTGGAAGTATCCACCTAAAATTCTGTAACGTATTCTAGGGCCTGTTGAAATATAGCTAGACTTTAAGAATTGCCATTGTTGAGCATCTGTAGGGCCTAACATTTCCCAGCGTTTAGACTTGTCGTAATGTGTACGATCTATTTGTCTATCCCAGTCACTTGGTAATGGGTATTTAGCTTGTGAAAAGTAAAGTGTATATACACCGGTTGTTGTTGCGGCTTGTGATAATGTAAGTGTATGTGCGCCTGTAACAGTATTAACATAAGTATCTTGATTGATACCTGTACCTGTTACAATATATAAGTTACTTAACCCTGTGGTTAATTCTACGGTTGTCACAGATGTAGAATTTGCCACAAGAGTACAAGTAAGTGTTGTATAGACTGTATAAAAACGGTATTCTTTGTCTAATGCTTCCCAGTTATGATCTCTTTGAATCTCATAGCCTACTGAGTTCATTAGAGCATACATCTGAACAACATCTGCTGCAGTATTACCTACGACTTGCGTAGGCTGAGTTAAACCCATTTCACCTGTAGCTTGCTGAACGAGTTGCAATAGAGTTGATGCCATTTATTAGTCCTTTTTAGGTTCTTTTGTTTCGGCTTTGACCTCAGTTTTATCTTCTGATTTAGCTTTAGCTTCTACCATTTTTGCTAATCTAGTCATTTGATCTTTAAGATCAGCAATTTCTTGCTCTCTTAATTTAAGTTCTTCTGACTGTCTTTGTACAAATGATGAATCTTTTGCGTTTTCTAAGAACGCTATAGCTTTATCTCTTAAAGCTAATGGTGACATACCTGCTGTCATACCAATAGCCATAATTTGTTGATCTGAAGCTGCTGCCACTTGTTCTACTGTGTAGAACTTGAAGTGTTTTAATTCTGTCGCTTGTGCTGCGTTAAGGATAGGCCAATCTCTTAATATTGTGCCTTGCACGTTATCAGGATTGTTATTGCCATCCGCTTTTTCGTTTAAATACATAGCCCATTGTGTTGGGAATCTGGATTTATGTCCATTATTGACAAATGTTTCAATAATGCTTGTTTGATTGCCTGGAACTTCAATTCTAACAAAGTCAGCCATGTAACTAATTGGTCTGCCTTCTTTATTGGTTAGAAAATCGTTTTGCATTTCTTTACTATAAAATCTTACTGCTAGTGCGCCTGTGTCTGACATTTAATTCTCCAAAGTAGTTTGGTTTGTCAAGCCTACTCACCATGAATAGACTTGAGAAACCCCCCTATTGCTAGGGGAGTACTTATTACTATACTGAAGCCTTGCTAAACCAGCCATAGTCACCAGTTACCATGTCGTAAGCTGGAGATGTGTAAGCACCACCTGAAGCTGTGACAAGAAACGTAGTAGCATTAACTGTACATGCAGTTGTTGAAGCTGTGATTGAAGCATTAGCTTTACCAAATACATATCGTAGGCCATCTGATCCCCATACTTGAACACCAATTAATTGGTTTACAGGGTAACCTAATGCAATATTTGCAGCTGTTACTGTGTTACTTAAATCAATTCCCACTAAAGGGGTTACTGAAAAAGCCATGTTATATTCTCCCTTTAATTAAGCTGTTAGGACACCGTTAAATTGTGCGCCTGAAGCAGTAAGATTACCAGCCCAGCCGATTAATTTAACAATAGCGTCTTGATTTACAGATTGACGTTCACCACCGATTGGCACAAAGTTTCTGTCTTTGTGTGGGCGGAAGAAAATGTAGTCTGTGTTTAAGAAATACATGTGGTTAGCTGGTTCTTGCGCACCAATACCGCCACCAAGTACCACGTCAGCAGATGTACCACCACCGTAGAATTTGAGTGAAGCGAAACCTGAACCGGCCATTTCTGGATCAGTTACACGTTGGATTGCTTGTAAGCTATTTACATATAGATTGTAGTAGTTATTGTCAGCAACAATTAAGTCAGCCTTATCAGTACCACGAACTAGCTTGATAGCTAATTGAGTCATGTAAGATTGAATGTTAGCTGCTGATACTGCTGAGCCACCGTTAGTTACGCCAGAGAACGCTTGGTTTCTCCAGAATGACCATGTAGCACGATTGATACCACCGTAAGTACCGCTTGATGGTGCATCTGCAACTGCTGCAGCTAAACCAGTAAGGTTCTTACCACCGTTACCAGTACCGTCACCATAAAGGTCAAGGTTGATACGGTTAGATAATTGTGCTTCTGCTACTTTGATACGACCTTCTAGTAAGTCAATGATTGCTTCTTTACCAGAATTTTGTAACATTTCAAGACCAGAGATAGTAACTGCTGAAGCGTATTGAGCAATACTGAATTGCGCTGCAGAAATTGGGCTATTAGGTGAAATGTTTAATGTTTCAAAGCCACTATATGAGTTAGTGTTGTTTGTTGAAGTGTCATTGTACATGATTTCTTCAAGAATTACGTTACCGCCTGAAAATGGGCGTACGTTACCTTTTGACTTCAATTTTAATAGAAGCGGATTGTTGTTAGTTACGTTGTCAGCTAATTCACCAGAACGAGATTGAATGGTGGTAGCGATAATGTCACTAACTGAAGAATTGGCAAATGCCATAGTAAAACTCCTTTGTTAGTTTAATTAAATATTTTCGCTAGAAAAAGTATCTACAATAGACGCTAATTGGTCACGAAGATTATTGCCTTTACCACCTATACTCATATTCGCTGTAGGCGAGCTAGACTTAGGGGATATAGCCTTAGCTTTGACTAGGGCAAGTTTACTTTTCTGCTCTGTTTGGTTAGAACGAGTCTGTTCAGACTGTACCTTTTGCCAAATGTCATCATGTAAACGGATTGCTTTGTCGTAAGCAGTATTCAAATCAGAAGCCATATTGTTCTGGAGTAATCCAGCCATTGTTTCTCTGACGTCATCAAAGTAAGGTTTATCCTTACTGAAAGATTCTATTTCACCCTTTAACTGGGTTTGTTCTATTTGTTCTTGTTGCGATTGGAATTGTTGCCATTGATTTTTAATCTGGCTTAATTCCTGTGCGATCATAGAAAATTGTGGACTAGCTTGTTGGCCGCCTAACAATCCATTTAGATCAACACCATAATCGTTTGCTAATTGTGCAAACATCTGTAATTTTTGGTCAGGATTACCAAATACCAAAGTTTGATGTGCAGTACCTAAGCTATTAATCCATTGTGCCGGATCAATACCATTTTGTTGTAGTGTAGGAGCAAATTTCTCCATTGTAGAAAGAATAGGCTGTGCTTGATCCCATTGGCTCTTATAAGTAGAAACACCTTTAGCAAAGTCTGCTTCACGTTGAGAAATATAATCCTGTAATGTAGGATCTAATTTACCCCATGATTCTTCATAATCTTTTTTCCATGAAGATGGTCTTGGTTTAGCAGTTTTTATCTCTGCTACGACTTCTTCTTGGACTTTTTCTAAAGGTGTTTCTGTTACCTCTTTAGTACTTTTAAACTTACCAGATTCATCTCTTAATTTATCTGATTTATTTTCTGTTACTTCTGATTCTACAACTTCTGGTGCTACGTCAATTGTTTCTACTGCACTTTCTATTTGGTCACGCAAAGATGGCGTTTCCAGAGTAGTCTGGTTTTCCATTTAAAACTCCTAGTTAATTATGCTGATAAGTTTGCAAACCAGTTACCATCTCCTAATGAGATAAATACTGCTGATTTAAGTGTTGCGATTGATAATGCAGCATCTGCTGAACCACCATTAATTTTGAACCCTGAAGCAGGCCAAACTTTAATTGTGTTAGCTGATGTATTAGCTATCCAATATTTGTCACCTGGAGCTGAATCTGATGGCAATGTTGGGCCATAGTTACTTGTAGATGATGAATATTCAACAACTGATGTAGGTAATAATTGACCACCTTGTGCTGCTGCTGTTGCTGTTTGTGCTTTTGTTACAAAACCAACAATAGCTTGAGCTGTTTGACCAGCGTTACCACTACCTTGAATTGTTTTTACTAATGCCATAATGTTCTCCTATTTATACCTTAGTTTTTCATAAACCTGACGTGCCACTTGCTCTTTCAACTGACCACCGTCAGGCTTCTGTGGTCTTGCTGAACTCTGTTCCGCCACTACTAAATTGTGACGTTTTAAATGCTCTTTATGTGCTTTACGACCTTCTATCATCTCACCAGTCACCATAGACCTATAAGGTTGATAATCAGCCATAATGTAATGTGAATTTACCTGTTCTGTATAATATTCGTCAGCAGGAATAAGTTTATGTGTTACCGGATCTTGTATATATCTAGCCATTATATTAGTAGAAGTATTGCTTCTTCATCTTCCATTTCACGTTGTGCTTCTAGTCTTTCATAATGTAATTGTTCTGCCAACATAATAATGCGTTGAGCTGCAGCTACATTTTGAGTTAAAAGTTTTAAATCTACTGAGCTTAAAGATAATCTATTGGAATTAGAATATTCACTAACAATCTCTTTAACTTGTTCTACTACTTTTGGTTCGCCTAATAATTCTTCTAAAGACTCTTTTACAGTCTGTTTAAATGATCTATTATGTGTACGTTCTTTTTTTAACCCACCCCTTGTAATAGTTTGTATTACAGGAATATTGGCAATTATTTGAAACGCATTACGCTGAAATGCGCTATTCTGAAACCCTGAATAAGCCATTTAATTTTACTTAAATTGAGTTTGTGCAGCTAGTACTGTAAATGCAGCAGATCCTGTTTTAATAATGGTATATGAATAAGCATCTATTCCAGAAACATTACCAGATGTCCATGCTGATCCACCTTGATATTTAGGTGTAACAGATGTGCCATCTACTGTTACTGCATTATTATAATAAGCTGTAGCACCATTAGTACATAAAAACACTACCGTTACTGTTTGACCTGTAGCCATAGCAGTATTTAATGATGTGCCACTTGAGCCTCTAAAGTTCATAGTAAAATTACCTGAAGCACTTGTTGTATAATAAAGAACAGACTGTGTAGTTACATCATATTGAATAGTGCTCGCTGCAGCTGTCGCTGAAATTGTTGTAGTTTCTGCAGCATTAGCAAAAACAGCCGCTAATACACTTGTTGATCCATTAAATGTTTGAGTTGCAGTATATGATGTTGCAGCATTGGTTACAGGAATGTTAGCTCCAGCTAATGTAGTTGCTCCTATTCCACCTTGAGCTACAGTTAATGGAGTAGTCATTCCAGTTATTGCTGGTGTTGATATACCCGTTGTTCCGTTAATTGATACAGCCATTTTTTATTTCCTTTAAATTAAACTATTGACCAAGTGTTAGTACTATCTACCGTTACTGTTACGCCAGAATTTATTGTAATTGGGCCACCAGATATACCATTATAACCTGAACTAAAGGTATAATCGGTAGCTATTGTATTAGTATGTACCATCATACCATCTACTGCTGCTATTCCCGCAGAAGATAATGTACCGGTACTAAATGATAAACCCGTACCTACTGTTACGTTACTAAAACCACCAGCAGCATTTCCATAAAGTATGGATGATCCACTTGTGGCAGGAGCATAATCTGTACCTGATATTGCAATACTTAAAGCACCAGTTGTAGTTGTAGATTTAACAATACCTGTAGCTAATGCAGATGTACCTGCTGAATAATCTGTTCCTGATGTTGCTGCACTAATTGCAGTACCATTGCCTTTTAATACACCTGTAATAGATGTTGTAATAGTAATAGCTGGAGTAGTTGTAGCTGTGGCCACTGTACCTGCAAATCCATTAGCTGATACTACTGATGCTGATGTTACTGAGCCAGAGCCTTTGTTATTAAATGTTGTCCAGTCAGCAGATGATAATGCACCTCTATTAGAAGCTGATGCTGTAGGTACATTTAAAGTAATAACAGGAGTCGTTGTTCCTGTAGCTACTGTTGATGTTAAATCTGTACCTGTTGTACCTAATGTTAATGCTGCAACACTTGTGACAGATCCACTACCTTTATTATTAAATGTTGTCCAATCTGTAGAAGTTAGATAACCATTTACAGATGTTGTTGCTGCTGGCATACTAATAGCTGGTGTTGCGCCACCTGAAGATACTACTGGAGAAGTACCTGTTACACTTGTAACAGTTCCTGATCCTTTATTGTTAAACGTATTCCAGTCAGTAGAGCTTAAATATCCGTTTGTGCTTGTTGTGGCTTGGCTAATACTAATTGCTGGAGTAGCACCGCCTGATGATGCAATAGGTGATGTTCCTGTTACGCTTGTAACTGTTCCTGTGGTTGGTGTTGTCCATGTTGGCGCACCTGCACCGCTAGATGTTAATACTTGACCACTTGTACCTGCTGCACTAATAGCTAATGCTGTACCTGTAGAATAAACTGCACCACCATTTACTGCAGTTAAATTTGCATTAGTTCCACCACGATTTAAAGCAATAGCAGTACCATTCCATGTAGCTGATGTAATAGAACCTGCATAATCAAATGTGTTTGTAGACCAAGATACATTAGCTGGTGCTTGATCGTGTTTATCCCATGATCCTGCAGCAGTTGAATTACTTAATAAAGAAACAGTACTAAAAGCACCAGATTGTAATGTATCTACAGTAGTACCAGAATTGTTTTGAACAATGATCGTGCCTGATGATTGATTATTGTTAAATGTAAACAATGCACCATTAGGTAATGTAGTAGCGTCTGGTAATTTAATTGTTTGACCGCCAGAACCTGTAATAACCCAATTTTGTACTGATGATGCAGTTAAAGTTATAAGTGTGCTAGCTGCTTGGTTAGTAAAACCTTCAAACAAACAATTTGTTGTTATATTAGCATTAGCATCTCTAATGACTACAGAATTAGCACCGCTAGATGTTGTAACTCCTGTACCACCATTTACAACTGGAACGACACCGCTTGTAATATCACCATAACTAAGAACTACTGTTCCTGTATATCCGTTTACGCTTGTTACAGCGTCTGTATTATCAATTTTTTGCCATGCTGAACCGTTATATACAGCCCAATCGCCTACTACCCAATCTGTAATACCATTTAAATTTGTAGAACCAGCAACATTGACTACATAGTAATAACCTTTTGTGCCTGTAGATGATGCTAATGTTGGAGTATTAGTACTAGCGTTCCATGTGCCTTGATAGCTTAATGCACCTAATACTGCAGCAGGAAGCTGACTAACTGGTACTGTACCACTACCATCTAATGAAGCAACACCGTTAGCAATACCTCTGTCTGTAGTAGGAATATATCCTGTTACAGTTACGCCTGACATTGTGCCACCAGTAATAGCTACTGCATTAGCATTTTGTGTGGACATTGTACCTAAACCAGTAATATCTGTGCTTGGTACTGTTGAACTTGCTGTAAATGCTGAAGTACCGCTACCCTTTACATAGCCTGTTAGGGTTGTAGCACCTGTACCACCATTACTAACACCTAATGTGCCTGTAAATGTGTGGTCATTATTCCAATCGCTTGGTAATACAATATCAGCTAATACTGTGCCAGGCGGATAGTTACCTAATGCAATTTGTGCATCTAAATCTGGCTGTGTCCAATCAGATATGGTATCCGTCTTGGCATGTTTAATGGTTACAGCCATTATTTAACCCCTATAATTTTACCGTTGGCATCACGAACAATAGTCTTAGGTCTAGTCATCTGCTCAACAAGTGCTTGATGTGCCATTTCTTGTTTCATAGCCAATTCTTGATTGTGCATGTGATTAGCATTAATCAATTCAGCTACGTTTTGGTTTACAGCACTTAATACGCCTGTAATTTCATCTGTTAAGTGAGCATTACCATTCATATCAATATCTAATAATGGATCAAGTTGTGGGTTGGCTGACATGTGTTGTTGTTTTAGTTTAGTCTTGGCATCTAATTCAGCAATAAGAATTTTAGTTTCATTATCTAGTTTAGTTTTCCAGGCATCAAACTCTAATCTTTGTTTTTCTAATGCTTGATCTAGCTCTGCTTTGTGCTGACGTTCTTTCATGTCATTTTGTGCTTGAGCTTCTTGTTTTTGAGCTTCTAATTGTATTTCATGCTCACGCATTTGTGTTTCATTTTGTAATTCAGCTTGTCTAGCTTGAGCTTCCATCTGTATTTTCATCATTTCTGGATCAGGTGGCGGTGGTTGTTTTGGTTGTTTAGATTGTTGTTTAATGTGATCTGCTAATGTATCAAACTCACCTTCTAATTCACGACCTACTCTATAGCCTGTTACACCAAACTTGAGCAAGTCCATAAGTAATGGAGTAGCTTCCGGTGGCATAGCTTGTGATGCTTGTACAGCTTTCTCTAAATATGTACCTACTGCACCTAAAAACTCTACACGATCAGCCTTTTCTTGTTGTTCATCCTGGTAAAGCATAGAATCCGTAGCAACTTCAATTCTAAATGTACGCATAGGATTGTTTTTAAGCATCTCTATAGCTTGTGGTACTAATTGCTGATCTTCTGGCATTAATTGTGCAACGCCACCAATTTTCATAAGTGTTTCTGGTTGAAATTGTCCGCAGATAACTTGTGCTTTTAGTTTAAGAATATGTGAAGCATAGCAAGCTACAGCATCTTGGTATTCTTTTAAACGTAATGATGCAAATTGGCTCTTAATTTGAGCTGATGTTGCAGTTTCAATTACATTAGATTGGCCACGAATAATGTCAGATATACCAGTAATATCGTATATTTCTTGCTTAATCTGAGCCATAGCTTCATAAGCATTGCTAAGAGCCATAGCGATAGGTGTAATATCAACAATGTCAATCGCACCTTTAAGTCCAGCCTTTTCAGAGAACGCAGGCCAATTCTTAACTGGGATAAGAGTATTGTTTTCACCTTCTGTAAATAACCTTTGTAATGTAGGTTCTGATGCGTCATATACACCACGAACTTTTAATGCGTCTATAAGGCCAGAAATTCGTGTAGAGAGTACATCTAAAGAATTAGCTTGATCTTGATAAAGTGTAAAGTCTGGAATTGGTACAAGTGATTCGTTAGTAATAGTTGAATAGAGTGGTTTAGGGCATGGGAAAAATTCCTCTAGCTCTAAAGGATCATCTCTTTCATCTAAAATTTGGTTAAGTGATTTAGAGATCCATAATACTGTTTCAGTTTCACGATCCCATAGCTCAATGATAAGACCTTTTTTACCGATACCATCTGAGTCTTTATATTTTTGGTCATCTGGGCTTGAATCTAATGGTACTTTGTTACCTAATTCCTTACCAAATCTGTCAACTAAAGCTTTGCGTGTCATATAGACTTTACGCCATACTTTATTTACTTCATCCCATGTTCTTGCTGGCTCATGTCCAAAGTCTTTCCAATGCACATAGTCAATAGGTGCTGCTTCTGAATCTAAGTATTCTGCAGCTTCATCTGATTCTTCGTCTGATTCTGATACTGAATAGTCTTGTGACTCAATCTTAGGCTCATAACGAACCCATGCTGAACCACGACCACCTAAGAATCTGTCATATACTGACGCTTCTAAACAATGTTTAAGATCCTCATAATGAGTAATCTCAAAGTCCATAGCTCTTTCTAAGATCATGGATGCTACTCTACCTACTGGATCATTGTCTTTAAATCTGCGTGACACGTCAGGTTTAGGCATGCGTGAAAACGTAGCAGCTTTTAATGTCTGTACGTTAGCCCATAGCATGTTGTAACGTGTTTGGGTTGAATTGGTTTGACGTTCATCCCTGTATCTACGCAATATCTTGTCAGTACGGTTCATCCATTTGGAGAACTCTTTGTCATACTGCGTGACAACATTTAGGTAAAGTTCTACTTTAGTCATGCTTATGCAAATACCACAGTAGCACTAAGAGTACCACCTACAACAATGTAGATGCCTGCTGTTGTAGATACAGGTATTGGATACCATGTGCCTAATACACCAGTAAATGTGTCAATGACTTTAGCTGCAGTCGTTGTAGTAGCACTATCATAAATAGTTACTGTGCCTGCTGTTGATGCTGATACAAATATACCTAGTAAACTAGCACCGACTGGCGATACATTACCTGTTGTTGTTAATAGTTTATATCCACCTACGTTTTGTACTGTTCCTGCCATTTTAGATCCTTCCACCTTGTGTTTTAGGGACTGTATCCCATAATTCGTTTAATGTAACTTCTGTCTTACCTACATGCAATCCTCTGGGCTTGTCATCCTTCTTGTCTATCTTAGCTTCTTCTTGCCAACATACAGCTAGGTATCTAAATGCGTCAGCGGCGTGAGATGTCCAATCGTGTTTAGGTTTATCTTTAAAGATTTTTCTATCTTCATCCCATTCACGTTGATATTGCTTTAGAGCTTCTATGCCATCAGCACAGTTCTCTTTGTCAATCCATACTTTAGGAAACATAAGTCTTGCAGCTTGAATACCATCCATAATAGATAAGTTAGTAGTAATACGCATATTCTTCCACTCAAAGTGAGAAGCTAACTGTTCTACAATAGATTTACCACCGGATGCTAGAGTTTTAGCTTTAGCGTCATGCGGTAGATAATGTAATCCAAACTTATAGGGTTTGGTAAGCACTTGCGCAGCATAGTGAGCTATTTCTTTACCACTTGAAGCATAATAGTCAATGACATGGACTTCACCATGAATGACCTGATAGAACCATATAGCAGTATCATCACTATATCCTAGATCCCATACTGTGTGTACAGGGACTTCTTTATCATACTTAACTTCTGTAATTCTGTTTTCTTGTTCGGCTTGATATAACTCTCTACCCCATATTGCACCAGGTATAGCAGCGTCAAAATCACATTCCATCTCCTGACGCCAGGCATCTTCAGTCATCTCTTTTTTAAGAGAATCATATTCGCTAGGCAGAAGTATATTACTTTCTGATGCTGTGATCTTGAGTGCTAACCATTCGCTACTTGTAGTAGCTCTGTTATATACTTCCCAGAATTGGTTGCGACCTTTAGGTGTGCCAATAATAATAGCTTTACCTTGTCTATCGGCTAACGCTGGGCGTATAACGTAATTCATTACTGAAGGCTTCCAATCGCCATATTCGTCTGCAATAAGCATGTCAAAAAATAGACCACGAAGGCTATCAGCATTGTCTGCTCCAAAGAGCTGTATTCTTGCACCGTTAGCAAAGTCTAATCGCATTTCAGACTCATTAATCGTAGTGCCTTTAATAACCCTTGTGAAGTGTTTAAAGTAATCCCAACTAACTGCCTTAGCTTGACGGTAAAAAGGTGCTATATATCCACCCCTAAAATCTGTGCGTTCAGTAGTAAGTGCTTCCCTTATAAGATGATTAACACATGCTACGGTTTTACCAGCTCTACGGTGTGCGACTACTACAGCCCATCTTTTACTATTATCGTGT
>Ga0209190_1000862_pt1 | contig 21712 bp, 16 predicted proteins | sample M_140205_XF_Meta_FD_187315 | JGI IMG/M metagenome (GOLD analysis project Ga0209190, IMG submission 187315) | Freshwater microbial communities from Lake Montjoie, Canada to study carbon cycling - M_140205_XF_MetaG (SPAdes) (version 2) | ecosystem: Environmental > Aquatic > Freshwater > Lake... | reverse complement strand
CGCGTGCTCCTTTTAAAACTTGCGCTGCAATTTCGTTTGGTAATTTATCTGTTGGCCAACCTAAAATACTCAAAGCCATTACAGGAGTTCCTCCCATAGCGTAAACATCACTAATAGAATTTGCTGCAGCAATTCGACCGAAATCGTATGGATCATCAACAATAGGTGTAAAAAAATCGGTAGTACTCACCAAAAAACTGTCATTGCCCATATCCCAAACGGCTGCGTCGTCGCCTTTCGAATTACCGACAATCAATCCGAATTCATCTGATGAATGCTGATTCGATAAAATTTCACGCAATGCCGCAGGAGGTAATTTACATCCACAACCACCGCCTTTTGTGAATTCAGTTAATCGAATTGTTGTTTTATTTTCCATCTTTTAAAGAAATGAGTTGTTTTGTTATGGCCAAATAACTAATTCCTTGAACAGCAATTTTCGTTATTTTATTCGTTGTATTTTGTTCTAGATTATAAGAATATGTTTTATCATAATAGATCAAGGCCAATGCAAAAGCTTCTCGAATTTCACCGTTTTCTAATAGCTCAATTGCTCGTTTCACATGTTGCGGACCCAATCTCTTAGCAATTCTCATCATTGACGTTTTCAAATCTGCAATTGAAAAATTAGAATAATCAGCCATAATTTGATTTAGTCGTTCGTCAAAATCGCGATCCAAATAAATTTTTACTGTCGTTTTCATTTGTGACCAAATTCCTTCTGGAATCACACGAGCTCCAATTGTTCGACTTTCATCTTCAATCCAAATGATTTTGTTTTTATCTAATTTACGAATAGCAGTAAAAAGGTTATTTTCAAACTGTTCCTGAAAGGGTTGATCTTCCATTCCTAAGGCTCCAAATGCAGAACCTCTATGATTTGCAAAATGTTCCAAATCCAAAATTTGTTCACCTTGTTCCTTCAGGAAATTCAATAAAATTGTTTTTCCAGAACCTGTTTTACCACCTAAAACAATAATATTCAATGGCTCCTCAAACGATTTTAACACAACTCCACGAAAAGCTTTATATCCACCTTTCAACAGTATAGGCTGTATGCCATAGAATTCTAATAGAAAAGCAAAGAATTGACTTCTCATACCACCTCTCCAACAATGAACCAAAACCTGATTTTCCTTCACAAGTTTAACGCCTTGTTTTAAGCGGATACTCATTAATGGCCCAAGTAATTCCAAACCTTTATAAACGGCAGGTTCTCGACCATTTTGTTTGTAAATCGTACCTACGATTTTCCGTTGTTCATCAGATAAAATAGGAACATTGCATGCTGTTGGAAAGTGACCACAAAAAAATTCATTTTCACTGCGAACATCGATAATCGGCATCCGGTCGGCTAATTCAATAAATTCTTCAATGGTGACAGATTTAGTCATAGTGTAAAGTTACTTCAAACCTTCGATAATCTCCAACAAAAAAAGCAGGCTATAAATAACCTGCTTTCAATTTTCAATAATTTATTAATTATTTTTTCAAAACAATACCATCTGCTTCAAAACCTAATTCAAATTTTGGTCCGATAATTTTTGCAATTTCTTCTTTACTTTTTCCTGCGTCTTCAGCAAAATGTTGTAAAAGCTCTACGCTTACGGTATCCCAATGTGCCATTCCATGTATATATACTTCAGTGCATTTTTTTGTTTTAGGGGGTATTGTAAAATGATCTTTAAAACGAACCATAATTGGATCACCGTTTTCAACTGGAATATTTATCCAACATCCTGCTTTCGAACATACTTCTGAAATTTCAGTAAAAACTGTAAATTCCATTTCCTCTTTTTTCCCTTCAAATGACTTTAACATTTGACTTACTGAAATTGCTTTTGATGTATCAACTTTATTGGGACCGTAACTTTTCCCAAGTTCTATTGATTGATCTTCGATTTTTTCCCTGTTACCGCACGAAGCTGCAATAAAAGCTAAACTTGCAATAAATAATAATTTTTTCATTTTGTTAAATTTTTGAGCAAAGATGCATCGTTTAATGCAACAATACAAAGACTAAGTTCATGTAAAAAGCAAAAAAGGTCATCCGTCAGCTGACGAATGACCTTCAAAAAATCAAATTTTTCTTATTTCATAAAATTAATATAGAACTCTTCAGTTGAAATAGTTCTACCATCGATAATTACATTTTGAATACCACAAGCTGTTAAAAATCGGACAGCAACGTGTCTTGTTTTTTCATCATTCTCTATCATGGTTATTTTTGCTTCATTTGTTTTTACAGAATAATCAACTGTAAAATAATGAACGTAGTACTGAGCATTTTTTGCTACTTCATCAGCAGATAATTTATTTCCTAGAATAAAAGAATAATTACCAGTTTTTTTACTTGAAATTAATTCAGTTTTTGATTGTGCAGTTGCACTAGTAACATCCTGTGCATAGGACATTGTAACCATGCTCACGACCGTTAAAACTGATAAAAATAATGTTCTCATATTGTTTGTTTTTTAGGTAGACGATAGTTGTGTTTAAAAAGTTGTATTAACATCTGAAAGCTAAGATACAATTTTTTTGCCAATTTTGTTTTCTGATGTTTAAACTTTTATCATTTTTCGACGAGCACAAAATTGAAGCCGGTTGCGATGAAGCAGGACGGGGCTGTTTAGCGGGTCCAGTTGTTGCTGCATCAGTAATTTTGCCGAAAGATTTTTATCATCCATTATTAAATGATTCTAAAAAAGTAAGTGAAAAACACCGAAAATTATTGCGACCAATAATTGAAAAAGAAGCGATAGCATTTGGTGTAGCTTTTGTTTCACCAGAAGAAATTGATGAAATCAACATCTTACAAGCCAGTTTTCTTGCCATGCATCGTGCCGTTGAACAATTAAAAATAATGCCCGAATTATTATTAATTGATGGGAATCGTTTTATGCCTTATTCCAATATACCTAATGAATGCATTATAAAAGGTGATGGAAAATATTTAAATATTGCGGCTGCTTCAATATTAGCAAAAACATATAGAGACGAATATATGGAAAAGTTGAACGAAGAATTTTCAGCTTATTCATGGAAACAAAATAAAGGTTATCCAACAATTGCGCATAGAGCAGCGATTCAGAAATATGGTCCAACTGTGCATCACCGAATGTCTTTTACACTATTAGCGCCTCATCAACTATCATTGTTTCATTAAACAACTCATTGTTCATTTAAAAAATAGCATCGCTCATTTTTTGCAATTTAAACTGCTAATTTTGGATAAATTGAATCACCATGCGAGCACGTTACCTTTTAATTTCTTTAGGAATAATAAGTCTATTTTGGATTGGCTTTGTAGCAGTTGATCTGATTGATAAAAAAGATGCCTTATCACCTTCTTATCTTTTTGGAAAAGAAGATCATCAATTATTGATAATCAATAGGAAGGCAGAAGTGGATTTAAATGCAATTCCTTTCAAAACAAATCCTAAAAATCACGAAATAATAAATTCACTATTGTCATTTATAAAAGATGAAAAATCAATCTATATAAGCGCAGAACGCAGGCATTTTTTAGTTGAATCAAAGTATCATTGGACTAAAAACAAAGTGATTGAATTACTTCGAAAAGGTGGGCTGAAATTCGAAACAGATGGTTTGAAATCTTTTAAAATCACGAACTACAAAATTGAGTTTAACAAGAATTACTTGTATTTTCATGAATCGAATTTCACAACAACGACACAAGAAGATTGGTTTACTTTCGATAGAAAATCAAGTGCAGCATTAATTGATTTTAATTCAGGAATTCCATCGCTCCAAGAAATCTATTTTAAAGGTGCAAATACTATTGAATTTCACACAAAAAATGATAAAAAAATCCTTGGAAATCAAGTGGTAGATCAAGAGTTGTTTTCTTCTGTTTTACCTAAAAATATTACAGATTATCATTTCAAGGAAAAGGAATATGCTAAAAGCACGGATTCGATTTTCAGAATTAATGTAATGTCGAAATGGTTGAACAAAGGCTATGTAACAATCGATTTCAAAGGTAGTAAAGTGCTTTTCACTGATTTTATTTCAGGTCAAGATCCTATAAATGTTTTGTGTGATTACCTCAAGAAAGATGTAGAGAATGAATCACATGCATTTTTTGAAAATGTTCGTTTAACAAAAGATTTTCCAAGCAGAGGGTCAACTGGTTTTTATGTTTATTCCATGAATGATTATGTTGTTATCTCAGAAGATCAATCTGCTTGTGAGGAAATTATTGCTCAAAATAAGCTTGGTAATACATTGTCTTCTAATCCGCCAGCGTTGGAGTATTTATACGATGGCCTTCCAGCTCGAGTTTCTGAGAGAATAGTAAACTCAAAACAAAAATCAAGCAGGACAATTTATAAATCTAAAATTTTAGAAACACAATTAATGGTTCACCAAAGCGAAGACGCACAAATTGTTATTGCAAATGGTGAAACATTAACAATTAGTGTTGATGCCGTAATACAAGATTTTATTTCTTTTGATGGAAAAGGCAATGCTGCAGTTCTAACGGCAACAGGTGAATTAATGTATTATATCAATGGAAAACCTGCATGGATTAAAAACTTAAATTCAAAAGCAATTGGTTCTATTACCTATATTGAAGAATTTCAACTTCTTCTAATTACATGTAAAAATTCTATTCATTTGCTAGACAAACAAGGGTCATATGTCTTCGGAGGCCCAATAAATCTAGGAGGAAATACTCCATCGCAGATTGCAACGCATTATAAATGGAAAAATAAAATGTATTTAGTTTATCCTGATCAAAGTGGCAATTTGATGATGTATAATTCGAAAGGAGCTTTACTAGGGAATATAAAAACAAATATGAGTGATATAAATGCACCTATTGATGCGTGGGTGAGTCAAAATAAATTATTTTTTGGAGCATATTCTAAATCACTTTTTAAAATGATTGACGCTAATGGTAAAAAAGAATTTAGATCTTTCAATTTACCAGGCGAAAGCCAATCTTTTACCAAATCGAATGAATTATTCTTGTTTACTAAAGAAAGTGGAAATTTAATGTACCTCGATCAAAAAGGAAACAAACATACTATGAATTCAACTCTTTCTGGAAAATTAATTAAAACTGCAACCGGGAGAAAGGAAAGCTTTTTAATAAATAGTAGCAATCAAACCATTTCTGTTTTTAGTTCGTTAGGCTTACAATTGGGTACAACAAAAACAGATTTCACAGACATTGAATACAGTGATGTTCAAACAATAAATGGACGAACTTATGTTTCACTTATTGATGGTTTGGAAAATAATGTATATTTATACCAACTAAATGGTGAGAAACTACTCGACCAATCGTTTGAAGGAATGAAAAAAAGCATGCTCAATTGGGCAGATGGTAATTTAATTCTGACAACGATAGTCGATAACTATTTGATACAATACAAATTAAAACTTTAAACTACACTTTATGAGAATTATCCAAAAAGCAATTTTGTTTTTTAGTGTTTCACTTGTTTTTCAAGTAAGTTCACAAAACTATTTAGGCATCTATGGCAGCAACTATTCAGGCGTCATGGGTACTGATATCCAACCTGCAAGCTTCGTAGATAGCCGTTTTGTTGTTGATGTTAATTTGGCTAGTTTCAGCGGAACTGCATGGAATAATGCAATGTCTTTCACCACTGCTGATATGCCAAAATGGTGGACGAAGTCATTTAAGCCAGATACAACAGGGTATAATAATCCTTATAACGACTGGATGAATCCAGACAGCACATTCATGGATCGTTATGTAAAGCGATCTTATGACGCTAACTCGACCAAAGTTTTGGGTATCTATAATAACATTCAACTTGATGTATTAAATTTTATGTTTCATATCAAGCCTACTATTGCAATTGGTTTAGCTGTAAAGGTTCGTTCAATTACAAACATTGATGATATTGATCCAAAATTAGCAACGCTTTTAGAAAAGGATTGGGATATTTCAACGTTGTGGAATGAAAAATGGAATGAAAAATTATTAAACGTCAATCACTTAACATGGGCTGAATATGGATTTGTTTATTCTCAAGTTATAAAAGACGATGGTGAGCATTTTATGAAAGCTGGTGGTAAAGCAAAATACTTGACAGGTTTTGCCGCTGCCTACATGCACACCAACAATTTTCAGTACAATGTTTACAATCAAGATTCTTTGCAACATTTATCTGGAGATATATCTTATGGTCATTCAACTGGAATGCTTGAAGACCTTGGCACAAGTAATTATTCTGGCGGAATGCCTCCTGTAGCTTCCAAATTCGGTTTAGGTTTAGACCTCGGTTTTGTATACGAGTGGCGTCCAGATTGGAAAGAGTACAAATATGACATGGATGGTGAAACGAACATTTGGAGACAGGACAAAGAAAAATATAAAATCAGGGCTGGTGTTTCAATTTTGGATATTGGAGGAATGAAATTTGCAAAAGGCGGATTAAGCAGAGATTTCTCTGTAAATACGGATAAGTTTTTCAATTTCAGGACAGTATTTAAAGGAGACAATTCAATTGTTGATGTTGATGGCACAATTGATAGTTTAATACAAAATGATCCCGATTGGACTGCAAAAGAAGATACAGGTTCAACATTTTTCATGCAACTTCCAACAGCTGTTAGTTTACAATTAGATTACCATATTTGGAAAGTATTTTATGTGAATGCTACTGGAATGATAAGCGTTCAAAACAGAAACAATCCTCATCGTGTCCGTGTTCCTAATCAAATAACGGTTACTCCCAGTTTAGATCATGCATGGTTTGGATTGCACTTACCGTTATCATATAATGGTTACTCAGGATTCAAAGCAGGTATAGGAACTCGTTTAGGACCTTTAACTGTTGGAGTAAATGATTTCGGTCTCCTTTTCGCTTCTGGGAAAAAAATAAATGGAGGAATGGTGTATGCAGGGCTTCGTGTTCCAATCCTTTATACTGAACCAGAAGATATGGATGGTGATAAAGTTTCTGACAAGGTTGACGAATGTAAAATTATACCTGGAGTTTGGGCATTTAAAGGATGTCCTGATTCCGATAGTGATGGAATAAAAGATACGGAAGATTATTGTCCACAAGAAGCTGGTTTGGCTGAATTCCAAGGTTGTCCAGATAAAGACGGAGATAAAATTCCAGACAAAGATGATTTATGTCCAGATCTTGCTGGTGATGCTAAATTTAAAGGTTGCCCAGACAGAGATAATGATGGTATAATTGATCCAAATGATGATTGCCCAGACACACCTGGATTAGCGGCATTTAGAGGTTGTCCAGATACAGATGGCGATGGAATTAAAGATGACGAAGATGCTTGTCCAGATGTCGCTGGTCCTCTTGTGAATCAAGGTTGTCCTGATACTGATAAAGATGGAATTTTTGATTTCTTAGATGACTGTCCAGAAGTTTATGGACCAAAAGAGAACAAAGGTTGTCCATGGCCAGATACAGATAATGACGGATTATTAGACAAAAACGATGATTGTCCAAATCTTGCGGGTCCAATTAAAAACAAAGGTTGTCCATTCCAAGACACTGATAATGATGGTGTGTTAGACAAAGATGATGACTGTCCAGCGACCCCAGGACCTATTTCAAACAAAGGTTGTCCTGTAATTGAAAAAGAAGTTGAAGAAATCTTGAAAATGGCTTTCGACAACTTAGAATTTGAAACTGGAAAAGACATCATTAAATCTTCTTCTATTCCTTCGTTAACAGAATTAGCTGGTGTATTAATGAAGAAAACTGCATGGGGACTTCAAATTTCAGGTCACACAGATAATGTTGGTGATGATCAGAAAAACTTGATTCTTTCTAAGAAACGTTCTGAGGCTGTTAAAGCATTCATGGTTTCTCAAGGAATTGATGCGAGTAGATTGAATACATTATTCTTCGGTGAAACAATGCCAATTGCAACAAATGATACACCTGAAGGACGTCAGAAAAACAGACGTGTGGAAATGAAAATCATTTTTAAATAAGAATCACTTTTAATTTTATAAGGGTCGACTTTAATAGTCGGCCCTTTTTTTATGCCTTTCTGATTTTTTTGATATAATTTTAGCCCATGATAAATTTCACCAAGAAACACCGTTATCTTTTTAGTATTCTTTCAGGCTTATTGATGATAGTTTCTTTTCCATTTACAGGAAGTCTGACTCCTTTGGTTTTTCTTTCATGGGTTCCACTTTTAATGATTGAAAACAACATCAGTCAGAAGAAATACCGTTCTGGCAAAGTGTTTATTCACGCCTATATTGTCTTTTTCATCTTCAATATTGGAACAACTTGGTGGATTTGGAACGCTGATTTAGGAGGTGCAATAATGGCTTTTACCTTAAATGCTTTATTGATGTCGATTACATTTTTGTTGTTCCATTTAACGAAGAAAAAACTAGGTTCAAAAATTGGATATTTTTCTCTAATCGCATATTGGATTGCATTTGAATATTTCCATTACCACTGGGAATTGTCCTATCCATGGTTAAATTTGGGGAATAACTTTTCCATTTTGCCATCTTTTGTGCAATGGTATTCTTATACAGGTGTATTAGGCGGAACACTTTGGGTGTTAATCACAAATATTCTTGTATACAAATTAGTTGAAGGAAAAATCATAAAGAAGGCTCATAAAAAAAATCAACGTACTTTACTCATCCAACTAATAGCAGTTTTACTTATTCCTATTAGCATTTCTCAAATTCAATATTATTCCTATTCTGAAAAAATCAATCCAATTGAAGTAGTTGTTTTACAACCGAATATTGATCCTTACAATGAGAAATTTATCGCCCCACTAAGCATTCAATTGAAAAAGTTGTGTGATTTAGCTGATCCCCTTGTTACAAAATCTACTGACATAGTTATAGCTCCTGAAACGGCAATTAGTCAAGGATTTTACGAGGAAGATTTACGCTTAATGCCGTTCTACAAGTATTTAATCATGCGTAAAAAGAAATGGGGAAATGTGGCATTTTATACAGGAGCATCTACCGCACGTTTTTTCAAAAACAAACATTCTCATGCTTCACGAAAAATGGAAGGAGGCCCAGGTTTTTATGAGAGTTACAACAGTTCCTTATTGATGGATGAGGAGAATGTTTCTACCTTTTTGCACAAATCAAAACTAGTTTTAGGCGTTGAAAAAATTCCATTTTCAAGTTGGTTACCTTTTTTAGAAGAACTTTCTATTAATAATGGAGGTACATCAGGAACACTTGGAATTGAAAAAGAACCGAAAGTATTAAAGACTTCTAAATTTACATTTGCTCCTTCGATTTGCTACGAATCGATATATGGAGAATTCATCGGGACACAGTGTAAAAAAGGAGCTCAAGTAATTTTTATCATTACCAACGATGGTTGGTGGGGGAATACACCCGGTTACAAACAGCACATGAGTTTTGCACGCTTAAGAGCAATTGAAAACAGAAGGTCAGTTGCGCGTTCGGCAAATACAGGAACAAGCTGTTTTATCAACCAAAAAGGTGATTTGATAGAACAATCTAAGTGGTGGGAACCAATTGCTTTGAAACAAAAAATTAACCTGAACAATGATATCACCTTCTATTCCACTTTCGGGGATTTGCTTGGTAAATTTCTTGCTTTTGTAGCGTTTGGGTTCCTTTTTGCAACGGTTTTTCGATATGTTAAAAGAGGCTAACTTCCTATTCGTTAAACTTCAAAATACCAAATCGTTCTTTTTTACCATAAACGGCATAAAGCAACATTTCATTCGTTTTGTAATCGATATGAAACATTTTAGGAACTGCTAACGCAGTTATTTCTTGTCTGTCGAAGAACGTTTTTCTAGAAATTGCTCCATCTTCTAAATCAACTTCTACAATAGCAACAACATTCTTTTTCTTTCCAAAATTTGCTGGGTATGTTTTATCTGCATTTAGAAATTTTCCTTGCTCGTCATAGTTTTTAACATGGTCATTAAAGATAAAACATAATTTTCCATCATCAACAAAACGTGCATACGAACTATATGGCCCACCATCATTTGTTGACACTTGATATTTGTTTAATTTTTTCAACCAATCAAACCCACCATCTACACCAACTTTAAAGGCAATAATATCGTTGTAGTAATAAGTATATGTGGTAGTTGTCGCACCTGTTTTAGGATCACGATACGTGTGTACCACAACATAATATTGCTCTAAAGAACCAACTATACTCCCATCTTTTAAAACTTCGGTTTGACGCATTACATAATTGTAAAGTTGTGGTTCACCTTTTCCCTTTTGTTCTTTCTTTTCCGCCTTTTCTTTTTGTCGGTCAGACCAGTCTTGCGTTATAAAATCCTTTCCAAATTTCTCAAAACCTTCATCAATTATTTCTTGTTTATCGAAGTTAGCACGCATGTAAAACAATCCTGTTACACCAGCTTTTCCTTGATCGCCATAAATTCCTGTTAACGTAAAAATTCTGTCGTTGTCGGAATTCATTGTCATCGCTTCAACTCTTTTTCCTTCTAAATCAATCGTAAAATCTTCTAAATCATCTGGCGTAATATGCAAAATATGCATCGCTTTGTAATTTAAATAATTTTTGAAAATTTTCTTTTCTTCGGCAGGTTCAAATTCTGTTACTGAGATAAAATAATCGCCTGTATTCGAAAGATAATGTTGATTTATGGTTGAAAGTTTCCCTTCGTATGGCAATCTGTAATCACCGTCCGACACTTCATTTAATTCACTGTCGAAAATTTTAAATCCGTATTTATCTTTTTCGTCTTTCTTGCCTGGTATTTCCCAAACAACACCAAAGAATTCATTATCTCTTGAGCTAATAGAATTAAAAAAACCTTTTGATTTGCCTTTCTCTAATTCATAATGAGCCAATTCTTTTGAAGCTCCTTTCGGCATCATGTCTTTTCCATATTCCTGCATGAAAAAATGATTTGCACCTTCTTTTTTATCGGAAAGAAATACAATTAATTTTTTTCCAACTACTTGAGCACTTTCGAAATTTGCCATGCCACCATCCGCTTTCATTTCTAATTTTCCTGTTGCCGTGACAGTAAAATTTTCATGGTTAGAGAACTTATATGAACCTAATAAAAATCCACCAGACCATCTTAAGGCATAAAAATCTTTACCTGCTTTCGGAAGTATTGAAACCATTCTTCCAGTTCCATTTTCCATTGTTCCCCATTCTATGTCATATCCTTGACTGAAAGCAGAAGTAACTGTTGCAAAACAAAATAAAAGTGTTGTAATTTTCATAATATACTATTTAATAAACTAATTGAATTCCAGTAAAATTTTCTGGTGTAATATTTTTTAATTCAAGTTTTAGATTCTCTGAAATTGGCAAAGTTTCTATAAATTGGTGAACAGTTTCTTTTGTTACTGCTTCATTTTTTCGCGTCAAACCTTTCAATGCTTCATACGGTTTAGGAAATCCTTCTCTTCGCAATATTGTTTGAATTGCTTCGGCCACAACAGCCCAATTATTTGCTAAGTCTTTTTGGAAAGCAGCTTCATTTAACAAGAGTTTTTCTAAGCCTGCATAGGTTGATTTAATTGCAATAAACGTATGCGCGATTGGCATTCCAACAGTTCTCAAAACAGTAGAATCAGTTAAATCTCGTTGCAATCTTGAAACTGGAAGTTTTGCTGCTAAATGTTCAAAAAGAGCATTTGCAATGCCAATGTTTCCTTCTGAATTTTCAAAATCAATAGGGTTCACTTTATGTGGCATGGCAGACGATCCAATTTCTCCTTCTTTCAATTTCTGTTTAAAATATTCCATTGAAATATACGTCCACATATCACGATCTAAATCCAAAATGATTGTATTGATGCGTTTCATGGTGTCAAAAAGCGCAGCTAAATTATCGTAATGCTCAATTTGTGTAGTTGTTTGACTTCTATCCAAATGAAGAACCGTATTTACAAACTTGTTGGCAAAAGCTACCCAATCATGATTTGGAAAAGCAACGTGATGAGCGTTTAAATTTCCTGTTGCTCCTCCAAATTTTGCAGAAAATGGAACAGCTTTTAGTTGTTTTAATTGAATAGAAAGTCTTTCTGAAAAAACTTTAATCTCTTTTCCTAATCGTGTTGGAGAAGCCGGTTGACCATGAGTTCTTGCAAGCATTGGAATATCCTTCCAAGTATTTTGCAATGATTCCAATTTTTCAATTAATTTTTCAATTAGCGGATAATATTGCTCTGTCAATGCTTCCTTTAAAGATAATGGAATTGATGTGTTATTAATGTCTTGAGACGTCAACCCAAAATGAACAAATTCTAAATATTCAGTCAATCCAAGTCCAGTCAATTTTTCTTTCAAAAAATACTCAACAGCCTTAACATCGTGATTCGTGACTTTTTCAGTGTCTTTGATCCAGTTTGCATCTTGTTCGGAGAAATTGGTGTATAATTGACGTAAAGCGGAAAAAGAATTTTTAGGAAAAGATTTTAATGGTTCAATTCCTGACTCTACTAAAGCAATAAAATATTCTACTTCAACAAGAACTCGATATTTTATTAGTCCAAATTCTGAGAAATACGGTTGTAATTCTTTTGTTTTTGCTTGATATCTTCCGTCAATAGGAGAAATTGCTGTCAAACTACTGAATTCCATTTTTACTTAATTAGATGAATTATAGCCATTTAAGGTTCATAATAGTTATAAAGTACAAAGATAACAAAACCCTAAGTAATCTTCGTCTTATACTTTCAGTTTGATTATTTTTGACTATGAAATTTTTGACTCATTTTTTCTTAGGGCTGAAAAGCTATTGGAAGGCGATCCTTTTCATAAAGGAACAAAAATTCTATTGGTATATTCTGATTCCGGCAATTTTCATGCTTGGTATTTATAAAATAGGTGCAACTATTCAACAAAGAACATTTGTTCCTGAAGTTGAAAACATGAATGAGATTGTTTGGCAAATGATTCAACTACTTTTTGAAATTTCTATTGCCTTGCTTTTAATGAACTTCGCGAAATATGTTGTAGTGATAATTCTGTCTCCCCTTCTTGCCCATCTAAGTCAAAAAACAGAAAGAATATTAACAGGAAATAAATACCCGTTTGATTTGAATCAATTTTTAAGAGATATAAAGCGGGGAATACGAATTGTTTTAAGGAATTTCTTTTGGCAATATCTTTTCTTTATTATCATTTTTTTCGTCTCAATGATTGGATGGCAAGATCCGAAAAGTTCACCTTTATTTTACCTGATTTTTGTCATCGCTTTCTATTATTACGGGTTTAGTTTCATGGATTATGTGAACGAAAGGAGGAAATTAAATATAAATGAAAGTATCATTTTTGTTAGACAGCATAGTGGATTTGCGATTTCAATTGGGCTTATTTATTCGCTTTTAATTCTTGTGCCGGTAGATATTCATATAATTTTCAATTTGTCTGGATTTAAACAGAATGGATTCTTCTTTGGATTAGGACAATTTATTATACATATTACGCTTTGGATTTCTGCTTCAACAGCACCAATTTTAGCAATTGTTGCTTCAACTATTGGTATGAATGAACTTGTCGATTTGAAATTAATAAGAAAGACAAAGTGAAAAAACTGAAACACAGTAAAATAGTATCACGCAAATTTCCATGAGACGTAAAAATTGCTTTCTTTTGTGAAATCTTTTAAAGAATATAACGTTTACACAATTCAGAAAACTATGTTTAAAATTTGTTTTACCTTGTTTTTATTGGTTTTATCCACCCAAACACTTTTTTCAAGAAATTTTGTTTCACCACCAGATACCGTAAGTAGCATTGTTGATAAAACGACAGCACTATTAATGATTGAAGAAGGAAAAACACAATTCAACGAGGGAAAAGTGCGAGATGCACTGGTTAAATTTAGAGAAGCGGCAGTAAAAGACCCATTCACTTGGAGAGCACCATACTGGGTAAGTCAGTGTCATTATGCCATGAACAATTATGGTTTGGCGTTAAAATATGCCAGCGAAGCAGTAAATTTAGACGATGATGAAATTGATGCAGATGTCTATGAATTACTAGGTAGATCTTATCACCGAATTGGAAATCTTGACTCAGCGATGGTAAATTACAACATTGCTATCACGAAACTTTCAGCTAGTCGTTTAAAAGACTTGCAATTACAATTAAGAATTGAGCAATGTTTATTTGCAAAAGCAGAATTAGCTAGCCCAAATAAATCAAAACGAGTTGATATTAAAACAATTAATTCTGGTTACGGCGACTATTGTCCTATCATAACTGGAGATGGGAAAAACTTATATTTTACATCTCGAAGAAGTGACACAAAAGGAGGGAGTATGAATCCAGATGATCAGGAATTTTTTGAAGACACTTATTGTGCTGTTTGGAATGATGATACGCAAGATTGGGACAGTTTAACAAATGAATTAGGTAGAATTAATTCTGATGGTTTTGATGCAATCACATTTATTTCTAGAGACGGATTGCAAGGTTTAATGACTGTAAACACTACTGCTACAACTGCCAAAAAGACAACCAAAGGGTCAGATATTTTTACTTTTGAAATGAGTACAAAAGGAAAATGGTCAACTCCAAAAAGAATAAACTCTAAGTCCATTAACACATCATTCTTTGAGGGATCCGCAACAATGACGAATGATGGGAGTACAATGTATTTCGTTTCAGACAGAAAAGGAGATAAAAGTTCAACAGACATTTATGTAAGTCAAAAAACAGGAAAATCTTGGGGAGAAGCTAAACCATTGCCTTTCACGATTAATACTATTGGTAGAGAAACTACTCCCTTCATTTCTGGGGATGGACGCTATTTGTTTTTCAGTTCAGATGGCCGTCAAGGAATGGGTGGATTGGACATTTACGTTGTTGAGAATTTGGGATCAACATGGGGAGACCCAATCAATCTAGGGATTATCGTAAACACAGTTAATAACGACTCACATTTTCAATATTATCCTGAAATGAACAAAGCAGTGATGTCAAGTTTTGAAATTATTGGTCAAAAAGCTAGTATGGATTTATACGAAGTGGACATGACAAATTTCGTTATGGGAACAGGAAAATAATGAACTTTATGGAAATAAGGGTGTACGTGCATCCTGAAAGCACCACCTTTCAAGTGGTGCTTTTTTTTAATTTAATATTTAAACTATGAAAACAACTTTTCTCTTTATTTTAATTTCTATTTTTTCTTTCGGTCAAAAGGAAACAACATTGCCTTCTGAAATTAAAAAAGTAACCGTCTTCTTCCAAGGAGCACAAATAGAACATGAAAAATCAACAGATTTAAAACCTGGAAAGCAAGAAATCATTTTTGAGAAACTGACCGACTTTTTAGATCCAAATTCAGTTCAAGTGAAAGCAATTGGTGACTTGACAATCCTTAGCGTTCGCACGCGCAAGAACTTCGAAGATTTAAAAATGTCCAACGAAGAAATTGCAAGTTTGAATACCAAAAAACATAAATTAGACCTGCAAGATCAAGTTTTAAGAGATGAATACGACATTTTAGCTTTGGACAAAAATTTGTTGTTAAAAAATCGTGACTTGAAAGGTAATGCAGATGGATTAAAAGTAGCTGAATTAAAAGATGCATTTGCGTTCATGCATTTAAAACTTACAGAAATTAATACGCGTCAATCTGCCATCTATAATCAGTTGGAAGATTTGAACAAGGAAATGAATCGAATTGAACAAGAGATTACTAGTCAGCGCAGTAAACCAGTTACAAACTTCACTGAAATAATCGTCGAAATAGACGTTGAAAAAGCAACGAAAGGAGAATTTTTCTTTACGTATATTACACCAAATGCATCTTGGAAACCTTATTATGATATGAGAAGTGATGGTATAGGTCAACCAGTTCGTTTAGAAGCAAAAGCATTGGTGAGTCAAACTTCTGGTATTTCATGGAACAATATTGATTTGGTGCTTTCAACCAATGATCCTTATGAAAATTCAAAAGAACCGACTTTAAATCCTTGGTATTTGACTTATTACAATTATCCTCCACAGAAACAAGTTTACCAACGTCAGATACCTCAAAATGATTATTCAGGTGAGAAATTACGCGGTGAAGTGATTGATGCTTCAACTGGTGAACCATTACCATTTGCAAAAATCTCTTTTCCATCCAATCCAAACATAGGCGCAGTAACTGACTTTGATGGTAAATTCGAAGTTATTGTTCCTCGCGGTGAAAAATTTGTTTCAGCAAATTATGTTGGATACAATCCTGTTCAATTAGGAATAACAGCTCCGTATTTGAAATTCTTTATTCATTCCCAAGAATTAGTTTTAGAAGAAGTTATGATTTCCGCTGAAAGTTATGATTATGAAGTTGCGGATGTAATGAGTGTTTCTAGATCAACAAGTAACATAGAAGGCTTATTTAAGTCCAACAGAAGAGAAGATAGAAAAAGAAAAGCAGATAAAGATTATTCTGTTGCTTATAATTCAAATTTAGCTGGTGCATCATCTGGCGAATCATACAATTACTCAGCCAATGCAGTGAGTGTAGCAACACAAAAAGATTTACGAATGGAATATGCCATTCAGTCTAAGTTTACAATTCCTTCTGATGGCATTGATCACCGTGTTCAAATTGCAACGTATGAATTGCCAGCTAAGTATGAATACCATGCTGCACCAAAAATGGATCCATCGGTTTATCTTGCAGCACAAGTATCAGGTTGGGAAAAATTGAATTTATTGAATGGTGAATCGAATTTATATTTCGATGGGACCTTTATCGGGAAAACATATATCGATGTTAATTCAACGAAAGACACCTTATCCTTCTCTTTAGGAAAAGACAATAAAATTCAAATTGAACGTAAACGTATTCAAGAAAAAAGTACAAATAGAACCATTGGCTCACGTCAAAAGTTTGAAGTTACATGGGAAATCAAAGTGAAAAATAATGGTGGAGCAGCAATTCCAATTCTCATTAAGGACCAATTCCCAATTTCAACAAACAACGACATCAAAGTCAAAAATGGTGATTTTACCGATGCTCAATTAGATGAAAAGACAGGAATTTTAACGTGGAATTTCTTGTTGAATTCATCTCAAAGCAAATCATTGTTATTCAATTATTCTGTAGATTACCTTCATGGAAGTGTCTTGTACATTGAATAAGCAATTTTAGCCTTAAAGCCCAGTTGCAATATTTAATAATTGCCACAGATGCGCAGATTAGAAAAATTTAATCAGTGCATCTGTGGCTTACAATTTTTAGAACCACAAGAAATAGTACTTTTGTTGCATGAACAGGTATTTTATCAATATTTCTTACAAAGGCACCAATTATTTCGGCTGGCAACGTCAACCAAAAGAAATTTCTGTACAAGAGGTTATTGAAAATGCGCTTTCAAAAATGTATTCTTTAAAGCCAATTACAATTCTTGGTTGCGGCAGAACAGATACAGGAGTTCATGCAAAAGAATATTTTTTTCATGTTGATTTAGAACCGATAGATTCCATTGATCAATTTGTTTTTAAGCTGAATCGCATGCTGCCCGACTCAATTGTTGTGCATAGTGCAGCATTAGTAGACAGCGAAAAACATGCCCGTTTCGATGCAAAAAGACGCACGTATCGTTATTTTATGCATCTAAAAAAAGACCCTTTTATCACTGAAACAAGTTGGTACTTTCCTCAAAGATTGGATATTTCTAAAATGAATGAAGCTGCTCACTTATTGCTTGGCACAAAAGATTTTACTTCATTATCTAAATTGCATACTGACGTTAAAACCAATATTTGCACGATTGATAAAGCACATTGGGTAGAAGACGGAAATCAACTGTATTTTGAAATTAGTGCTGATCGATTTTTGCGCAACATGGTTCGTGCAACAGTTGGAACATTGATTGAAGTTGGTGTAGGTAAAATTGAACCGGAAGCGATAAATGAAATTATTGAGGCGAAAGATCGGCAGGCAGCATCGACATCGGTTCCGGCACGTGGGTTGTTTTTGTGGGAGATTGAGTATTGAAAGGTCAATAAAAATAGACTTTCTACATAATATAGCAATATTGGAAAATAGCTATATTGGAAAATCAGAAATAAGCTAATTGTTATTGAAATACTCAACTTTTTTCTTATATTCAATAGAAAATTATTTCAAAAACAACTTATGGGAGCAACTAAAATCAATCATTATTCTGCTGAAAACATTCATTTGGCTCAACTTGCTAGTGCACTTGGTCATCCAGCAAGAATCACAATTATTAAAACACTTAAAGAAAACCCATATTTAAGAAATGTGGATTTTAGATCAATCTTAAATCTTTCATCTACTGCTGTTCATGATCACTTGATTAAACTAAAATCTGCAAACATTGTTGAATTTCAATATTTTCATCATGAATATCGCATAAATTTCGTTCCTGAAATTCTAGATGAACTAAATTTCTTTTTATGTGATTAAAAAAACCAAGTATCTCTGACAGTCAATAAAAACAGACTTTCTACATAATATAGCTATTTTGGAAAATTGCTAAATTTAATAGCTGTAAACCATTCAAATAATCACTCCACCACCAAAATATAATTCGTCTTCTTCCCCTTGCCCAACAACACATATTTATCATTGATTAAGTTTTCACTTGTCAACATAAATTCTTCGCCTACTTTTTCTTTGTTCACAGAAATCGCATTGGCTTTTAATTCGCGACGTGCTTCACCGTTAGAGGATAAAAATCCTGCCTTACCAACTAATGCTTCGACAATTGAAAAAGAAGTTCCAAACTCAGCACGACTAATTGTTGCTTGCGTGACACCATCAAAAATGGTGAAGAAATCTTTTTCGGAAAGGGATTTTAAATCCTCTGAGGTAGATTTTCCAAATAATATATTGGAAGCAAGAATAGCCGTTTTCAAAGCTTCTTCACCATGAACACGAATTGTAATATCTTCAGCGATTGCTTTTTGCAAAACACGTAAATGTGGTGCTTCATTGTGTTCTTTTTCTAGCGCTTCAATTTCACTTTGCGATTTCAAGGTGAAAATTCGAATGTAATTGACAGAATCGGCATCACTTGAATTCAACCAAAATTGGTAAAACTCATAAGGTGATGTTTTTTCAGGATCCAACCAAACACTTCCACCTTCCGTTTTTCCAAACTTCGTTCCGTCTGCTTTTTTGATTAACGGAGTCGTTACAGCATACGCTTCTCCCCCACCTTTTCTTCTGATTAATTCAGTTCCAGTTACAATATTTCCCCATTGATCAGAACCACCACATTGTAAAATACACCCTTTATGTTGATTCAAATAATAGAAATCGTACCCTTGAACAAGTTGGTAAGAAAACTCTGTAAAAGACATTCCTGTTTCAAGTCGGGACTTAACAGAATCTTTCGACATCATATAATTTACCGAAATGTGTTTTCCAATATCACGAATGAAATCCAAAAAACTCATGTCCTTGAACCAATCGTAGTTGTTCACCATTTCTGCTGAATTTTCACCACTGTTGAAATCCAAAAATTTCTCCAATTGCCCTTTAACACAGGCAACATTGTGATTCAATGTATCTGCATCTAACAAATTTCTTTCTTTCGATTTACCTGAAGGGTCACCAACCATTCCCGTTGCACCGCCAACCAAAGCAAATGGTTTGTGACCCGCGCGCTGGAAATGAACCAACGTCATTATTTGAACTAAATGTCCCACATGCAATGAATCAGCTGTTGGATCAAAACCAATGTATCCACTAGAAACTTTTTTATTCAGTGCTTCTTCAGTTCCAGGCATGATGTCGTGCACCATTCCTCTCCATTTCAATTCTTCGATAAAATTTGCTGGCATTCTTATTTCGTTAATTCTTTAAATACTTCTTCGAGGGTCTTTTCTTCTGTTTTCAGTGTCAAGACCAATAAATTATTTTGTTGAGCATGTTGAGCAATAACTTTTCTCAAATCAACCTCATCTGTTGTTTCTAATAACCATCCGTTATTGACTTTTTCCACTTTTCCAACATGATTGATTTTAGAAAGCATTGCTTTAGAAACTGTGCCGTCAAATTCAGCATAAACAGTTTGATGAGATAAATCAATTTGTAAATGTGAGGCAGTATCATCGGCAACAATTTGACCTTTATTGATAATAACAACACGGTCGCAAATAGCTTCAACTTCACGCATGATATGTGTAGAAAGCATTACCGTTTTTGACTTTCCAATTTTTTTAATGAGCTCTCTTATTTCAACCATTTGATTTGGATCCAAACCTGATGTTGGTTCATCCAAAATCAAAACTTCAGGATCATGGATAATTGCTGCTGCCAAACCAACACGTTGACGGTATCCTTTTGATAAAGCACCCAATTTTTTATCTTGTTCTAATTCCAAACCAACTGCATTGATCATCTCAATAACGCGAGCTTTCAAATTTTTAACATGATAGATTTTTCCAACAAATTCCAAGTATTCCTTTACATACATGTCAAGATATAATGGATTGTTTTCTGGCAAATAACCAATTTTTCGACGCGTGTCTAATGAATCAACATCAACCGGCATTCCACATACTTTCACTTCTCCAGAAGAAGCTGAAATGAATCCAGTCAATATTTTCATTGTTGTCGATTTCCCAGCTCCATTTGGACCAAGAAAACCAACTATTTCACCTTTAGCAACGGAGAAAGTTACATCGCGCACTGCTGCTTGTTCACCGTAATATTTAAATAGGTTTTTTACCTCTATCGACATGATTCAAAATTTGAATTGCGAAGATAAGGATAATAGATGAAGGAGGAAAAAAAGTAAAAGGGAAAAAGGAAAAAGTGTGATTCCAAAGAACCAAATTACTTTTTCCTTCTTACTTTTTCCTTTTTAATAATAAATCAAAACTCAGATTTCTAACCTATCTTTGCAACAATGTCAATCAAAGGAAACGTATTAAAATCGACGGGTAAATGGTACACTGTGGAACTCATGGATGGTTCTGTAGTAAGTTCACGTATTCGAGGTAAAATTCGTTTGGAAGGATTAAGAACGACCAACCCGATTGCTGTTGGTGATGTTGTTGTGATGGATGAGACACCTGATGATGAAGGGAAATACATGATTTCTGATTTTGAAGTACGCAAGAATTACATCGTTCGTAAATCAACGAATCTGAGTAAGCAAATGCAAATTCTTGCTGCCAATGTAGATCGTGCTTATTTATTGGTCACCACAAAATCTCCCAATACACATTTAGCTTTTATCGACCGTTTTTTGGTTGCAGCCGAATCTTTCAGAATTCCGACAACTTTGCTTTTCAATAAAATTGATATTTACGACGAAGATGAACTGTTTTATATAGATGCACTGTGCGATTTATATGAATCAATCGGTTATCCTTGTTATAAAATTTCAGCTGAAAACAAATTAAATATTGACTTTCTAAGAGAAGAAATTAAAGATAAAAAAGTGATGATCTCTGGCCATAGCGGTGTTGGAAAAAGTACTTTAGTAAATGCTCTAGATTCAAATCTTGATTTAAGAACAGGTGAAATATCAAAATCACATTTACAAGGTCAGCATACAACTACTTTTGCAGAAATGCATAAATTGACTACTGGGGGTTATATAGTTGACACACCAGGAATCAGAGCTTTTGGAATTGTTGACTTAGAGAAAGAATTTTTGTCCCATTATTTCCCTGAAATGAGGGCATTGATTGGTGCCTGTAAATTTCACAATTGTCAACATTTGAATGAGCCCAAATGTGCTGTAAAAGATGCCGTGGAAAACGGTCAA
>Ga0209190_1000861_pt1 | contig 21714 bp, 23 predicted proteins | sample M_140205_XF_Meta_FD_187315 | JGI IMG/M metagenome (GOLD analysis project Ga0209190, IMG submission 187315) | Freshwater microbial communities from Lake Montjoie, Canada to study carbon cycling - M_140205_XF_MetaG (SPAdes) (version 2) | ecosystem: Environmental > Aquatic > Freshwater > Lake... | reverse complement strand
ATGCAATGATGTCGTGACTCCTCGAACAGCGTCTAAGAATTCAAGAGTTATTGAAGCTTCAACATCGTTGCCCCGTTGCGGGCCGGCAGCACCACGCGAACGAGACCCGCGACCACCAAACATCTGACCGATCAGGTCACTGATGTCTTGTCCACCCGCATCAAAATGTTGTGAACCAGCGCCGCCATGTCCAGAAAATGCTGAAGGTCCTGCACGTCGAACCTCGTCATACTCGCGCCGACGAGACTCATCACCCAGAACGTCATATGCAGCAGAAATATCTTTGAATTTTTCTTCAGCAGAAGCGTTATTTGGATTCGTATCAGGGTGATATTTGCGAGCAAGTTTGCGATACGTCTTTGTGATTTCTTTGGCTGGCGAATCTTTATTTATGCCGAGTACGGCGTAGTAATCTTTTTCGAACCACTCTCGTTGTGCCGTCATCGCACGTCGCCTTGCTTTAACCCTTTACCTTGACCATCGCGGCACGCAATACGCGGCCTTTCCAGCGATACCCAGTTCGCAAAACTTCGGTCACGATCGTTTCACTATTTTCAGTATCTGCAGGTTCATGAACTACCGCTTCAGCCAAACTCGGATCAAAAACTGTGTCTTGTAGTTCTAAGACTTCTAAGCCTTGCTTATTCAAGACTGAATTTAGCGAACTCAAAATCGGCTCAACACCATTTAAGTCGTGAGCTACAGCCGCTTCGCAAGCATCAAGTACCGCTAACAGGCCTTCAACTAATCGACCCGTATTGCGGTCGACTTCATCAATTTGTTGAACGGCCGATCGCTTGCGATAATTCTCGAACTCTGCCTGAACACGCAAAGCCATATCTTTAAATTCATCACGCTCTTTCGTGAGTTGCTCAATAAGAGATTCAATGCTCAGCTCTTCGCTGGGCGTTGCGTCCTCTTGTTGCTCGGGTGTCCCGGTTATTTCTTGAGCTTTTTCATCAGCCAATTCTTCATCCATAATGATGCAAGACCCTGAGATTATTTCTCGTCGACGATTTCAGCATCAACAATGTCAGAGTCGTTTTCACCTGGCGCCTGCCCAGACGCAGATGTGCCCGCGGCATTCGTATCACGGGCCGCTGCTTCATAAAGTTTCTGACTGAAAGCTTGGCTGGCAGTCATAAGTTTTTCTGTCGCACTCTTGATTGTCTCGTTATCGCTACCGTTTAACGCAGCCCTAAGATCTGCAAGCGGTCCTTCAACTGCTGTTCTCTCTTCTTCGGAAAGTTTTTCACCTTGCTCTCGCAAAACTTTTTCAGTTTGGTAAACCAAAGAATCTGCATTATTGCGAACTTCTGCTTCTTCGCGACGTTTTTTATCTTCTTCTCCGTGTGCTTCGGCATCTTTGACCATCTTGTTGATGTCATCTTTTGACAGCGATGACTGACCCGTGATTGTCATTGATTGCTCTTTGCTTGTTGCGCGATCTTTTGCCGACACGTGCACAATGCCGTTGGCATCAATATCGAAAGTAACTTCGATTTGTGGAACACCGCGCGGTGCGGGCGGAAGATCAACGAGTTGAAACTTGCCGAGTGTCTTGTTGTAATTTGCCATCTCGCGTTCACCTTGCAACACATGTATCTCTACAGATGGTTGCATGTCATCAGCTGTCGTAAATACTTCGGTGCGACGAGTCGGAATCGTTGTGTTGCGCTCGATGAGTTTGGTCATCACGCCACCTTTTGTTTCAATACCGAGAGACAACGGTGTTACGTCAAGCAACAACACATCTTTAACATCACCTCGTAACACACCAGCTTGAATTGCGGCACCGGCAGCAACCACTTCATCAGGGTTGACTGAACGGTTTGGTTCTTTTCCAGTCATTGACTGAATCAAATCAAGCACTGCTGGCATTCGAGTTGAACCGCCTACCAAAATCACATGTTTGATTTGATCCTTGGTGATGCCTGCATCAGTGATCGCTTGCTCAAATGGCTTGCGGCAACGCTCTAATAAATCATTTGTCATCTCTTGAAACTTTGAACGACTCAGTGAAACATCCAAATGCAGTGGCCCACTTGGCGTTGCAGTGATGAACGGCAAGTTGATCTGGGTTTGTTGAACTTGTGACAATTCAATTTTCGCCTTTTCAGCGACCTCTTTCAATCTCTGTGTCGCCATGCGGTCAGTGCCGAGGTCAACGCCATGAGCAGCCTTAAATTCTTTTACAAGCCAATCAATTATTCGTTGATCCCAGTCGTCTCCACCAAGATGAGTGTCACCATGAGTGCTCTTAACTTCAAAAACTCCGTCACCGATTTCGAGAACGCTGACGTCAAAGGTTCCGCCACCTAAGTCGAATACGAGAATCGTTTCGTCTTCGCTTCCTTTATCAAGACCGTATGCAAGTGCTGCCGCGGTTGGCTCATTAATGATTCGCAGAACTTCAAGACCAGCAATCTGACCAGCCTCTTTTGTTGCAGTTCGTTGTGCGTCATCAAAATATGCAGGCACAGTAATAACTGCTTGAGTGACCGATGTGCCCAGATACGCCTCGGCGTCACGCTTCAACTTCATCAAAATTCGTGCGCTGATTTCTTGCGGAGTATATTTTTTGCCATCAATGTCACTCGATGTCCAAGATGAGCCGACATGTCGCTTAACGCTTCGAAAGGTTCGCTCTGGGTTGGTAATTGCTTGACGTTTGGCAACTTCTCCGACTAGAACTTCACCGGCTTTGGTGAATGCGACAACCGATGGTGTAGTTCGTGAGCCTTCTGAGTTTGGGACAACAACTGGTTCGCCTGCTTCAAGAACAGAGACGACTGAGTTTGTAGTTCCGAGGTCGATTCCGACTGCTTTTGACATATTTTTTGCTCCGTGTGTTTGAAGGGTTTTTGAAGGGGTTATTGAAATAGTTGTTAAGTGCTTGCCGAAGGGGGTTTCGGCAAGCAGAAATTACGATAAGTCAAAATTTGAGTCTTTACAACCTTATATGCATATAACTTGAGTCACATAGACTCAAGTTTGCTAGAAACCAGACCCCATAAGGGTATTGATGGCACTGCACCTTCCGTCAAGGTGGCTAGTGCGCCAGAAACCACGGCTGCTCTAAGAGCACTCTGCATTGATTCGCCAATTGCCAGTCGAGCCGCCAGCATTCCGCAAAATGCGTCTCCCGCACCAGTTGAGTCAACAGGGTCAACTTGGAAAGGCGGAATCTGCGTTTCGCCCTTGTCGGTGATCATCAAAGCGCCTAGAGCGCCTTGAGTGACAATAATTGTTTGCACGCCGTGCTTAAGCAATATGTTTGGGCCGCCAAGCAACTTCATTTCGTGTTCGTTTGGAGTGATCACATCAACGAGCTGCAGTAATTCTTGAGATAAAGACTGTGCTGGAGCGGGATTTAAAATTCGGATCGAATTTTTGCCTGCCAGTTCAAATGCGCGCCGTACAACTTCAAGTGGCACTTCTAACTGACAAAGTAAAACTTTTGCTGAAGCAATAATTTTCGCATTTCGCTCAATGTCGCCAATCGTGATTGCGTGGTTTGCGCCAGGTACGACAATGATCGAATTTTCACCGTCATCACTTACGCCGATCAAGGCTCGGCCTGTCGGTTCACTTACGACCTGCACTGCAGAAATATCAACATCATCGTTTTTAAATGCAGCCCGCAAAGTTTCGCCGGCATGATCATTGCCCAATGCGCCAATAAATGCTGTTCTCGCACCAGCACGAGAGGCGGCGATTGCTTGGTTGGCTCCTTTGCCTCCACAGAACTCAAAATAGTTTGATCCGGTAACTGTCTCACCAGGTTTTGGCAATCGATGTGTTCGCGCAACGAGGTCTAAGTTTGCTGACCCAACTACAACTACATCAAATGAACTGTCAATCGTCATACTCCATTATTAGCCATGTTGAGCACCTACGATTTATCTTGTGGGACTTAAATGACTGGCATCTTGGTGTTATTGCGGCATGGCCAAAGCACTTGGAATGCCCAGAATTTGTTTACCGGATGGCACGATGTGCCTCTCACACCCAAGGGTGAACAAGAAGCAAAAACGGCCGGCGAGACATTGCTTAAGGCTGGCATCGTGTTTGATCTTGTTTTCACTTCGATGCAAATTCGAGCAATTGAAACAAATCGAATTGCGCTGAGCGCACTTGGTCAAAGCAAAGTTACTGTTCGTCAAGATTGGCATCTCAACGAGCGCCACTATGGTGCACTACAGGGGCTCGACAAAAAAGCCACCACGGCAAAGTACGGCGCTGAGCAAACAAATATTTGGCGACGCAGTTACGACACTGCCCCACCGCCAGTTGATATTTCAAGTCCAGAACATCCCATCCATGATTTAAAATATAAAAATATTCCAGTTGAGAAACTTCCGGCATCTGAATGTCTAAAAGATGTGGTTACCCGAGTCGTGCCATATTTTGAAGAACAAATTGCACCAGAACTAAAAAATGACAAAAATATTTTGATAACTGCCCATGGCAATTCTCTTCGAGCATTGGTCATGTATTTAGAAAAACTAAACCCACAGCAAATTTCTGAATTCAACATCCCAACAGGGGTGCCTCGGCGATACGAGTTTTTAACAGACCTTTTAATGGCCAAAGTTGAATATTTGGGCGACCCGACTGAAATAGCCAAAGCTGCTCAGGCCGTGGCTGACCAGTCAAAAGGTGCTCATAACTAACTAGTTATTGAAAAATTGGAAATTTATTCTTGTTCGCATGCTCGTAAATTGTGCTATTCAGTTGACCTATTATGTAAAGCATGGCTGAACTTAAAAACTCATTAAAACACCTCCGATATTCCCCATTGTTTTCTTCATGCTCTTCAAAAGATTTAGAAAAAATTGCCAAGGCAGGCGATCGAGTAACTTTTGAAAAAGGCGAAGTCTTGACAAAACAGGGCGATCCTGGCAAAGAAGCTTTCATAATTTTGAGTGGCAAAGCCACCGTAAAACGAAGTGGCAAAAAAGTCGCCACAATCAGCACTGGCTCGGTCGTTGGCGAATTGTCCCTACTTGATCACGGACCACGCACAGCAACAGTCGTCTGCGAAACAGAGTGCCAGGTACTTGTGATCGGCCGCGGAAACTTCCTTCGAGTGATTGACAAAGTTCCTGCACTAACCCACAAACTTTTTGCGGCTCTTGCGATGCGCATTCGCGATCTGGATCGCGCTTATTTCGGCTAAGAAAACTAGTCTGAGATTCGTCAATCTCACAAAAGAAAAGTAACTAAATCATGACAACCGATGTGTCTATAAAAAAGCGCTTTAAGCCTTACCAACTTTCGATTGCCTTCGGTGTTGGTATTGGCTCTTTCACGCTGATCTCTGGAATTGTTCCACAACTGACTGGCTGGGAAAACACTTCTCTAATTCACCGCGAAGTATTTGGAGGAATACCAACTGCTTTGCGAGTTGCGTTCTACACGGTGATTCCAATGATGTTGATCTGGGGATCGTTGCGGTTTGCTGACCGCATTCGCAACTGGGAGCGTGGTGCACCAGACAAGCGCAAGACGACAACAAAAAATGCCAAACGTCGCCTTGCTGATTATCGCTCCGGAGTTTATATGCGCACGCTTTTGCGTGATAGCGCTGCTGGCTTGATGCACTCAATGATTTATTTTGGCTTTTTAGTTCTGCTCGGAGTAACAACCGTTTTGGAAATTGATCATCAAATGCCAGAGCAACTTAAGTTTCTTCATGGCGACGTTTATCGCGGTTACGCGTTAACGGGTGATGTCGCGGGTGTCGTATTTACTGGTGGAGTTGTTTGGGCAATTACTCGCCGTTACATCCAACGCCCATATCGCATTCGGATTAAAACAAAACCAGAACACGCGCTGATTCTTGGCGTGCTGTTAGCAATCGGTGTCACAGGTTTTGGTGCCGAAATGTTTCGCATCGCACAAGGACAAGCAGCCGGAGTAAATCTCGATCACGAAAAGTGGAGCGTTGTTGGTTATCCGCTCGCACAACTTGTTAATGGTTCGAACGCTTCGACCCTGACAACTTGGCACCAAGGTTGGTGGGTTGCGCACGTATTGACTTTTATTGTTTTCTTAGCGATTCTGCCAATCACGATGTTGCGCCACATGTTCACCTCGCCGCTCAACATGTATCTCAAAGATCGCGAACGACCAAAGGGCGCGATGAAGGCAATGCCAAACCTCACCGAAACTTCTCTTGAATCATTTGGCGTACATGTGGTCGAAGAATTTACTTGGAAGCAACTACTTGATTTAGATGCGTGCACAATGTGTGGCCGTTGTACGAGTGTCTGCCCTGCTCACGCCACTGGCAAGCCACTTGATCCACGCGAAATTATTCTTAAGAGCGGTGAAGTAATGGCGGCAACCGCGGCTCATGCACCAGGTGGCAAAGTTTCTCCACCGTTGAGTGCAGATGCTGAAATCAAAGTCGGAGCCAACTTATTATTCGAACGAATAACTGCTGAAGAAATTTGGTCTTGCACAAGTTGCAAAGCATGCGATGAAATTTGTCCGGTCAACATCGAAATTCTTGACAAGATTCTTGACATGCGTCGTTATCTGTCGCTAATGGAAAGCAATTTTCCGGCACAACTCGGCAACGCGTATCGCGCAATGGAGAACCAAGGTAACCCTTGGGGTATGAGCCAGACAGATCGCGGCGAGTGGGCAAAAGATTTAGACGTGCAAGTTCTTGACCCAGGTGCGCCATTTACGAATGAATATCTTTATTGGGTCGGTTGCGCTGGCAGTTTCGATGATAAGAATAAAAAAGTCACACAGTCAATGGCTAAATTGCTCAAGCGAGCTGGCATCGATGTAGCGATACTGGGCCCAAGCGAAATGTGCACTGGCGACAGTGCCCGCCGTAGCGGAAACGAATATTTATTTCAAATGTTGGCCATGCCGAATGTTGAAATGCTTAACGGTATGGGAGTGAAGAAAATTATTACTCAGTGTCCACACTGCTTCAACACGTTAAAAAACGAATATCCACAATTGGGTGGCAACTACGAAGTTATTCATCACTCGCAGTTGCTAGAAGATCTAATTGAATCAGGCAAGTTGGACGTATCTAACGCCACGCTTGAGGAGCGAATCACCTATCACGATTCGTGTTACCTCGGTCGTCACAATGATGTTTACATTGCACCCCGCAAAGTTGTGGGCTCAATCAAGGGCATTGAAATTGTCGAGATGCCACGCAACGGCACAAAGGGTATGTGCTGTGGTGCTGGTGGAGCAAGAATGTGGATGGAAGAAGATATCGGCACCAAAGTTAACGATGAACGTGCCCGTGAAGCAATCGCTACAGGGGCAACTCGTGTCGCAACTGCGTGTCCGTTTTGTTACATCATGCTCGATGACGGTGTCAAAGGCGCCGGCAAAGATGAGTCCGAAGTAAAAGTTGGCGACATTGCAATTCACTTGCTCGATGCCATTGAAAACGGCGAGCGATCAGTTGCTAATCAAAGTGCGCCACTCGCAGCATCAAATAGTGCGACAGGTTCGCCAAGCTTTAGTTAACTACTTAAAGTTTTTGAAGTACTGACTCGGCGTTGGGCCGCGTTGACCTTGATATTTAGAACCGCTCGCACCTGAACCGTAGGGCTTATCTGCTGGTGTAGTCATCGTCATAAAACTCACTTGACCAATTTTCATCGATGGATAAATTGTGATCGGCAAATTTGCCACATTTGAAAGCTCAAGTGTGATGTGACCGTCAAAACCTGCGTCAATAAAACCCGCAGTCGAATGAATCAACAAGCCAAGACGACCTAGAGAGCTTTTTCCCTCAACGCGACCGACAAGATCATTTGCGAGTCCGATTCTCTCAAGAGTTGAACCGAGAACAAATTCTCCTGGATGCAACATGAACACACCATCTTGATCAATCTCAACTAACTCTGTCAGTTCAGAAAGATCACGCTTGACATCAATTGTGCTTGCCGTGTGATTGCGAAACACCCGAAAAAGGTTTGAAACTTTTACATCAATAGACGAAGGCTGGATACACGAATCATCTAGCGGGTCAATAACAATCCGCTTTTGGGCTAGTGCCTCTCGAATCGTTCGGTCAGACAGAATCACAACTATTCAACCTTAGTAAATTCTTTGCCAATCTAAAATTTCAGCCATAAACACGACTTGATACGCTCAACTATCTAATTGCGGGTGTAGTTCAGTGGTAGAACATCAGCTTCCCAAGCTGAATACGCGGGTCCGATTCCCGTCACCCGCTCGAAACTTAAGCAAGAATTACCAAAGTGAAACCCGACGAAGATCTACGAACCTCTAGTGGTTTAGTTGTACCAAGTAGTGCGCTGCATTGGAGTTTTGCCCGCTCAGGCGGTGCAGGCGGGCAACATATAAATAAAACTTCATCTAAAGCAACTCTGGTTGTCAAAACCGATGCAATTACTGGGTCAGACATCTTGTTAAGGCGAATAAAAACAAAATGGCCTAAAACGGTTCGCGTAACAAGTCAAACAAGTCGAAGTCAGTGGCGTAACCGCCAACTTTGTTTAAATCAACTGACAGAGATGCTTGAAGATGTCGCTAAACCAGCAAGCCCGAAAAGACAAAAATCAAAACCGACCCGAGGGTCTATTGAACGACGGCTTGAAGGCAAACGTCATGCCAGCAAGAAAAAAGAATCACGCCGCACCGACGACTGGTAAAAGATTTAATTTAAAACAAACTAGCCAGCGCCCACAAAGTAGCAATGCCACCGATTGTCGCCATTATCAAACTGCGCAAGATCGGTGCGGTAACTAAATCATTCGCATCGCGGCGATTTTTCGGCGGACGAACTAATGCAGCGATGTTGCCTGCACACATTGCACCACCTAACGCGATAACCAGCCATGCAAGTAAATCTTCTCCAAGAAACATTGTTTGTACCTTTATTTTTTAAAATATTGCTTTAAAAAATTATAAGTCTGAATTTGAATCTGTCGCAAAGTTCTCGAACCTTGTGTAGGCACCAAGCCATGCGAGGCGCACTTTGCCGAGTGGGCCAGCACGATGCTTTGAAATACTTAATTCTGCAGCACCAAGTTCATCTTTGTTGTCAGGGTTGTAAACCTCGTCACGATATAAGAACATCACCACGTCGGCATCTTGTTCTAGCGCTCCAGATTCACGCAAGTCAGAAAGTGTCGGCCTCTTGTCTGTGCGTGCTTCCAATCCGCGACTCAGCTGACTAAGAGCAAGAATCGGAATCTTAAACTCGCGTGCCAGCAGTTTTAACTTACGACTGATCTCACTGACTTCAAGTTGCCTGTTTTCTGGTCGACCATCGCCACCCATGAGTTGTAGATAGTCGATCACGATGAGCGAGAGATCACCTTGACGACTAAGGGTTCTTCGAGCCTTCGCACGTATCACGCCAACCGATGTGCCCGGGCTGTCGTCAATAATCAACGGCACATCAAGACGACCTACCGCGTGTCCGATCTTTGTCCAGTCATTTGGCGTTGGGCGACCGCTGCGCAATACTGCCGAATCGACTCCGGCTTCACTTGCCAAAATTCTTTGTACAAGTTCTGCGCTTCCCATTTCAAGAGAAAAGAACAGAACTGGTTTACCTGAGTTGCGCGCAACATGCACGGCGATACCAAGTGCGAGAGCCGACTTTCCCATTGCAGGGCGAGCACCAAGAATATTTAACGTACCCGGTTGAAGACCGAGCAAGATTTTATCTAAACCAGCTAAACCAGTTGCCGTGCCGGTTATTGCTTCTTTATTATTTGCTCGGTCTTCTAACTTCTCCATCGCGTTTTCAACCAAAGTCTTAAGTGGTTGCGATGCATCACCGATATTGCTTTCTGAAACGTCAAATACTTTTGATTCAGAATCGTCGATTGCTTTTGCTACATCCTCTGGTCCGCTGTAAGCGATCTCGGCGATTTCTGAAGCAACCGTCAAAAGTCGGCGAAGCGATGCGGTTTCACGAACAATTTTCGCATAACGATCAGCGCTGGTAATTGCTGGTGTCGCATTTTGTAGAGTCAGTAGCGCATCAATGCCGCCCATTCCGTCAAGCAAACTATTGCGCCGCAATTCTTCACCAACTGTTATCGGATCAACAGGCTCGCCCGCAGTATTGAGCGATCGAATCGCATCAAAAATATGTTGGTGCGCTGGCTTGTAAAACTCTTCTGATCTGACGCCGCGTTCAAATGCAACAGCAACTGCTTCTTGTGACAACAACATTGCACCAAGCAACGATGCTTCTGCTTCAATGCTGTGCGGGGGAATTCGATTTGTTTGTCGCTGCTGTGCCCCAGAACGATCGCTGCGAGAGAATTCAGCGATTGACATGACTACACAATGCCTTGATTTGCCTGTTGATTGCTAGCGGTATAACCCTGTGATTTTCGTGTGGATAACCGTGTTGATAAATGCGTTGATAAAACCGTATAGCGCGACTAAAAATCAACTCTATTTCGAGACGATGTTTACCGACATGTTTGTTAACACTTCTGCAAACAGCTCTACAACAACTACATGCTCTCCTAGTTGTCGCAACGGTGCTTCTAGTTGCACTTGCTTGCGATCAATCGTTGCGCCGGTCTGGTCAAATATTGCTTTCACAATTTCTGTGGAAGTTATCGAGCCAAACAAACGCCCTTCGTTGCCTGCCTTAGCCGAAATGGTAATTACTTTTGTGGCTAATGAAGATGCAAGACTGCGTGCAGATTCGCGATCTGTTGCAGCCTTAAGTTCTTGTGCTTTGCGCATGACCTCGGCTTGAGCAACCGTGCCGTCGTTAGCAACAACAGCAAGATCATTTGGCAACAAAAAGTTGCGAGCATGTCCTGCAGACACATTGACAATGTCACCGCGACGACCCACGCCCTTGACATCAGATCGAAGAAGGATTTTCATGATGCTGCTCCGTCGACACTAACTTCAGTTGATATTTCTGCTGTAATATTTGGCGCTACTTCTACTGTTTCAGAAACAGTTACAGAACTACGCGGTGTTGCGTCGTCACGGCGTGGACGACGTGGACCACGATCGCGGTCTCGGTCGTCAGAGCCGTATTCGCCGCGCTCACGTGGTGCGCGCGCAGCAGAAACCTGCTTCATGTATGGCAAAAGTGCCATCTCACGAGCATTCTTAACGGCTGTCGCGATATCGCGTTGGAGTTGAACGTTGTTGCCGTTCATCCTTCGCGCGCGCAACTTCGAGCGATCTGACATGTAACGCTGCAATAAATTGACGTCTTTATAGTCGACAAAGCCAACCTTTTCTTTGACTACAACGTTCGAGCGCTTCTTTGGTTTGCGCAACAACGCCTTTTGGGCACGTAACTTGTTGGATTTACTTGTCATTGGGAATGTCCTTAATCGTCGAGTTTATTTTTATTGCTTTATTGATGAACTAGTTAATTTCTAGAAAGGTTCTTCGCCATCAAATGGCGTTGCTTCGCTGCCCGGGTTTGTACCTGAGTTTGCTGGGCGGTTGTTGGCTGCTCCGCCGCCTTGACCTTCTTGCTTTGGTGTACGCACAACCGTTGCAGTTGCCCAACGCAAACTTGGCCCGATGTCATCTGCTACGACATCAATCGCTGTGCGCTTCTCACCCTCGCGGGATGTGTATTCACGTTGCTCAAGTCGACCGGTCACGACGACTCGCGAGCCTTTGACCAAAGTTGCCGCTGCGTTCTCACCGAGTTGACCCCAAGCAGTGACATTGAACCAAGAAGTCTGTTCTTGCCATTCGCCGTTGACCTGGTAACGACGACCGACACCCATGCTGAACGACGCGACTGCTCGGCCGGTAGCGGTAAATCGGATTTCTGGGTCGCGAGGAAGGTTTCCTACGAGTGTGATGCTGTTGTCAGCCATTTTGTCCCTTTATTTCTTTTGTAAAAATTCTTATGCTGAGACGGTCATGCCGCGACGTGCGGCTTCGTCATCAGGAAGGCGGAGGAGTTTGTGTCTTAGAACATCATCTGCGATTCGCATGGCACGCTCGGCTTCGTCGAGTGCACCACCTGGCGCTGAGATATTAAAAATTGCGTAGTAACCATCTTCTTGTTTTTTGATTGGATAAGCCAAACGACGCTTACCCCACCAATCAGGTGTGCCATGAACTTTGCCACCGGCAGTAGTTACTGATTTAGTAACAACACTGATCCAGTTGTGGGCTGCGGACTCTTCGAGTTTGCCGCTGACAATAACCATTAATTCGTATGCTCGCATGAACGTAAAAACTCCCTTCGGACCCAACGATTAATTGGGGCCCCCGAAGGGGCAGGTATGTGAAGTTGAAAGTGTAACGGCACAAACACACAGTGCCACATCCCTGTTGCAGGGTTATTGAGAGGCTGCCGACTTTCGAGACTTGCGTCGCCCGCCTAGCACCCGTGTTTTAAGCAGATGGTGCCACGAGCAACTACGACAGACCTCTATTAGATATGCCGTGAAACGCTCTGGACGAAAATCGAACTCTTCAACCTCGGCTCGAGTGGCAATAAACCGCCCATGGCTCGGCAACCGCGGACCAAAAACATATGACACCGTGACAAGTTGGTCGTTGACACAAATCGGACACTTGACTCGAGTTGATCGACCGAAGTTTCGAGCGACGCGCAACAACTCTGGATGTGCATCACACAACGTGTCGCGAGAAACTTCGCCGCGACGAAAATTATTTATTAGAGCACGTCGTGTTAGACGATGATCAATTTCGCCAACAGAGCTATCTGTAAGCGTCTCATCGGTTTCTGTATTTTCGGACTTGCGTGCCATAATTATTTAGACTGTAACATTTAAACAGCCAAAGTTGAAACTAAAAATAATTAATTAGGTAGTTCGCGAATCCCACCAAGTTTTGAGACGTGCGCGAATCGCTTCATCGCCGAGCAAACCTTCTTCAATGCGGATTTCCATAAGAAATTCAAGTGCATCACCAATATCTCGACCTGGCTTAATTTTAAGAAAATCCATCACTTGAGAACCATCTAATTCGGGACGCATTGCCTTTAATTCTTCACTTGCAGCTAGCTCGGCGATGCGTTGTTCAAGTTCGCTCATACGACGGGCTAGCGCCTCAACTTTTTTCTCATTACGTGTCGTGCAATCACTGCGCGTTAGAACATTTAAGTCAGCCAAATGTGGGCCGGCATCGCGAACATAGCGTCGCACCGCAGCGTCGGTCCAACCCATTTGGTATGTATGAAAACGTGCGCTCAACGCGACGAGTGCTGAAACGGTTTCTATATCTTGAGTTGAATACTTCAATTTTCGCATTCGTTCGCGCGTCATGCGGGCGCCAACTGCTTCGTGGTGATAAAAAGTGACGCCCTTGCCGGCACGAATTGACCTCGTCTTTGGCTTTCCAACATCGTGAAACAACGCCGCCAATCGTGTGATTCGAAAATCACACGGCGCATCAGGCTGAACATTTTCAACAACCGCCAAAGTGTGAGTAAGTACATCTTTATGTCTGTGGATCGGATCTTGTTCTAGTTGCATCGCAGCTAGTTCGGGTAGAAAATGTTGCGATAATCCATTATCAACCAAGAACCACAGACCAAACGACGGACGCAATGTGACCATCAGTCGATCGAATTCATCGCGAATTCTCTCGGCGCTGACAATTGTGATGCGCTCATTCATTAATTTGACCGCCGAAGTCAACTCGGGCACAGGCACAACCCCAAGACCAGAAATAAACCGCGCCGCTCGTAACATTCGCAATGGGTCATCGCTGAAACTTATTTCTGCGGATAACGGCGTGCGTAAAACTTTGGCAAGCAGATCGGCCATGCCGTTGAACGGATCAATAAGTTCAGGAGTTTCCTGGGTTACATCTAGAGCCATTGAGTTAATTGTGAAGTCGCGACGCGAAAGATCTTCGTGAACATCTTTTGAAAATTGCACATCTGGTTTGCGAGAGTCTGGCGAATATGCCTCGGCGCGGTGCGTTGTGATTTCGTAGACACGCTCGCCTTTTTTAGCACCGATAGTGCCAAATCGTTCACCTTGTGTCCATAATGCATCCGACCAGCCGGCGAGAACCGACTTAATCTGATCTGGATGAGCGTCGGTAGTTAAATCAAAATCCAAATCTTTAACATTGCGATCCAACATTAAATCTCGCACGGTGCCGCCAACTAAAAATAGTTTGAAGCCAGCATCACGAAACCTAGGGACAAGCGGTGCGATCTCGTTTAAAACAGGCGCGAAGCGCTGGGGCATCACGCTTACAGGCTAGGGATAAGTAAGCATCAACTGATGAGTTTGCCCAATTGGCGGGGCTAGTTGAAGTGACTAGTTGAAGGGTCTAGTTGAAGGGTCTAGTGGCACTACCGTAAATGCCGAATGATTATGCGCCTAAAAACACTGATCGCGCCAATACTCATGGCTGTTGCAGTCAGCACAGCCACCCCACTGACATTGACTTTTCCTGCTCAGGCTCTACGAACAGAGGATGTGGCCGTAACTGGTTTGAAATTATCTGCACAGAACTTTCATATTTCCACTGCAGGCACATTGCGTTTTGTTTTTTCGGTAGACGACCCTAATTTGCTGAACAAATTATTAACTGTGAAAAATTCTGTGATGCGTGTTTCGATTGGCGCACGAGTTACAGGGGGTGATCAAGAAGTTCGAAATCTAATTTCAGACCCATCTTTGTTTGTAGCAACAGACTCGATTGACTTTGCAACTCAAAGTCTTTCGCGCAAACAGGACGGCCAATTCGAAGTAACTGCTTTAACTAGTGATTTAAGTGCGGTGTTGACTCGGGGTCTAACTTCTGGGTCACAAAATGATGTGAAAAAAATTGAATTCAGCGGCCCGGGTATTTATCCGATTCGAATCGAATCTCTGATAAACAAAGTCGTGCGTGCCAATGTGACCAGTTTTGTCAATCGCGTTGATCTTTCAACTCGCCTTGAGCCAATGCCCATAAATCTTCTCGTCACTTTAGATAGCACGAACACACTGCAACTTGATGGTTCGCACGTAATTAGCGACCTAACTCGTGAAAAAATTTCTCAATTAATTTCGCTACTGGAACTTGATGGACCACTTGTTTCAACACAAGTATCTCCGCAAGTGATTGACGGCTTAAGTAAGTCAAAAAACCCCGCAGATCAGGAGTTGCTTTTAAGACTTACCAATGCAATCAGTAAAACCAATCTGATTGCGACGAGTTATCTGGCGTTCGACCCATCAGGCGCGCGTCAAACTCAGCACGAAAAAGAATTTAACTCACTTGTTGATCTTGGGAAAAGTAGTTTAAGTTCTCGTTTCACTTCTAATGTTGCGGTTTCCGACGTTTGGATTGCCAGAACTCCACTTGACCAATCTGGAGTAGACCTGCTGGCTGAATCTGGATATCGATCAATCGTTATGTTGCCGGCAGCAGGCGCAGCATTGGGCGCCTTTGACAACACGGCTCGGCCATACCGCCTTGTATCTGGCGCTAAGACGATGTCACTGTATGTCGTTGACCCAACCTATGTAGCCCAATTAGGTGAAGTAAGAAATAGTTCGTTCATTACTGCAAGTGCAATAGCAGCACAACTGTTAGCGCAACGCATCAAAATTGAAAGCGATGGTGGAACTCCTTCACTTAAGCGAACAGTGTTGACAACTCAAGATGGCGCGGTGTTAAATTCAAAATTTATTCACGAAATTTTGTTGATTTTGAAACGAGTTCCTCAACAAGTTTCAATCCAAACACTGAATAATTTGCCTGAACCGAGACAAGACGCATATAAACCAAATCTTCGTGTTAAAGATATATCTGAATTCAAAACACGAATGAACGATATTGACCTGCTTCGCGCTGACCTTCAAAAACTCAATTCAACGCTTGACCAGAATTCAAATACTTGGGCGACATGGAACGAAAGATTGATGGTCATGTCAAGCGATACTTTGACCACAACCCAGCGCGAAGAATTTGCCACACAAACTCGAAACGAACTCAAATCTTTACGAACTGCGGTGACACTTAAAGAAGGCACTACCTTCACATTCGGAAGTCGCAAAAGTCAACTGCGACTTGATTTGAAAAATTCATCAAACGAAGATTTGACGATTCAGGTCAAAGTTGAAAGCCCAAAACTTAAACTCGACAGATCTGCAGCTGTTATTGAAGTACCAGCAAATAGTGCCAACGAGTTAGTAATCAACGTTGTTGCTTTATCGAACGGTTTGTTTCCTGTTGATGTGCGAATTTTTACGGCCGACGGGTCAAGCCAACTTGGTAAAAAAATTGAAGTCTCGGCTCGAGTGAATGCAATTGCTGGTATGGGTCAAGTTGTAAGTGGGGTCGCACTATTGTTGCTCTTAACCTGGTGGGCTGCCCACTTTCGGCGCAAATACCGCAACCAAGTCAGCGACGAATCTCCCGTACTACGCTCTGACATATGACCATCCGCATAGTTACAGACTCTGCTTGCGATATCCCTCAAGCATTAGTTGAAAAATACAACATCACAATTGTTCCATTGACTTTTAGTTTTGGGGAAAAAGAATTTATTGATCGAGAAAGTTTGACGACTGAAGAATTTTGGCAACATTGTGCAGATTCGCCAACTCTGCCACAGACTGCGGCGCCTGCGCCGGGACAATTTACTCAGGCTTACCGCACTTTGATACAACAGGGCGCAACAGGCATCCTCGTAATCAGTCTTTCGCGTGAACTCTCAGCAACAATGCAGTCGGCTGAAACAGGGGCAAAAGAATCTGGCGTCACTGTGCCGGTGCGATTTGTTGATAGTCGTTCAGCCAGCATGGGCGAAGGAATCACCGTTATCGCAATCGCCAAAATGGCGGCCAATGGTGCTTCGCTTGATGAGCTTGAAGTTGCAGCGAATAATTTCGCTGGTCGCACCAAAGTTTTTGGTGCTTTAGACACTCTTGAAAACCTTAAAAAAGGCGGGCGAATTAGCAACACCAAAGCCTTTCTGGCATCGGCTTTGGCAATTAAACCGATTATTGAAGTACGCGGCGGAAAACTTGAAGAAGGTGGCAAAGAACGAACTCGGGGCAAAGCACTCGCTTTTTTGATTGAGAAAATTAGATCTGCTGGAGAAATTAGCGACTTGGCCGTATTGCATGCTCAGTGCAGTGATATTGATTCATTTGTCGCACAGTTAAAGACAATTTACAACGGTGAAATAATCGTCAGTGATATTGGATCGGTTATTGGCTCACATACCGGAATCGGAACTGTTGGCGTCACATATCACGTTAAGTGACATTCCCCAATTAATGGGTCGCGCAGAACTAGCGTAAAAGTTCAGCGATGAGACCTCTACCCCTTGAAGAACCTGAAGATTCGCAGCGACTCTTCGCTGGTCGATATCGCCTCGACCGCCAAATTGCTCGTGGTGGGATGGCAGAAGTTTGGCTCGGTGTCGACACGTACTTAGATCGTAAAGTTGCAATCAAAGTTCTTAAACCACAACTCGCCAATGATCCTGTTATCGCCGAACGTTTTCGTCGAGAAGCACTTGCTTGTGCCGGATTAAATCATGCCAACATCGTCTCGGTTTACGACTCGGTTGAAGATGAAGGTCGACAAGCGGTTGTGATGCAATTCATCGACGGTAAGAGTCTGCGCGAACTTTTAGACCGAAGGAAGAGACTCGGGGCACTCGTAACAATTCACATGGGTATCGCAATGGCTAGCGCTCTTGACTTCGCACATCGCAACGGCCTGGTGCATCGCGATGTGAAGCCTGGCAATATTTTGGTGACACCTGAAGGCAGATTTCTTCTCGCTGATTTTGGCATTGCCAAAGCACTCAGCACAGCCGGCGAAGATTTAACCGATGACAACGTCATGATGGGAACGGCAAAATATTTATCTCCGGAACAAGTGCGTGGCAAACCTCTCGACGGCAGAGCTGATCTTTACGGACTGGGCCTTGTGATGTACGAATGTCTCGCTGGAAAAGTTCCATTTATTGGTGAGACCGATGCAGACACGGCGTTGGCTAGGTTGCAACGAGAGCCAACTGATCTTTCTCAGTTGAGATCATCGCTTGCGCCAGAACTTGTACATGTGATTCACAAATTAATGGCAAGAAATCCTGAGCATCGCTATTCGACTGGTCAAGAAACATCCGAAGCATTAACTAAAGCGATTGAGGCTCAAAACAATTACGTGACTTCAATGACTCCCCCGTCTGGAGTCAAGTCACCACCACCGATAAATCAGTCATTCGTGCATAAAGAGTCTTTGATTAGTCAGATTTCTGAGCCACCAGTTGAAAATTTTGTCGAAGACTTTATTCAAGAGCCAGATAAAAAAAGAAAGTCAAAAAAGAAAGTCGCTAAGAAGCAAAAAAGCGAATTGAAGATGAAAGAAAAAGATTTAAAAAGAAAAAAGAATCGTTCAAAGTCATCTGGTGGCCGAATACCAACTTCAACAAAGATTCTCGGTTTGATCGCAATTTTGTTAAGTATCGCGGTGATGTATGTAGCAACTCAGGGTTTTGATCCGTCGCTACTTACTTCGAGAATTTCATCTACTCAAGCAAACTCAGGCGTCGCACCAGTAATTATTTCTCGGGTAGTAAGTTATGACCCGAATGGTCAAGATGGTTTAGAAAATGAATCTGGTATTTGGGCTCTAACCGATAACGATCAAAAAACTGCATGGTCTACCGACTGTTACGCCACAGCATTTTTCGGCGAAAAAAAATATGTTGGGGCTTTAATTGAACTTTCGCAACCAGCATCTGGCGTTTTAAAAGTCGGCATGCAAAATGGTCCATGGTCGCTTGAGATCTACACGGCAACTGGCGCTGCTCCTACTTCACTAGAGCAATGGGGCGAGCCGACGGGGACTGACTACAACACTCGACGGGGCGTCGCACAATTTATGGTGCCGAGCCAGACGCAATTCGTTTTGCTAATGATGCGTGAAATTGGAATGAGTGATCAGTGCAGTCCAGATAATCCGTACCAAGGATTAATGCAAGATCTTTCTTTTGACGCTGCATAAAATAAAACTAGATAAAACTTGTGATTTCAAATCCGTTTACTGATCCGAAATGGGCAGAGAAGACACTTCGCTTAATTGATCGCACCGTCAGTTTTGTTCGCGATAAAACGACTCGCCCACTTGCAAATCTTGTTCGAGCCATCGTGTTCGGAGTGATTTTGATAGTCGCTGGCCTGTTGATCTTTATTTTCGGCTTAATCGGGTTAGTTCGTGCATCCAACGAGTTATTAGATGTTTGGTTGACCAGACCTACAGCTGTTTGGGTGTCATATTTTTTGTTGTCGCTATTGTTTACAGGTCTTGGTGCACTGATGATGCGAAAGCGACATCAAGGCTCTACTGATTCAAAAAACTAAAAAATTCACGGAAGGCAATTTAATGTCAGCTATAGAAGCAACCCCTCAAAAAGTAATTATCATCGGCTCAGGCCCTGCTGGTTTGACTGCCGCGATTTACACTGCCCGAGCCAATCTGGCGCCACTAGTAATCGAGGGCGAGCCATCTTCGACTTCTGATCAACCTGGTGGCCAGTTGATGCTGACTACAGAAGTTGAAAACTTTCCGGGGTTTCCAGAAGGGGTGATGGGGCCCGACTTGATGATGAAGTTTCGCGATCAAGCCGCGAGATTCAATTCAACTTTTATCACCGAAAAAGTCACAAGGGTTGATTTCTCACAACGACCATTTACTGTTTGGGTGCGAGACACAAAATACACCGCTGAGTCAATAATTGTCAGTACTGGTGCACAGTCAATCATGCTTGGACTAGAAAATGAGTCTCGTTTCTACGGGCACGGTCTTTCAACATGCGCCACTTGCGACGGCTTTTTCTTTCGGGGGCAAGAGATAGTCGTAGTTGGTGGTGGCGACTCAGCAATTGAAGAAGCAACTTTCTTGACAAAGTTCGCGTCAAAAGTAACGATTGTCCATCGTCGCGATAGTTTACGTGCCTCAAAAATTATGCAAGATCGAGCGCGTAATAATCCAAAAATAGAATTCAAATGGAACTCGCAAGTAACCGAAATAATCGGCACCGACAAACTTGAGGGTATCGGGTTGGTTGACACTGTGACCGGCGCGAGTTCGAAAATGGCGGTCACGGGATTATTTGTGGCAATCGGTCACCGTCCGAACACAGATCTATTTAAGAACATTCTTGATATGGAAGCCAATGGTTATTTGCAGACTCGACCTGGTTCGTCATACACAAATATTGATGGAGTATTTGCTTGCGGTGATGTGCAAGACCACACCTATCGCCAGGCAATTACTGCCGCAGGTTCTGGTTGCATGGCGGCAATTGATTGTGAACGATGGCTTGAGGCGCAACATTAGACGCGATATTAGACGCGATAACCTAAAAGTATTCTCGTGATTAGTGAGAACTTAACGAAAGGTTTTTATGGCAGATGGAATCGTCACTCTGACGAGTGCAAACTTTGACGAAACAATCAAGTCTTCAACGACACCGATTCTGGTTGACTTCTGGGCCGAATGGTGTGGACCATGCAAAGCAATGAATCCGGTTCTCGCCGAAATTGCAAAAGAACAATCTGGCAAAGTTATTATCGCCAAGTTAAATGTCGACGAGCACGGCGATATTGCACAACGCTTCAGTGTGATGAGCATTCCAACAATGATGCTTTTTAGTGACGGTGAAATGAAAATGAAAATGATCGGGGCTAAGGGCAAGCCACAGTTACTTGCGGAGATCGCAGAATTTATCCCGACAAAGAGTTAGTTTTCGGCGACAATTTTGCGGTCGTCGGCGATCTGCAGCGTCGGTTGCATGACGCCAAACTTTTAGATCTATCTCTGATTCAAGCAGGATCGTTTTGCGAACTGACAAAATCGGCAGTCGAAGAGTTGCAACGGCGTCGTGGTTTACTTGTTTCTGGGGTTTGCGATACGGCAACTTGGTTGACGCTTGTTGAATCGTCTTTTCATTTAGGTGACCGACTAAATTATTTGTCTTCGCCGTTACAGCGAGGCGATGATGTGGCAGAGCTTCAAGAATTGTTGGCACGAACGGGCTTTGACTGTGGTCGCGTAGATGGCTATTTAGGTACAAAAACTGCGGCTTCACTTAAAGATTTTCAACGCAATTATGGACTAGTAACAGATGGCATTTGTGGACCGATCACACTTCAAGCACTGCATCGAGCAAGTCGGCACAGTGGCAATGGTCCTGGTGTTGGGGTCGTTCGGGAACGTCACACGGCACCAAAATACAACGATGATCTTGCAGCATTTCGCGTCGTAATCGGTCAATTCGGTGGGCTGGACAACCTAACCCATGAGTTGTGCGACCGATTGCGGGCCCAACATACAAATGTCGCTGTTATCCACGATGCCGATCCGCATCGACATGCGCAACTTGCGAATGATTTTGCAGCCAACCTGTATATCGGTATTGAAACTCGCGAAACCTCAAGTTTTGATATTGCCTACTACCACACCAAAGGGTTTCACTCAGTTACAGGTCATATTTTTGCGACCTTGGCCGCCGAAGCAATTGAGCGGTCGGCTCCTTGGTTCTCGCCCACAGTTGCCGGCATGCGTTTACAAGTTCTACGTGAAACCACAATGCCGGCAATTCTCTGTGGATTAGGACCTTTACGAGTTATTTATCCCCACAGTGCGGTAATTGCTGATAATCTCGCGAAATCAATGGCTATATGGGTTAAAACTACTTCTTCGTAGTTTGATCGCCATCAACTAACTCTTGTTGAAAGTTATCCA
>Ga0209190_1000857_pt1 | contig 21798 bp, 19 predicted proteins | sample M_140205_XF_Meta_FD_187315 | JGI IMG/M metagenome (GOLD analysis project Ga0209190, IMG submission 187315) | Freshwater microbial communities from Lake Montjoie, Canada to study carbon cycling - M_140205_XF_MetaG (SPAdes) (version 2) | ecosystem: Environmental > Aquatic > Freshwater > Lake... | reverse complement strand
TCAGCCAACACCCGCGTAATCGCAGCAGTCAACGTGGTCTTCCCATGGTCAATATGACCAATCGTCCCAATATTCAAATGCGGCTTATTACGCTCAAACTTTGCCTTACCCATAACTTCCGTCTCCTGAGGTTCGCCCACGGCCATCGCCGCAAGTGGTTTACGTCTTTTTGTTTTCTATGTTTTTAGTTTTTCTCTTGCTGTGCTATTCCGTCTCGTATTATTTTCTTTAGTTAGTCCCTCAGGACTAACGCCGTGCCGATTACTAGTAGCGGAGGCGGGAATCGAACCCGCGACCCCACGATTATGAGCCGTGTGCTCTAACCAACTGAGCTACTCCGCCGCCGTTGCTGCGCGTCGCAGTTTTACCCGCGCAAGCGGAGCCCCCTTACGGGATTGAACCGTAGACCCCTTCCTTACCATGGAAGTGCTCTACCACTGAGCTAAGGGGGCAAGGGGTAGGAGGTTAGCAAGCGCGAGGCTCTCGGCTACCGTGCAGGGCTGTGGGATGGATTATTAGAGCCGCCGAACCGATCGATGCCGAGGCCATCAGGGCCATCTACAACCGCGAGGTTGAGGGCTCAACGGTCACCTTCGATATGGTTGAGCGGAGTCTCGAGGAGCAATTGGCCTGGATCTCAGAGCACAGCGGAGGTCACCCAGCAATCGTCGCCGTGGACGAAAAATCCGGGCAGATACTGGGTTTTGGGAGTCTGACGGCCTATCGCCCCCGCCCTGCCTACTCAATAACCGTCGAGGACTCCGTATATGTGAGGGATGACTCTCGTGGGCTTGGGCTCGGCCAGGCACTTTTGGGGGAGCTCGTACGCCTAGCCGGACTCCACGGATATCACTCAATAATTGCCAGAATCGTTGGTGACCATGAGGCCTCCATCAAGCTCCACGCTGCCGCTGGCTTTCTTCAAGTAGGGCGTGAGACCGAGGTCGGGCGCAAGCATGGGCGCTGGCTAGACGTGGTTCTCATGCAGAGAATGATCTAAGGACTTTCTGCTCTCGAGGGCCTCGAAGTTTTAGTTGTCACACCCCTGTTTTATAATCGAACATATGTTCGACCGATTGAATCAACTCACCACAGAACTCCAGACCTATATCTCCTCTATCGAGGTTGATTGCATTGATGCTGCGGGTGCTCGCGGATTGGTCGAGATCGCCGAGCGAGTCCGCAGGGCTGGCGACTCACTGCGCACCGTTGCTGTTGGCCAGGTTGAGCGCACGAATGCTTGGAAGGGTGAGGGAGCGAAGAGTATTTCTGAGTGGCTCTCCATCGAGACCGACTGTGCCCACTACGAGGCCCAGTCTGTGGTGTTGTTGGCCAATCAGCTCCAGCACCTGCCTGTTACAACGGCAGCCTTGCTCTCAGGGGATCTCTCGGGCACACAGGCTGTAGAGGTGGCTCGCGGTGCAATCGTTGCGCCGAATACTGAGACGCAACTCTTGAACCTCTCAAAACACGCGACAGTGCGTGATCTACGCGATGCAACTAATCGTGTCGTTGCAGCCGCCACCGATGAAGCAGAGCGACATAGGCAGATACATAAATCACGGTTCTTTAAGTCGTGGACTGATTCGGATGGTTCGTTCAATGTAAAAGGACGTATGACTGTTGCGAATGGTGCGCTAGTAATGGCAGCACTCAAGCCAATACAGGATGAGATCTTTAAGTCCGCGCGTAAGAGTGGCAAACATGAGAGGCCGGAGGCTTACGCCGCTGATGCTCTAATGGCACTCTGCGAAAAGGCTAATAACGCTGCCCCAGCAGCACGGGCGAGTGGAACTAAGGCAACCCGCCCTAACGCGATGATCAATATTCGCATCGACATAGATGCCCTCAAACGTGGACACGCCGAGCACGGTGAGATATGTGAAATTGCTGGAGTTGGCCCGATACCAGTGTCTACCGCTACCGAGTATTTAGGTGAAGCATTCTTAAAACTTCTTGTAGTCGATGGAGTAGACGTCAAGACGGTTGCGCATATGGGGCGACACATCCCGGCACCATTGCGCACTGCAGTTGAGGAGCGCGACCGTCTCTGCCAAGTACCAACATGTGACATGTCGATTGGTCTAGAGATAGATCACATCGTGCCCTTCGCCGAGGGCGGCCCTGCATCTCTCGAGAACCTTGTGAGGCTCTGCAAGCGACATCATCTTCAAAAAACGCATGACGGTTATCGGCTCGTGAGACGCGAACAAGAAGCGCGCGAGAGATGACGAGCAAGTAGGAGCCTGGGAGTGGCGGCTGCCGCCATCGCTTAGAGACACGGGGTAGGAGCGTCTGGCAGGGAGCCGAGAGAGATCACCGCGAGCAACCAAGCTAGGACCGGGCGAATCTAGAGAGAAGGCCGAGCAGAGTGGCTGGAACCCGCGCGACTCCCCAACTCGGTCGCCCCCACGGGCTTACCAACATCCTTAGAGACAGTCCTACTTACAGGGGGGCTAACCCCGAATACCGGGGTAAGGCTCTTACATATTGCCCTGACATATTGCTTGAGTGGGCCCGGGAGGATTCGAACCTCCGTAGCTTACGCAGCTGGTTTACAGCCAGCCCCCTTTGTCCACTCGGGTACGGACCCAATGAGGCGTAGAGTAGCGCACGGATAAGCGACCACTTCTAGGGAGAACAATGCCAAGTTTCGATGTCGTCTCAGAGATTGATATGCAGGAGCTGCGTAATGCCATTGATCAGGCACAACGCGAGATCACAACCAGGTTCGATTTCAAGGGGACCGACTCCTCCATTGAGTTAAAGGACAAGGCCATTATCCTCAACACTGAGAGCGAGCAGCGGCTCCAGGCACTTGTTCAGGTACTCGAGGAGAAGCTCGTAAGGCGCAAAGTCTCACTCAAGTCGCTCTCATACGGCAAGGTCGAGGAGGCCACCAAGGGGCGTGCCCGCCAGAGCGTCGCTCTCGTCGAAGGCATTAGCGACGACAAGGCGCGCGATATCGGCAAGTTTGTAAAAGCCCTACCTTTAAAGGGTATTCAGCACCAAGTACAGGGCAACCAGTTGCGAATTATCGGGAAGAAGCGCGACGATCTTCAGGAGACAATCGCTGCGCTTACCGAGCACGACTTTGGCGTGCCTCTGCAGTTCAATAATTTCCGCGACTGAATCGAGCGGATCCAAGCCGTAAATCGGTGACAGCCCTACTGAGCAGCGGTGAGACTCTCGCGCTTGCGATCTAAGGCCAAGAAGGCCAGCACCGCTACCCCGTACATGCATAGGGCTGTGATCTGGACCACTTGAAACCCATATGCCATCGCAAGAATGGTGGTTGTTACAGAGCCAATGACTGAGAAGAACCCGTTTACAGCCCAACCCCACGCCACATACTCATCCGGGTGCGGGCCAAGCCCTGAGACGACCCCGAGCCCGAGCGGCATGAACATCCCTAGGCAGAGCCCAAGTGGGGCGAGGAGAACAACGGTTACAACGACCCGAATCCCGAAGGCTGCCGGTAGGAGCGCATCGGTAATGGGGTCAAGGGCGAATAGGTAGAAGACTCCTAGGACCGCCAAAGCCGCACCGCTAGTAATCACTGCACGGCGAGGCGAGGCTGCGAACCGCTTACTTAGTAGCGCCCCCAAACCGGTGAAGACCAAGATGGATGCGAGAGTAACTGTCAGGGAATAGGTGGGGTATCCGAGGAAACGCACGAGCCGCTGAATCATCGAGATCTCATAGAGCATGAACCCAAGGCCAAGAGCCGCGAAGTAGAGCGCGGAGCGCCCCTTAGCCGGGAGAGCCCTCCACTCCTTCCTCACAAAAATAAATGGGGCAAGAAGGAAGAGCGTGGCGTAACCGATCGCTACAAGGAGTAGCAGGAGCAGCACTCTCTCGCCGATTACATCCTCGGGGTTATTCGTTGAGAACGGCTTAGTGATATTCGAGAGCACCGAGCCGAACCCTGAGAAGTGCCAGAAGAACGGGCGATCATCATGGACTGCGAATACTTCGCGCGGGTATGTCGCCGCAATCGCGTTCGCCGCTTCACTAGATGCAGCACCCGCTAGTTTTCCGACAATGCCGCCATCGTTAAAGCCCCCGGGAGCGTAGGCGACGCCAGCGAGCGGAACAGTAGGTACGGCAGCGTTGAGACGCGCAACCTCCTCTGGCGTAAATGGAGTGCGCTTCACCATGATTGTTGAGAGGTCGCCAGTTTTGTTCGTGACAAACGACGAGACGATGATGTGCTGCGAAGGATCAGCCACGCCGATCTTGGAGAGCGCATCGCGCGCAGTCATGACATAACGAGCGGTTCGACTCGGGCGCCCTACGTAATCAAGTTCGCCGAACTGAACAACCATGATTCCATCGTTCGTGAGATGCTTCAAAGACTCGGCGATCATCTCAGAGGTATAGAGATATGACTCGGAGAGCACAAACGCGCCCGATGATGCGGCGTTGCTTGCCGCATAGGAGTCTGGGGCTACATACCAGACGAGGTTGTACTTGTCTTTGCTGCGAAAAATAAAGGAGCGCCCATCACCTTGGTGAATCTTGACTCCAGGCTGATTCGGTAAATCTCCGGAGAACTCTCGCAACTCATCCTTTAGCAACCCAACCGTTACGGGATTGAGCTCAACGCCCTCGATCTTGGGGGACTTGAAGTGAAGCGCAGCAACTATCTCGTTGCCGCCAGCCGATCCGATGATCAAAGTATGTGCAGGCGGATCACCGTGAACTCGAAATGGAAGCACTCGTGGGTCGGTGTCGTACTCGATTGCAGCGTCGGGGTCACCCTTGTATGCATGAATCCCTGATCCAAAAGTTCCGTCGTGCAGCAGCAAGTAGTTATCAAAAATCTTCTCTGCGTCTACCCTGAAGACCGGTCCCCACCCGCCTAGAGCTTCCTTTACTGGCTGCTCTTTGCCACCCTCGACCTGCACGTCCGGCACCTTTATTACCTGAACCACCATGAGCAGGAGCAGGACTCCGAGTACCCCTGCAATAGCAGTCGAGACCCCAAGTCGCGGATTCGCTACTACTGCCGCGAGTGCCATAACGAGCGCTGCGAGCATAACTACCTGCGGAGGCCCTAGCCACCAGATAAGAGGGATTGCTAATGCACACCCAAGTGCCGCTCCGATTAAGTCTGCGAAGTAAAAGCGATTGACTCGATCCTCTGCGCGCCCAAGAAGTACTGCAACAATCACACCGATCATGATGAACGCAGCGAAGAGCGTGAAGCAGATAGCAATAAGGACGCCAAGATTGTTCCACGAATTGGCTGTGCCGTAGTCCCAAATCTTGATCGTATCGATTGGAATCCATGCGATTACGAACTCGCTAGCCGCAATCAGAACCGCTCCAACCAACGCGCAGATTGTGACGACCGTATCGGTTGCAGCCTTGCGGAGGCGAGGCCACACAACGACAAAGATTCCACCCGAACCAATACCGAGAAGCGCTAAACCAAGGACGAGATACGTGTAGTAGTACCAAAGTTTGAACGAGACAATGCGTGTGAAGGCAACCTCGAGAAGAAGCCCGGCAAGACTGATGAGGAAAATTGTCGCGATGTGACGCGAGCGAGCAGCAAGCGGGTTACTCAAGGAAGTCACCGATCAGTCGTAGTAGCCAGAGTGAATATAAACGCAGGGAACGCCTTCCTTACGGAGCATCTCGACATTTCGTCGGTCGTCCTCAATGCCAAAGCGAATATCGAAACCAAAGGCGCGCAGATCCCACAGAGAGCCTTGTTTGTACTCGCGAGCCAATTCATAGTCTCCCCATGCGCGCGTGATGAGTAGATCCCAACGAATCCCGTAGCGGTGAAGCCACCCGACCGTTAGGTGCGCTACGCGCTGCGGGCGCGCGGTAAGAAGCACGACACTCAAGTTCGGGTCGAGATTATCGAGCAGGACCTTTACCTCTTCAATAACCGGGTCGTCTCCACATGCCTCGAAGAAAGCATTCCAGTCGCGACGGGGCGCCTCCAAATAATGCTGCCGACTAACCGCGTCGGAGAGCACGCCATCTATATCGACGAGCACTGCACCCCCTGGCTCGACTACACCATCACGCCACTGCCAGTTCTCAGGCTGAATTGATAAACGCGTCATTATTTTTGATTTTCCTCTAAGTCGTCTACTTCGTCATCCTCGGCGTCAACAGAAAGGTAACGATCCTTAATGCGCGCTACTACGCCTGGGTCGGCAAGCGTAGTGGTATCCCCAAGAGTCTCATCATCGGCGACGTTACGCAGCAGTCTTCGCATGATCTTGCCGGAGCGAGTCTTGGGCAAGTCATCTGTAAAGAGAATTGACTTGGGCCTCGCAATTGCCCCGATCAGGTTGCCAACATGGATGCGCAGTTCCTTCTCTAGAGCCTTGCTTGGTTCGTGGTCATTCTTTAGAACAACAAATGCACTTATGGCTTGCCCCGTAGTCGGATCATGAACCCCAACCACGGCGGCCTCAGCTACTGCATGATGATCGACAAGAGCGCTCTCTACCTCGGCCGTTGAGATGTTGTGCCCACTGACGAGCATCACATCATCGACCCTACCGAGGAGCCACATGTAGCCCTCATCATCGTAACGAGCACCATCGCCAGCAAAATAAAGCCCAGGGAATCTCGACCAGTACGTCTCTTGAAAGCGCTCGGGGTCTCCCCATATGCCTCTTAGCATCGAGGGCCAAGGCTTCGTGAGTACTAGATACCCCCCGCCCGGGATTCCGACATGGCGCCCGTCGTCCCCGACAACATCAACTCCGATACCCGGCATCGCAAATGTCGCACTACCTGGCTTGAGTGTCGTTAGTCCCGGTAATGGGCTAATCATCACCGCGCCGGTCTCGGTCTGCCACCAAGTATCGACGATCGGCGTCTTACTGCCTCCGATCACATCGTGATACCAAATCCATGCCTCAGGATTAATCGGCTCGCCGACACTCCCGAGAAGACGCAGAGAGGTGAGATCGTGAGCGCCGGGGTACTCGACCCCCCACTTCATAAATGTACGGATTGCTGTTGGCGCCGTGTAGAGAATCGTCACTGCGTATTTCTCGACGATTGCCCAGAAGCGATCCTTATCAGGATAATCAGGTGTGCCTTCGTAGAGCACGCTCGTTGCTCTGTTCGCGAGCGGACCATAGACAATGTACGAATGCCCCGTTACCCATCCACAATCAGCAGTACACCAGTAAATATCTTCGTCTGGGTGAATATCGAAGATGCTACGGAAGGTAGATGTCACCCCGGTTAAGTAACCGCCGGTCGTGTGCATGATGCCTTTGGGCTTTGCAGTGGTACCACTCGTATAGAGAATGAATAGCAATTGCTCTGCATCCATAGGCTCAGGTATGCACTCTGGACTCTGGCGGTCTACTAGATCATGCCACCAGATATCTCTGCCGTCTGTCATTTCATTGCCGTGATCAGTACGGCGAAGAACGATGCACTTCTCGATAGTCGGCGTATCTAATAGCGCCTCATCGACAATATCTTTTAGCGCGACCACACCACCGCGACGCCAGGCTCCATCACAGGTGACGACGATCTTGGCCTCGGCATCATTTATACGGCCTCGTAATGAGTCGGATGAGAAGCCACCGAAGACAACCGAGTGCGCTGCGCCGATGCGCGCGCATGCCAGCATTGCCACCGCTAGTTCAGGCACCATGCCCATGTAGATAGCAACACGGTCACCTCGCTGAACACCTAACTCCTTGAGGGCATTGGCGCAGCGTGATACATCTTCAAGTAACTGAGAATATGTAATTGCACGCTCATCCCCGGGCTCGCCTTCCCAGAAAAAGGCGACCTGCGATCCATGCCCAGACTCAATATGACGGTCAAGACAGTTATATGTGACATTGAGTGTTCCATCAACGAACCACTTGGCATTCGGCGGGTCCCAGTCGAGGACCTTGCTCCACTCAGTATCCCAGTGAAGAAGTTCCCGAGCTTGCCCTGCCCAGTACGACTCGAAGTCTGCATCGCCAGCATCGTGGAGCGAGGAGTCGCTTACGTTCGCGCGCGCAACAAACTCGGAGGACGGGGCAAAGTGGCGCAGCTCGGTTTGATGGGTCTCGATTGCATCGGACATTCTTTAAAACTCCATTTTTAGAGGCATGCGAACCACTTAGGCTCAGAGGATACCCCTGCGGAGATTGCTCCCATTAGTGGTCTCTGCGATTTTTTCAACACCCTAAAACTCACTTGGTAGAGAACGCCTAAATCGCTACTCGCGACGGGCGATGATGACGGTAAAACCTCCAAGGCCCTCGGGGTCCGTAAGGATTGACGCCTCCGTTGCCCTACTTCTACCGATTAAGGCCTCTAGGTCGCCACGTGCGGCACCCGCTAACCATGCGGCCTCACCGGTAGCTACCTCCTCGTCAATCCCGAGCCCTAATAACCACTCAGCCTGGGTCGTCTCGCTCTCAATCTTGAAACCTGAAGCGATCAAAGCCTCCCTAATTGGATCCAGCACTACATCCGCGGTGATATCAGCCTCTCCGGGGTAGCGAAGTGGATCGTCTCCCCACAAGTGGTCTCGGTATGTCCGCAGCCAGCCCCCACGGCGCGCCAGATCCTCTGCATTCCCTGCATAGTCAATGAGAATCATCGAACCGGTCTCGATGCACTCTGCTGCGCGGGCAATCCAATCAACTGCACTGACTTGAATCGGAAGGCGTGCCCCGATCTGGGGAGGAAAATCAGGGATCAAGGACGAGCGGGAGTCATCGAGAGGTGCGAGCACCTCGACGAAATTTGGCGTTCCGGCCGCAGTGACACTCTGATTACCAAGCCCCACTCGAACCTCGGCCCATCCGTCGCTCGTGAACTCTGCAATATCAAAGGCAAGATTGTCGAGTAACTCGTTGGCAATAATCACCCCGCTCGTTGACGAGTCAGGAAGGTCTGCGAGTATCGATACGTTGGAGAACTTCCCAAGGGTCACTGCCTGCACTTGGCGAAGCGCCTCGCTCCGCTCAACCGTTATGTAATTGATCGCGGAGCTGAAACCTCGATCACTGCGCAGCACCTCTCGACAGAGTCGCCCTGATCCTGCGCCGGCCTCAATAACTGTGAACTCCTTCGGGCTCCCCTGCTCCAGCCACAATTTCTCGATCGCATACCCAACTATCAATCCAAACAATGAACCCGTCTCAGGGCTAGTTACAAAATCTGATCGGCCAGTTGGGCCTCTACCGACCGTAAAAAATCCAGCGTCTTTATCGTAGAGAGCGGTCTCCATAAATAGCGAGAAGGGAATGCTCCCAGTGTTATCGATAATGCGAGCGAGCGAATCGGAGACTGAGCGCTTGGGGCGCCCCTCGGAGGAGCCAGACTCAATCAGAGCGCAGCGCCTGCTAGTTCACCGAGGCGCGCGATGACCTGCGGGTAAATACCGACGATGAGAACAAACGATCCCGTAATGGCTATTGCGGCATTGAGTGCAAAGGGCGTCTTAAGGGGGCGTAGATCAATTCCCTCGGGAGTCTCTCTAAACCAAATTGCCCTCGCGACTCCTGCGTAATAGAAGAACGCGATCACAGAGTTAAGCGCTGCGATTACTCCAAGGATCACCGCTGGCGTTGTTCCCGCGTCTAGCACTGAACGGAACATCACAAACTTCGCAAACCAACCGGCGAGAGGAGGAATACCAGCGAGCGAGAATAAGAACGCAGAGGTCATTACCGCCAAGATCGGTGAGTACTTAGACATTCCGCCGAAGGACGAGATCTCATCGGATTGAGTACGTCGCATTGCAGCAATTACACACGCAAACATTCCGAGGTTCATCGCTCCATAGATCAGGATGTAGACGATTACCGCCTCAAACGAAGCATGCTTGGAACTCCCCATGCCTGCAACGGCGAAGGGCACGAGCATGAATCCACCCTGAGCGATTGAGGAATACGCAAGCATGCGGACAATGCTCGTCTGACGAATCGCAACGAGGTTTCCAACTGTCATGGAGAGCGCTGCTAGTACCCAAATGATGGGCTGCCAAGATGTATGGCTTGCATAGAAACCGAAGAAGACGACGTTTAGAAGGGCAACAAATCCACCTGCTTTGGATGCAACCGAGAGGAATGCCGTAACAGGTATGGGCGCACCGTCGTAAGTATCAGGCGCCCAGAAGTGGAACGGCACAGCACTGATCTTGAATGCAAAACCCACAATGGTGAGGAATATTGCGATGCTGAAGAGCGCTGGGGTACCCGCTGATCCTGCATATTCCGCAATTCCGGAGAGCGAGGTTGAGCCACTGAGTCCGTAGACCATCGAGATTCCGTAGAGCATCACCGCAGATGAGAGCACGCCGATAATGAAGTACTTGACCGCTGCTTCGTTGGAGCGCGTGTCGTGCTTTCTCCAGCCTGCAAGAACGAAGGTTGGAATGGAGATCATCTCTAGCGCAACAAATATCGTGATGAGGTCGCGCGCCCCAGCCATGATCATCATGCCAAGCGTTGAGGTGAGGACTAATACATAGAACTCGCCCTGGTAGTAGTCGCCCTCCCCGATGTGGTCAACGGAGATGAGGAGTGTCACGTAGGCGACTATGAGGAAGAAGCCCTGAAAAGCAAGAGTATAGGTATCGACAACAAACGCCCCTCCGAAGAGAGAGCGGGTACCACCATCCCTTGCAAGAGTGATGATCGGGATCAGCGCAGCAAGGGTTCCGAACGCGGCTAGTTGATATGTCTTGAAGCGCTCGCGGTACTCGAAGAAAAAGTCCGCGATCAACACGACAACGATCGTCACTGTGACAGCGACGAGCGGAGCTAGAGCGTGTAGATCCCAATGCACCTTCACTCGTTCAGCCCCCGAAGATGCGCGTTACTGCGCGGTCGGTGACGCCGAAAATAATTTGTGGGTAGATACCCAGAGCAAGAGTTAGAAGAATGAGCGGCGTCCATGCCATCCACTCTGCAGGCCCGACATCGTGGATGTGAGCCTCAGCGAATTCGTCTTTCGGAACTCCAAATGCAACGCGTTGGTACATCCATAGGAGATACCCAGCGGAGAGAACAGTTCCGATCGCGGCCACGGCCATAAAGCCACGGAATAATCCTTCAGAGAGTCCAGCCGCAGGGCTATACGCCGAGAGGATTGCTGGGAACTCTCCCCAGAATCCTGCTAGCCCAGGGAGACCCAGCGATGCCATCACGGCAAAACCGAGTATCCAACCCATACGCGGTGCCTGCTGAAGCAGTCCACCAAGCCGTGACATTTCGCGGGTGTGGTAATTGTGCTGAACGGAACCGGCTACGAAGAAGAGCAGGCCGGTGATTAAACCATGCGCAACCATCCCGAAGATCGCAGCATTGATTCCAAATGTGGTCAGCGTTGCAATACCGAGCATCACAAAACCCATGTGAGAGACGGAGGAGAAGGCGATCACGCGCTTCATATCTGTCTGCGCTAGGCAAGCAAGGGCACCGTAAATAATTCCAATGACAGCGAGCAGACCGATCCAAGGGGCCCATGTCTGCGCTCCACTTGGGAGAATCGGGAGAGCGATTCGAATGAAACCAAATGTTCCAAGTTTTAGAAGGACTGCAGCCAAGATCACTGAGCCAACAGTCGGCGCCTCCGTATGCGCATCGGGCAGCCAAGTGTGGAACGGGAACATAGGAACTTTGATAGCGAATCCAAGGAACAGACCAGCAAATATCAAGACTTGAGTGCCGTGAGCAATGCCCGCACCGTGAAGGCGTGCAAGCTCTGGAATCTGGAAGCTACCTAGCTTGAAGTAGAGCGCTAAGAACGACAGCAGCATCAATGCTGAGCCGAAGAGGGTGAAGAGGAAGAACTTGATAGATGCGTACTCGCGGTTCGGTCCCCCCCAGACGCCGATCATGAAGAACATCGGGAGAAGCACTACCTCGAAGAAGATGAAGAACAAGATCAAGTCTTGTGCAACAAATGTTCCGTTCATCCCGACCTCAAGGAGCAGGATGAGGGCTAGGAACGCCTTCGGGTTATGGGGTTCGGGAAAGTGGTTCCATGAGTAGATGATGCAGAGGATCGTGATCAGCATCGAGAGAGCAAACATTGGGAGCGCAATGCCGTCTATGCCTAGGTGGTAGCGAGCGTCGATCACCGGTATCCAACTCTTGTTCACTACGAACTGCAGGCTCCCAGACCTGTTGTAGTTGAACTTCGTCAGGATCCCAATGCCGACGGCAGCCGTGACGATGGTTGTCAGGAGCGCTATGACCTTGACGGTCTGCTCCTGAGCCTTCGGGGTGGCTAATACCAGCACGAGACCGACTGCGGGGAGGAAGACCGCGAGGGTCAGTGCCCAACTGTCGAACCAATCCATTTAAAGAATCCTCCTGATTACTTTGCGAGAATGAGCGCGATACTGAAGATCGCGATCGCAATGACGATGAGCAGCGCATAACGCTGTACCTGACCAGACTGCAGGCGACGAAGAAGCCCTCCGGCCGCCCCCGTCTCCTTAGCAAGCCCGTTATATGCAGAGTCGACCGTACCTTGATCGACATATTTGTAGAGACCGCGCCCGAATGCGGGTGCTCCTCGACCGATGCCATTTACGACACCGTCAAGAATGTTCTGGTTAAACCAATATGCACTTCGAGCCAATGGCCCCTTGATTCCCCCTACCACGACGTCCGTGTAAAGAACATCTAGGTAGTACTTATTGACGAGGAATGTATAACCACCGCGCGCTGCTGCATTGCGCTGCGTGAGACCCTTGAATGGTCCTAGTTGATCCTTGCGGAACCAGAGGTACGAGCAGACGCCAACGGATAGCAAGACCGCCATTACCGAGACCGCTGCGAGTATCCCCTCGAACTGTGGCACCACGACTTCTGGGAACGCAACTCTCGGCTCGACATATTCGGCGAACTTCTCGACACCAAGTGGTGCAGCATTTGCGAGACCTGCAACCGTGCTGAAGACAGCAAGAATAATTAGCGGAACCGTGATTGCTTTAGGCGACTCGTGGGGGTGGTGGTGACCGCGATACTCACCGAAGAATGTGAGGTAGATGCAGCGCGTCATATAAGCAGCAGTTAGAACCGCACCAGCTATTCCGATGATCTGGAAGAAGTGGAAACCACTCTGCCCCGCAGTCGCAAGAATTTCGTCCTTGGACCAGAAACCAGCGAGTGGAACGATTCCTGCGAGAGCCGCCGAGCCGATCATGAATGTCGCGAAAGTGATCGGCATGAACTTACGCAGACCACCCATGTCTTTCTTCATGTCGAAGGAGTGGTGCGACCCTGAATGACTAATGGAACCTGCGCCGAGGAAGAGCAGAGCCTTGAAGAATGCGTGTGTAAAGAGGTGGAAGATTGCACCGACCCATGCACCGACGCCTAGACCCATGACCATGTAACCGAGTTGGCTGATAGTTGAGTAGGCAAGAACCTTCTTGATGTCGTCCTGCACAAACGCGAGGAGCGCACCGACGATGATTGTGATCGCACCGATAATTGCCATTGGGTTCATACCGCCATCGGCGATCGAGAAGCCCTGCCAGAAAACGCCATATAGACGAGCACCGAGATATACGCCGGCTACAACCATTGTTGCAGCGTGAATTAGGGCTGATACCGGTGTCGGTCCGGCCATTGCATCGGGGAGCCAGGTATGGAGTGGGAACTGTCCACTCTTTCCGATAATCCCCATGAGCAGAAGTGATGCTCCGACCAACCAGATGGTGTGCCCACCACGCCCGGCCAACGCAGCCTCATTGATCTCAGTGAGGTTGAAGGTCTGACCAGCAGCGAAGAAAGTGACGATTACTCCAAGTAGAAGCCCTATGTCGCCGGTACGCGTTGTGAGGAAAGCCTTGATTGCAGCATTCGAGTTTGGCTTCTCCTCCCACCAGTGACCGATAAGCATGAAGGAGCAGACACCGACAAGCTCCCACCCAGTGAGGAGCATCAGTGAGTTATTCGCAACCACAAGGATGAGCATGGAGCCCGTGAAGAGGCTCAGTGCTGCATAGAAATATGTGTAGCGAGTGTCGTGCTCCATGTACGCCGTTGAGTAGACGTGAACAAGGAGCGAGATAAATGTGACGACGAAGAGCATCATCACGGCCAGCCCGTCGATCTGTATCCCAGCGCTGAACTTAATGAGCCCGTTGGACCACCAGTCCCATGTCTGGGTTATCGGGGCGATTCCACTCTCAGCGCCAACACCGCCATGGAACACGAGGCTCTTGCCTAATCCGGATAGAGCAGAGCCGCCCTCGCCCGCTAGAGAATCCTCTACATGCTGAATCCACTGAAAGGCGGTGATGCATGACATCACGAACGCCGCGCCTACCGCTGTGATCCCTACCTCTGCACCGCGCTTGGGCATGCGCTTTCCAAAGAGAAGAATCGTTACGAAGGAGAGCACCATGAGCAGGGGGATTACCCAGGCATGGGAGATGAGCCACGGAGCAGCGATCTCTGCCTTCTCTGTTGTTGTCTCTACTGCGAGTCTGTACATAGTTATGAAATCAGCCCTTCAGTTGTTGGGCCTGATCAAGGTCCGGGCTGCGGAAATTACGGAACAAGAGGAGGATGATCGCGAGACCTACGCCAACCTCGGCAGCAGCAATCGTGATCACGAAGAGAACAAAGATCTGCCCACTCGTATCTTTTAGGTAAGCCGAGAACGCGATGAGATTGAGGTTCACCGCATTGAGCATCAACTCAATGCTCATAAGGACAAGCACGCCGTTACGGCGAACGAGTACGCCGTATATCCCAATGCAGAAAAGCACAGCAGCGAGGATGAGGAACTGGTTGAGGATCATCAGTCCCTCCTCGCCAGAACAATCGCTCCGACTAAGGCAGCGAGTAGGAGAATCGAGACCGCCTCGAACGGCACGATGTAGAGGCGGAATATGTCCGATGACAGCACCGAGGTCTTAGTAGGTGAATCGATAACTACTTTGGAGTTACCGAATGCATCGACTAGGAGAGCGGTAAGGGTGCCTACCAATGCAAGGGAGGCTACAAACGCCGGCATTCTCTGGGAGTTATCGAGATCTAGGTCGCCCATTGGTGAACGAGTCAGCATGATCCCGAACAAAAAGAGGATTACAACGGCCCCGATATAAATCAGCACCTGCACCCATGCAACAAACTCGGCTGCTAAGAGGATGTACTGAGCAGCTGCACCAGCAAGCACAATCACGAGGTAGAGAGCAGCGTGCACAACATTGCTCGTGCGCACCACACCAATAGCGCTGAGCACCATCGCTATTGCGATTATCCAGAAGGCGACGTTCTGAGCAACCATTACTTCTTCGCCTTTGCAACAGGGGCCGCGCCGACCTCTAGAGGCTCAACCTCGGGAACAGTGTGGAACCACTCTCCGAGTCGGTCCTTGTTGTGCAAGAGGCTTGCAATATTGGGCTCGGAGTATTCGTACTCTGGGCTCCAGAAGAGGGCATCGAACGGGCAGACCTCGACGCAGATTCCGCAGTACATGCAGAGCGCGTAATCGATATCGAAGCGATCTAGAAGGTTTACAGCACGCGGTCGTCCACCCTCGCGACGAGCGGGTCGCTCTTCTTTATGCCCCTCGATGTAGATGCACCAGTCTGGGCAGGCGCGGCTGCAGAGCATGCATGACGTGCAGTTGTCTTCATGCAGTGCAATGACTCCACGCGAGCGCGCTGGTGGCTGCTCTTTCTCATGCGGGTACTGCACGGTGACGGCGCCTTGAAGCATCGTCTTAAAGGTGATACCGAGACCACCTATCAGACCAGGGAGTTTAAAGGCCATTAGAAAGCCACCTTGATAATCGCTGTGACAATGATGTTTGCAAGTGCAATCGGAATCAAGAACTTCCAAGCAATTGCTTGGAGTTGGTCCTCACGAAGACGAGGATAGGTGAAGCGCACCCAGAACATTAGGAACGCAACTCCCATGAGTTTGACGAACAAAACCAAGGGCCCAAGTAGCTCCGCGGGTAGGCCGTGTACCCCTGGCAGGGACCAACCACCGAGAAAGAGTGTCGCAGCGAGTGCCGCGAACGCGGTGGCAGTACCGAACTCGCCGATGAAGAAGAAAAGGAACCTAAAGCCCGAGTACTCAACCATGTACCCAGCGACTAGTTCGCTCTCAGCAACGGGCATGTCGAATGGAGTCTGGCTCAACTCGGCCTGGGCAGCGATCATGAAGAGCAGGAATCCGATGATCTGCGTGAAGATGAAGGGGTTACCTATTCCGCTCCACCCAAAGATTGATCCATTCTGCTGGGCTGAGACGATTCCTTGGAGGCTCATCGTGCCCGCCTGCATCACGACTCCGACTACAGCTAGGAGGAGGGGGAGCTCGTAGGCAATTAACTGCCCTGCCGCGCGAAGCGCACCCATAAGTGCAAATTTGTTAGCGCTAGACCAACCCGCCATGAGCACTCCGATTACGGAGAGGCTCGAGACCGCTAGAGCGTAGAAAACTCCGACATCGAGATTCGCCACAATCGCTACTGGACCAATGGGGATTACAACGAACATCAGGAATGTGGAGATAACAACTATCACGGGAGCAAAGGCGAAGACTCGGCGGTCTGCATCCTCGGGGATGATGTCTTCTTTCTGGAGGAACTTAAGTCCGTCGCCTACAAGCTGGAACCAACCGTGGAATCCACCTGGATCCATCGGCCCGAGTCGGCTCTGCATGTGGCTCATCATTTTGAGCAAGAAGGTGTAGCCAAGTACGAGAGCACCTAGCGGCACAATCAAGAGGATTACAAGCGCCTTAAACGCAAGCATCCATCCCCAACCGATCTCCAATGCGAGAACACTCATCGGTCAATGTCTCCGAGAATGAAGTAGAGCGACGCAAGGATGGTTACAACATCAGGTACGTATACGCCTCTAAGCATCCACGGCAGGATTGAGACATTGCTAAATGACGCTGAGCGAATCTTTACGCGGAATGGTCCGGTGCCGCCCTTGGAGACGACGTAGTAACCCATCTGGCCCAATGGGTTCTCGGTCTCAACCCACGACTCGCCTGCTGGCACCTTGATGATGCGAGCAACCTTGGCCATGATCGGCCCCGAAGGCATCTTGTCGAGCAACTGCAGCACCATGCGTGCCGACTCGCGTGTCTCTTGTAGGCGCACCCAGTAACGGGCATAGGAGTCGCCATCGGGGTGAGTAAATACCTCAAAGTCGAGCTCAGGGTATGAGAGGTACGGAGCGCCATCGCGGCGAAGATCCCAATCCACGCCAGAGGCGCGAAGGTTCGATCCGGAGACTCCATAAGAAGCCCCGAGCTCTCCAGGGATGATCCCGACGGAGCGCGTACGTGCCTGAAAGATCTCGTTCCCAAGGACAAGATCCTCGAACACATCGCATGCATCAAGCACGATCTTCATGACGTTTCGCGTCTCAGCGATCCATCCCCAAGGCAGGTCATCCTTGAGTCCGCCGATGCGATTGAAGTTGGGGTGGAAACGCCCACCGGTTGCTGACTCGATCAAGTTGAGAACGTGCTCACGATCGCGGAAACCATAGAACGCTGGAGTAAGCGCTCCAACCTGCAGCCCCATCTCTCCGAGGAAAAGCAAGAAGGTCGCTATTCGAGAGAGCTCGGTAAGCGCGGTACGAATGTATTGAGCTCGCGGTGGTGCCTCAATCTCCATCAACTGCTCAGCAGCGTGGACAAATGGAACCTCGTTAGCGAAACTGCTCAACCAGTCGATTCGGTTGATGAGTGTCGTCACCTGAGGATAGGTACGGAACTCAGTAAGTTTCTCGTAGCCGCGGTGCATATAACCGATGACAGGGTCGGCAGCTATTACACGCTCTCCATCGAGGCGCACAACTAGTCGAAGCGTTCCGTGAGTAGCGGGGTGCTGCGGGCCAAGGTTGATGATCATGTCGCCGGTATCGAGCTCGACATTTACTCGAGCATCTGCGAGGTGGCGCTGCATGCCAGGTGCTACCTCAAAATCAGGGACGGGGTTAAAATCAGGGCTGGCGTTTGTTGGGGTTACGGGCTGCTCGGTGCTGCTCATGCTTCGACTGCCTCGTCTTTTGTCTCTTCGTCGCTCTCCGAGCCAGGCATTGGTTCAACATCCGTGAGCCCGGGCCATGGCTTTACCTCACGCGCAAGTAATGGAAAATCTTTGCGGAGTGGGTGCCCCTCAAACTCTGCAGGGAGATAAAGGTGCCGGAGACTGGGGTGTCCATCAAAGACAACTCCGTACATCTCCCAGCACTCTCGCTCGTGCCAATCTGCACCGGGATAGACGGAGACCCACGAATCACAATGCGGCGCGGCCTCGTCTACATCGGCTTTGATCGTAAAACCAATGTGTTGAACAGTTGACTGCACATGTGCAAATACTTGAAAACGGCCAGCGCTACCCGCTGCACCAAAAGTCATCTCTTTAGGCTGCGCTGGAGTAGATGTATCCCCCTCGATTAGCCCAACAGTTGGTGCTGGCATCCAGTCGATGCCGGAGATAAAGGAGAGATAGTTGCATCCAAGCGTATTTCTCGCCGTCTCTGCGACACTCCGCCATGAATCAAGGCGCACGCGCAGAACAAGATTTCCACATGCCTCTGCATGCTCAATGACGCAGTCACCGAGAGCCTCTGTAACGCGCGTAGTCAACACTTCAAGGTCAGACAACGTTGATCGGCTCCCCGTTCCAACGCTTGCGCATGTCGTCGTTTCCGATTCCTTCGTTCTGAATCTGCTCCTGAAGCATCACAACAGCTTGAATTAAAGCCTCTGGGCGCGGTGGGCAGCCTGGGACATATACGTCGACTGGGAGGACCTGATCGATTCCCTTGGTGACCGAGTAGGAGTCCCAGTAAGGGCCTCCGCAGTTTGCGCACGAACCCATTGAGATCACATATTTCGGGTCAGGCATCTGCTCGTAGAGGCGCCTAATTGCAGGGGCCATCTTGTCGGTGACCGTCCCTGAGATCACGATCAAGTCGGCTTGACGCGGGCTTGCTGGGAAAGGAATTACCCCAATGCGCATCATGTCGTAGCGCGGGCTCGCTAGCGCCGCACCCATCTCGATAGCGCAGCAAGCGAGTCCCCACTGGAACATCCAGAGCGAGTACTTGCGGCTGTAGTTGAGGAGCCATGTAAGCGGCTTTGCAACCGGCTTCTGGAGCATCCCGCTGTCGGCTAGGCCCATCTGAGAACCCCTTTACGCCAGGCGTACACGAGACCCAATGTGAGCACGAGAATAAAGACAATCATGGAGATAAGCGCCGAGACCCCGAGTGCCTCGAGATTGATTGCCCATGGAAAAATGAAGACGGCCTCAACATCGAACATCACAAATAGAAGTGCGTATACGTAATAGCGAACGTTTGACTGCCCGAATCCGCGGATCGGGTCCGAGCCGGCCTCGTAGGCAATATATTTCTCTGGCTGGGGCCGATTTGGGCGCACGAGACGCCCCACGCCAAGCATGGCTCCCACCATTCCAAGAGCGGCGACCGCGAAGACGGCGACTGCTAAATAATTACGGTAAAACTGAGTCACGCGTGCCTCCACCCCGGTACTCCCGGGCCGCGGCGAGCATAGCCTTGGCCCGCGCGCACTCCCCGAACCGATAACAAACTTGCTCGAGATTCGCGCTGAGAACTCGCCTGCTCGAGAGGCAATTCGCCTGAGCTCTGAAGACTGATCATCGGATAAACAGGAGCGTTGCCCGCTCCGCTAGGCCAAGAAGGAATCCAGGAGCAACTCCGATAACGATGGTAAGCGCGCACGAGAAACCAATGACGATCCCAGTCCCGATATCCACCTTGGCAATGGGGGCCATCTCGGTGCCCTCAACTGCGGGCGTAAACATGGTCGCAGCGATCCTCAAGTAGACGAAGGCCGCAATTGCAGCTGTGAGCATTCCGATCAAAGCGAGCAGATAGGAAGTTCCTCCGGCCCCTGCAGCGGCCGAGAATACCCCGAATTTCGCTATAAATCCGGCAGTTAACGGAACCCCAGCCTGTGCGAGCAGAAGAAGGGTAAATGCCCACGAAAGCGCCGCTCGTCGGCTGCTTAGTCCCTTGAATCTCTCCAGATCACTATCCGCATCACCACGCCCGGCGACTACCCCAACAATGGCGAAGGACCCAACCGCAAGGAACGCGTAGATCGCTAGATAGGTCAGCGCTGAGGAGACCCCTTTGATTGTCCCGGCCTGAACCCCAATGAGGATGAAGCCCGCGTGGTTAATCGATGAATACGCGAGCATGCGCTTCACGTCTGTCTGGATAACAGCCCCAATGCTTCCTACGAGGAGCGAGAGCACTGCAAGCACCCAGAGCAGCGGTCGCCAGTCCGAGGAGGAACCACCTAGCCCGGTGTAGAGAATGCGAATGAGCGCAGCGAAGGCCGCGGCCTTCGTAGCCGAGGCCATGAAAGCTGTTACCGGAGTTGGGGCACCTTGATAAACATCAGGGGTCCACATGTGGAATGGGGCTGCTGCGACTTTGAACCCAAGTCCGACAAGCATCAGGACCAAACCGGCGAGCAGCGTTCCGCGCTCTAAGAGTGTGACCCCTGAGAGGTAATTGGCGATACCGACTAGCCCTGTTGATCCAGTGGCACCATAAGTAAGTGCGATTCCATAAAGGAACACAGCGGAGGCGAAGGCCCCGAGAAGGAAGTACTTCATTCCAGCCTCAAGAGAGGTGGACCTGCGACGGTCATATGCAACGAGGACGTAGAGCGGGATCGAGACAATCTCTAGCGCTACGAATATCGCTATGAGGTCATTCGACGACGACATTGCAAGCATTCCGCTCGCAGATAAGAGCATCAGAGCCAAATACTCGGGGCCGTCTAAGCGCTCGCGGTCCAAGTAACGGCTCGCTAATAAGACTGAGCAAGCAGTTGCAAAGAGAACAACTCCGCCAATGAATATGGAGAATCCATCAACCGCAACCATGTTGGAGAGCGTTGTATAACTGCCGTCAGTCTGGACGCGGCTCCACTGCGCAGTGAGCGCAACCGCACTCAGAATGATTCCGACCGCAGCCACAATTAACGCGCTTGGATACGCAACCGATGCACGCCTAAGAATTGAGCGCTGCAGAACAATGCCAATCGCAGCGAGCGCAAGGAGTGCTACAGGAGCAACACCAAGCCAATCAACTCCTGGGGTGACGATGCTGGCTGCGCCTAGAGGATTCACTTGGACTCCTCCATCTCGTCTGAACCGTGGTCCATTCTTTCTTCGTTCAGAATTGGTGAGCGCTTAGAGAACTTAGGTGACTCGTACGAAGTCGATTTCTCAACGTGCGCAATGACCGCTTTGACCGATGGGCCGATGCGGTCAAGAGCTGGTTTTGGATAAACACCTAGGAAGAGACTGAGCGCAAGTAGGGGAAGGATGCACGCGAGTTCGCGCACATTCAAGTCGGAGATAGTTGCGTTATCTCCCTCAGGCACTCCGGTAAACGCACGCTGTACAGCCCAGAGAAGGTATATCGCTGCAAGGATCACGCCGCTCGCTGCAACAACGGCAAACCAGCGATGCCCCATAAAGGTTCCAAGAAGTGCAAGGAACTCTCCTACGAATCCAGAGAATCCAGGGAGGCCAATCGAGGCAAAGGCTGTGACTACGAATAATCCGCCCATGATCGGAGCCGATCGCCATAGCCCACCGAAGTCGGCAATTAGACGAGTGTGTCGGCGTTCGTAGAGGAACCCAATTATCAAGAAGAGGACACCAGTTGTGAGTCCGTGGCTGAGCATTGTGAACACAGCCCCATCAAGCCCTTGGCGGGTAAGGGCAAACGTTCCGAGGACAACGAACCCGAGGTGTGCGATCGATGAGTAAGCAACGAGGCGC
>Ga0209190_1000856_pt1 | contig 21801 bp, 25 predicted proteins | sample M_140205_XF_Meta_FD_187315 | JGI IMG/M metagenome (GOLD analysis project Ga0209190, IMG submission 187315) | Freshwater microbial communities from Lake Montjoie, Canada to study carbon cycling - M_140205_XF_MetaG (SPAdes) (version 2) | ecosystem: Environmental > Aquatic > Freshwater > Lake... | reverse complement strand
CACCTTCTTGTTGTTTTAAAATGGAAACAATCTGGGTCTCCGTAAATCGTGTCTTTTTCATATTTGCAGTTTAAATTTAAGCTTTTTGCTCTAATTTTAAACTGTCCGATTTTTAGGGGTACTTACAGCTAGTATGCCCCAAAGCATGGCTTTTTTGCCAATTTTTTTACCTGCAAAAGCTTCGCCTAGACAAGCTCCAAGGGTAATGTGCGTCAATGAATCCATTAATAATAGATCACAAAATTAGAGATGAGTAATAAATACAGTAAGATCGATAATTTTAGTAACACTTTCCGAATTGGTTCCTGTCCAATTCATAGGTTCCTGTCCAATTCATTGGTTCGTGTCCAATTCATAGGTTCGTGTCCCACGAACCAATCAATGAGGTTTATTTTTTGCTTCAGCTTATGTTTTCTCTAATCTAAATGCTTCCATAATACTTCCGGTTTGTGAGGACACAAACCGATTCGTGGGGTCATTCATAGGTTCGTGTCCAATTCATAGGTTCGTGTCCCACGAACCAATCAATGAGGTTTATTTTTTGCTTCGGCTGATGTTTTCTCTAATCTAAATGCTTCCATAATACTTCCTGTTTGTGAGGACACAACCCGATTCGTGGGTTCATTTATTGGTTCGTGTCCCACGAGCTATAATAATATTCTGAATTACTCCTTCCAATTTGTTTACTCTCAAACCAGATGGAGTATGGGTCAATTTAAGAAACATGAAGTTGAGGTTAACTTTCCTAAATTTTCATAATCTTACAACCAATAGTACAATCAAGACAGCGTCGCTTATTACAGTATTCTTGGTTAAGTTGCAATAATGACTGAGAGTCAAATGCTGAAATTATATTAAGTCCACATTTTTTAAACCCTTCAGTTATTTTATTACTCTCAGGAGGCAACTGCATCATCCAGTCAATAATAGTTTCCTTTAATGAAATCAAACCATGATAATGTCCATAAGCAAACATCACTGGAAGAACGGTATTTAATAAAATATTATTAGTCATACTATCTCCCACTCTCTTAAATGAAAATTTAGCTTTTACATCTAGCAAATAATGATCATTCCAATACTCGCTAGCAGTTACATCAAACATTTTTAATACAGTTGGAAGATTTCCATTTTCCCATAGTTGAGAAAAAAGATGCAAATTTGAATGAAGAACTGCAGCTAACTGTGCAAGTCTAACAGTAGGAAAAGTTGCTGGCCTCATGCGTAAAAAATAAATAGGAATCCGAGGCCTTACAAGAGAGTATTTACGAGATATATGTTTATAGTCTCTTTGCAGTATCTGAGCATATTTATCTTTATACTCTAAATCCAATAATGAGGCCTGCCCAAAAAGTAAAGCTTCTAACTGCTGGCAATTAAATCGGCTACGTCTAATTAAATTAACTGGAATACTCTGAGCAATACGCTCAAAAGAATCAGCATTTTGAATAATACCAAAATTACGAGCAAGCTTCCACCAAAAAACTTCGCCCCAATGTCCTTTTGCCTTCTGCAGCATCAACATGATTGCTTCGGTGCGCGTCTCAAACCTTTCAATGATAAGCCTTTGTTTTAACCCAAGCAACACAATATCATCTACCCGTACTATATTTTTTTCGCAAGGTATAAAAGAAGGCGAATGCATTAACTGCTCATACTTAACTAGCATCATTCCCGACACTCTACCGCACAACTCAAGTGTAGGAAAAGGCAATTGATCTTTTAAATCATTTTCCCAAACCACATGGAGTATCACATTGGAATAATGATCATCCAAACTGTGCTTATGGAGGTTCCACTCTGAAGCTTTTACATGGATTTCAATATTGCCCGCCCATAGAGTACCCTCTACTTTTATTCTTGCATTGATAAAATCTGGACCTTGGTTTTTATTTATAATTCCAGGATATATTATCTGTAAATATTCTCCTGAGTAAGTACGTAAATCTCTAATATTAAAATAAAGGTATTGCCATATAAATTGAAGCAGCTTCTCTTTCATAGGTAAGGAATAAGTCTGCAAAATAATATGGCCAACAAAAATACTAAAGTGGAATTAACGAATATGTAAGAGATTTTCCTTCTATTTATTAGATTTCTTCCAAAGCTCTAATAACTCTACTCACAGGAAGCCCCATTACATTATAAAAATCACCCTGAATACTTTTTATTCCTACAACACCTATCCATTCCTGGATGGCATAAGCTCCTGCTTTATCAAAAGGCTTATAATGGTCTACATAATATGCTATTTGTTCAGATGTAATAGTATGAAATACTACCGAAGTAATATCTGCAAAAGCTATTTCTTTTTTATCTTTTAATATAACAACCCCAGTTATTACCTTATGGACACTGCCGGACAATTGATGTAATATTTCAATAGCATCAGCTCTATCTTTGGGTTTACCAATTATCTTATCCTGCCACACCACTATTGTATCAGCTGCTAGAATTACGCTACCTGCAGCTGAAATATCTTGTACTGCAGTAGCTTTTTTTTGAGCAATAAAAACAGCTGTGTCCTCAACCGAAAGATGAGAAGGAAAAGACTCATCTGTATCTAATGTAACTACCTCAAAGTTAATTTCAGCCCACTGAAGCAACTGACTGCGACGTGGAGATCGAGAGGCTAATATTATTTTCTTATTCATTCGCTAAGCCATTTAAAAAATATCATTGAAAGAATTCCCGAAAGCATGACCAGTTTTACCCAAATACTTATACTGTGATAATGAGATGACAAACTGGCCTTATAAAGTGAATTAAGTATAAATAACAAGGGAACTAAAATGCAAACTAAAACATAAAAAAAACTTAACCACCAGCCCGACTGAAAAGCAAATCCACAGGCAATGGATAAGGAGCCTATAAGTACTACAATCCAAACGGCGCAAAATGTTTTTGCCGCATTTACTCCCCATACAAGTGGCATAGTACGACAGTGGTATCGATCATCGCCAACCATATCCTCCATATCCTTTATCACCTCACGAATTAAAGATGTAATAAAAGCAAATCCAGCATAGATTATAGAAAGTAAATAAAGTTTACGAGCATCGTAAATAAGTTCTTTTCCATTAAATCCATGAAAATCAAGAATGGCTCCTCCTACAAAAAAATACACAATCACAATAACCCAAGCAGTAAGAAGAGAAATGATAATATTTCCAGAAAGAACTTTCTTTTTAAAAGTAGTAGAATAAATCAATAGTAGGAATACGCAAATAATATTACCTATAGCAATCCATCTATTACCTACTTTACTGCTTACATAAATACTTATTATTATTCCTACAATCGAAATAATAATATGTAGTAACATAGCCCATCTTCTTTTTATCAATCTTTCCACTATCACCTTTTCGGGCTTATTTACTATATCAATATTTATATCAAAATAATCATTGATAATATATCCCGCTGCAGCTATAAGTACAGAGGCTAACATCAGTAAGACTAATAGGGAACGGTGATCGTTAAATTGAGTTTCGCCTCCAGGTAAAATAAGTGATTTGGCAATATAAAAATAAAAAAGAAACTGGGTAAGAGCAATAAATACAAGATTAGGCCATCTTATAATTTTAAAAAATGCAATTAAATATTTCATTACACAGGAAAGATATTATTTGAAAGGCGCTTTATCAAATGGAAGCAATGCCTTCATTCTCGCTCCAGTGACTATTTAACTTTAGTACTTTTTCTATTACGTCGCGCACGCACCCCATCCCTCCATTCAAATGAGAAATATAATGGGCAACTTCTTTTATTTCAGTGGCAGCATCTGCAGGGCAACAGGAAAGCCCAACTATTTTTATGGCAGGAAGATCAGGCATGTCATCCCCCATGAACAAAAGCTCCTCCGTCTTCACTTTATATTCACTAATTATCGATTGCAGTATTTCTAATTTATCGGACACATTCATTCGAATATCAATAACTCCTAGCTTATTGAGCCTATTGATTACTGCATCAGATTGGCTTCCAGAAACTACAATTAATTTATACCCTTTTTTTATAGCAAGTTGAATAGCATAACCATCTTTGATGTGCATACGTCTTGCCATTTGGCCATCGTTCAATACCAGCAAAGTTCCATCGGTTAAAACTCCGTCTACATCAAAAACAAAGACCCTGATATTTTTGAAATGCGCAAGAATATTCATGTTATTGAAAATTTGGACTACTTCTTTTGATTATCACGCCACTCATAAACCCAGCTACTCTGAATCATTTCAAGGTGGCCCTCATTACTTTCATCGGGCTTCCCAGCAAAATTGGGTATTTCAAGCACCCAGGTATAAAGGTCGGTAAAGCGAATTCTATAAATACGTGATTCTCCAAATTCATTCCCGAATCGCTCATAGAGCTTCATGGCAATATCCTCGTAATCGTTCCAGTTAATGGGTGGTTCATAAGTCATAGTATTAAAATTGATATTGAGGAAGTTAGTATTAAAAGTTGATAACCAGCTTATTCGCCAAAAAATTGTGTTTGATCAGGAATGGTAACTTCAATATTTCCCTCTCCATCAAGCAAAATGCATTGACAACCAAGCCTAGAATTTAATTTGGGATTTACGGCTCTATCGATGAAATCTTCTTCCCTATCAGATAATTCCTCCAAAAAAGCACCCCCCTTATCTACATACAAATGGCAGGTGCTGCAAGCACAAACTCCACCACAGTTATGATGTAATCCAATATCATTTTTCAATGCTAGCTCCAAAATTGACTGCCCAGACTCCACATTATTAAACGTTACCGAATCCAGTCCTTTCTGTTCAAAATTGATAGTAACGTTATACATTTTTAAAAATTCAGATGCAAACCTACGTGAAAATCCCTGTAGGCGAAAATCGGATAATTGAATAAAAGAATAAAAAAACTTATATTGTTAGATATATAAGTAGATAAGCCTTATGAAATCCATACTTTTATTATTTCTTACCAGCATGACACTGCCTATTTTTTCATGTAGAAATAAGCACATGGGTAACGAACAGCAAGAACCTCCTATAATTATTTATAAAAAAGAAAAGGATACAAGTAGCAGAGAAAAATCTCCTGTTATTAGCATTTCGGATACGATAACTCCCTCTATGATAGTACTCTGCATGAAAGACAGTGCTTCTAGTAGTGAAAGAATAGGGATTAAATTATCCAATATTTATAATAAAAAACTAAAGGAAGTAATCAGGCTAAATAAACTTACAATTACTGGGCCTAAAATAGCATGGTATCGAACAAGCAGCCCTCCTTTTTATTTTGAAGCTGGTATCCCCGTGGATAAGAAACCTTCAAAGCTTCCTAAAAAAGTGTACATAAAGAACATGAATGGAGGCAATGCAGTTATAGCTCATTATTATGGCCCCTATGGACTCACCTTCTATGCCTACGAAGTGCTTAAGGAGTGGATGAAGAGTAATGATAAAAAACAGAGTTTACTGCCATATGAATCCTATGTGGGAGAATCTTACGACAAGGATGGCAATCCTATTGATCCCTATAAAGTAAGATCAGATATTATTTTCCCTTATCGTTAATAAACTATTTTCTTGAGCGAATACTTTCAGTAAGCTGAACATATACTTTATATAGCTGGGGATATTCTTTAAGTAAAGCAAGATGGCGCTCAATAGTATGCACATCATTTCTTACAGCTGGCCCCGTTTGAACTATTGCAGGTGAAACATACTGAATACGAGTAGCTGTTTCAATTATTAGCGGCACCAGCATCCCAAAATCAACATTTTCCTTTTTACAGAAAGCTTCTGCCATTTCAAATAGATGATTAGTAAAGTTATTTACAACCACGGCTGCCGTATGTAATTTAAGCCTTTTTTCATCCCCAGCCCTTTCCACACTCCGTGATATGGAATAAGCCAACAACTGAAGCTGATGTAACATATTTTCATCAGAGGCATCAATAAGAAGGGGGATTTCAGGAATAGCTTTCATCTCTCGCCTCAAACTCTGTAGCGGATATAATACGCCATATTTATCTGTCCAATTTTTCAATGCATCAATTGATACTGAACCAGCTGTATGAACTACCTGCTTTCCTCTAAAGCCTGTCGGCCTCCAACCATTAACTAAAGCATTATCAGAAAGCGCCACTATAAATATATCTGCAGAGGGGTCAGGAATACCTTCTAAATTGGTAAAAGGAGCTCCTACTTCTTCTGCTAATACAGCGGCATTTTGGATATTTCGACTCATTACCTGAACTACCTTATGATTTTTACTAACTATAAGACGCGAAAGTACTGTAGCAACATTTCCAGAACCTATCATACCAATATTCATCATCCTGTTTTTTCAGGCCTGAAAGTACAAAAAAGCAAGGACCTGCCTTTACCTAACTTTTTAAAAAAAAGATCGAAAAACTTTGATTTTTCAATTTTAACCTAATATTGCAGTTCCCTGAAAGGAAAACTTGCGGTTAAAAACCTGCCTTTTTTAAAAAATTTCAGGACCAAAAAGTATGGCAAAAAACTTATTGATTGTGGAGTCCCCTGCTAAGGCTAAAACCATTGAGGGCATTCTTGGCAAAGACTTTCAGGTAAAAAGTTGCTATGGACATATCCGAGACTTGAAAAAAAATGCCATGGGCATAGACATCAAGAATGGCTTTGCTCCTTCATATATTATTTCTGAGGAAAAAGAAAAAGTAGTGAAGGAACTTAGGAGCTTAGCAAAGAAATCCGATGAAGTATGGCTTGCATCGGATGAGGACCGTGAAGGAGAAAGTATCAGCTGGCATTTGGCTGAAGTATTAGATTTAGATCCTATTACAACCAAAAGAATAGTTTTTCATGAAATCACCAAACCTGCCATATTAAAAGCTGTAGAGAACCCACGTACTATAAATATGGATTTAGTAAATGCCCAGCAGGCAAGAAGAATCCTAGATCGTATTGTAGGCTTTGAATTAAGCCCTGTGTTGTGGAAGAAAATAGGTATGCGTGGAGGATTAAGCGCAGGACGTGTTCAAAGCGTAGCTGTAAAACTTATTGTTGAAAAAGAAAGAGAGATAAATTCGTTTAATCCTAACCGCAGCTTTAAACTCGAAGCGATTTTCAGTGCTCCAGATATAAGCGGCAAACAAGTAAATTTTAAGGCAGAAGGTGGAAAATATAATGAGGAAGCAGATGCCGATTCATTTCTACTTAGCTGCAAAGGTGCCCAATATGAAGTGTTGGATATTCAGGTAAAACCCGGAAAAAGAACCCCAGCTGCACCTTTTACTACTTCTACTCTGCAGCAAGAAGCAAGTCGAAAACTTGGTTATGGCGTAAGTAAAACAATGTTGCTTGCTCAAAGACTATACGAAAGTGGTAAGATTAGTTATATGCGTACTGATAGTGTAAGCTTGAGCGAAACAGCAATGGATGCCATCAAAGCAGAAATTCAAAGCAGTTTTGGCGATAATTATATTCAAGTAAGGCAGTATAAAAATAAAAATGAATCAGCTCAGGAAGCGCATGAAGCGATACGCCCCACTTATATGGAAAATCGCAGTGTGGAAGATGCTGACAGCAATAGATTATATGAACTTATTTGGAAACGTACTATTGCTTCCCAAATGAGTGATGCCGTGATGGAAAAGACAACAGCAAAAATTGGGATCAGCACAAATAAATCAGAACTAACTGCAAGTGGAGAAGTACTAAAATTTGATGGTTTTTTAAAAGTATACCGTGAAAGTACTGATGAAGAAGAAGAAGGAGAAGAGAATGAAGAAGGTCGTTTACCCAATCTTACCATTGGCCAAAATCCTGAATTCAAGCAGATGACTGCAACTGAAAAATTCACTCGTCCTTCTGCACGTTATACAGAAGCCTCCTTGGTGAAAAAGCTTGAAGAGCTTGGCATTGGCCGCCCCAGCACATACGCTCCTACTATTTCTACCATTGTAAAAAGAAACTACGTAATTAAGAAAGACAAAGAGCCCATTCAAAGAGATGTGAGGATACTTACACTTATGAATGATAATGTAGAAAAAATAACTACTAGAGAAAATACAGGTGCCGAAAGAAATAAGTTATTTCCAACCGATCTTGGTCTTGTAGTTACTGACTTTTTGAGCGAGCATTTTAAAAATGTGATGGACTACTCTTTCACTGCCAATATTGAACAAGAATTTGATGAAATTGCTAATGGGAAAATTAAGTGGAACAAGATGGTGGAAGATTTTTATGGTCCTTTTCACCTAGGCGTTGAATATACTCTTGAGCATGCGGGAAGAGCGAAGGGTGAAAGGCAGCTCGGTATTGATACTGTTAGCGGCAAACCAGTTTTAGCTCGTATGGGACGCTATGGCCCTATGGTGCAAATAGGTAGTCAGGATGATGAAGAAAAGCCAAAATTTGCAAAATTAAAAGTAGATCAAAGCATAGAAACCATATCCTTTGAAGAGGCTATGGAACTTTTCAAACTGCCACGCAATCTTGGAAAGTTTGAAAGTGAAGATGTTACTATTAGTATTGGTCGATTTGGGCCTTATGCAGCTCATGACTCAAAATTCTACTCACTTAATAAGGAGATGGATCCTTATACTGTAGAGCTTGAAGAGATTGCACCTATGATTGAAGAAAAAAGGAAAGCTAAAAACGAACGCACCATAAAGGTTTTTGAAAAGGAAAAAATTCAACTGTTACGAGGCCCTTATGGCCCTTATATAAAGCAAGGGCTTCGTAATTATAAGCTTTCTAAAGAACAACAAGAAAGAGTAGAATCGCTTGAAATTGATGAGGTAAAAGAAATTATAGAATATCTCAAAGCAAATCCTCCCAAAAAAGCTCCTAGGAAAAAGAAAAGTATTTAGGTTGTCGATTCTGTAATCAACAATGAAATTCTTATAGAATTTCATTAATAAAAGGATTGGTTCATACCACCAAGCACTGATTCGTGTCTCAAGCATTGGTTCGTGTCCCACGAACCATAATAATCTTCTGAATTTCGGTTTGTAGGGGCACTAAATCAGGCAGGCGAACAATATAACTATCCCCATAGTTCAAGCTCCATAGAATTGGCTCGTTTTCAAATCATTGGTTCGTGAGACACAAACCAATGCTATTCGTTAGACACAAGTCCCAAATCATTGGTTCGTGTCACAAAGCATTGCTTTACTTAATACCCAAATTAATGCATATAGGTGCGACATAAATACTTATTACCCCATGTGGAAAAGTAAGACTTCGAACATAAGAATTTCTTTACGATCTTGATATAGCAAAACTTACAAAATTGACTGAGAACAAGGAAATAAGTGCACTTCTTCATCTTTTAGATGATCCCGACGAAGAAGTATTTACTACTGTAAGTGATAGAATAATTTCTTTTGGAAAAGATATCATTCCTAGCCTTGAGCAGATGTGGGAATCTATTGAAGATACTGGTACCCAGGAAAGAATAGAATTATTAATTCACCGGGTACATCTTCGCGATCTTACGCAAGAATTTATAGATTGGAAAAACAGCGATGCAGATCTGATAAAAGGAGCCATCCTGGTAGCAAGATACCATTATCCTGATATGCAACCCTTGGTAACATTGCATGAAATAGAAAAACTGCGCCGTAATATTTGGTTAGAACTCAACAGCTATCTCACCCCACTTGAAAGAATTAATGTATTCAATAGTATTTTTTATAATTACTATAAAATACAGGGAGTTGAAATTAGCTATGAAAATCCAGAAAACTTTCTTATTAATAAAACACTTGAAATAAAAAAAGGCAATTCCATAAGCAACGGAATCATTTATATTATCCTTTGCCATATGCTTGATATACCTGTAAAAGCAATTAGCATCCCCAGGCAGTTTATTCTAGCCTATTTTGACGAGCAATATCCTTTTCTTAACCCTGTTGGTCATGCTTCAGAAAAAATCAACTTCTATATCGAACCACTTAACGGTCAGATATATTCTCATGTAGATGTTGAAAAATATTTCAAAAAAATATCAGTCGCTCCTTCTGCTTCTTATTTCAGACCTACAGAAAATAAAAAATTGATAAAATTTCTACTTGAAGAACTTGCAAAGTGTTTCGATAATGAGCGAAATCATTATAAGATGGAAGAACTTAAAATACTAGCAGCTTTGCTGGGAAGTTAAATACCTGAAGAAAATGTTAATTCAGCTCTGGAAAAATTTTCAAAATAACGGGAGAGCCTAGTAAAATTAGATTTATTAATAGTTAAATAATTATAGCGCCCTTCCTTTCTTGATTCAATTAAATTACTTTCAGTTAGCAATTTGATGTGATGAGAACAAGTAGGTTGCGAAAGACCTGAAATTTCAACCATATCACAGCAACGAACATGTCCCTTCTCAAGGATCTCCTGAAGAATTCTTATACGAATAGGATCCGCTACAGAAATAATCGCTCTTTCAATAAAATCTTGATCTATTAGAAATTCAGACATCTAAACAAAGTTAAAGAGATAGGACCTCTATTCTATCTAAAAAGATTCATTTATTTTAGGAAATCTAAACCAGAAGTGGATTTCATGGGAGTAAGTACTCGAATGAGTAAATATTTGATTAGTAAGTATTAATACTTATATACGGAATAAAAAGTTAAGGTAATGAAAGGATAATGATTTTAATAATAATATTATCTAGGCTAGGTCACCTTTAAATCCCCGCTGCCAAATGAAAGAGGCAGCAGTTGCCCGGAAGTTTCCAAAATAAATACTTTGCCTTCCATCCCAGTTAAAATCAGCCTTATAGGACCGCCCTGACGTTCTTCATATTCAACTAAACTCTGACGACATAATCCACAAGGAGAAACTGGCTCACTACTATCGCCTTGTGTATTGTGATAAGTTACCGCCATAGTATCTATTTGGATATTAGTATGTAACATGGCTGCTGATGATAACAATACTCGCTCTGCACAAATCCCTACAGGGTAAGCTGCATTTTCCTGATTAGTACCTGACACCAGCGCTCCATTCTTTAATCTTGCTACAGCACCAACAAGAAATTTACTATAGGGCGCGTAAGCTTTCTCTGTTACAATTCTTGCAGCCTCTACCAACTGCTTATCAGCAGTAGCAAGCTCATCAACACCGGCATATACTTCAAATTGAAATTGAAAAGTTTCTTTTGTCATAGTCATTCCTTTTATAAAAGCCCAATTATTTAATAGCGCTGAACAGCCTTTTCCAACGAGGACCATGCTCCCAGCTAAACCAGATAAGTGAGGCCTTGCCTACCACATGATCTTCGGGTACAAAACCCCAATAACGACTATCTAGTGAATTGTGCCTGTTATCCCCCATCATCCAGTAATAATTCATTTTAAATGTATAAGTTCTTGCAACAAGACCATTAATATATACTTTACCATTCTTTGTTGCTAACTGATTGCCTTCATATACTGAAATAGATCGCCCATAGCGGATCATGTTATCAGCAGTGAGCTCAATAGTAGACTCTTTTGCAGGGATCCAAATGGGGCCATAATTATCTGCAGCCCAGTGTGAAGTAGTATCATAATATGGAAATAGCTGATTATCGGGAGTCATGATAAAATCAGAAACCATCCAACCAGCAGGTAATTTGAGTTTTGCTTTTTCCTCATTAGTAATATTTACTACCCAAGTATCTGCAGACATTTGCTGTAAGTCTCCTTGGTCTTCTCTCACTCCAATACCAAGACTTTTAAGCATTTCACCGTCTACATATGTATTAGGAGGTACCTGGATTTTATAATACCGTTCAGAATGAGGAAATACTTTCTGAGGCGATCCATTAATAAATACTTTACCATTTATTACTTGAAGGGTATCTCCAGCAATAGCCACACAACGTTTAATAAAATTTTCTCTTTTATCAACAGGTCTGGTAGTGATGATATCTTCGTATTTGTTCCACACCTCTTCTCTACCCATACTTCTAACGGCCTGGTAATAAGTTACACGGCTTCCAAAGTTTTCCTCATCATTAATAAGTGTATCATTAACCGGGAAATTAAATACTACTACATCATTTCTTTCAACAGGAGATGCAAACCATCTTTTATAAGATATTTTTATTAGCTCAGAGTATGATTTAGTATTGGTGATAGGCATAGTATGATGAACAAAAGGAATAGCAAGTGGTGTATTAGGAACACGCGGGCCGTAGCTGAATTTACTAACAAAAAGGAAGTCGCTTACAAGTAATGTTTTCTCCATTGAAGGTGTAGGAATGGTATAAGCCTCAAATATGAAGGTTCTAATAATACTAGCCGCTACTATAGCAAAAACTGCAGCATCCACCCATTCACGAATTGTTGTTTTTTTATAATTCTTTACTACTATGGTACCTGCATAACGTTCATTAGTAGAAAATCCCAAATAAGGAAAATATATAAAAGGGAAAAATACTGTTGCCGCATGATGCAATAACCCAAATCTTCCAAAATGCTCCACAAATTTTATAGCAATCCATATTGTAATAAACTGACCCGCTATTGGAATCAACTGTAAAAAGAACCACCTCTTTTTCAGCGGCATCTTTTCTACCATACACCAGGTATTATAGAGAGGAATAAGAGCTTTCCAAGGAGTAATACCTGCTTTTTGAAACATTCCGTATAAACCAATATGTATTCCCAAAATAATAATACTCCATAATAAAATCCCTGTAATCATAAGAAATAATTTATTTGGTAAAAGTAATATTCCATGTGAATAAAGCTAAAAATATCAGGATTATATGCGAATATTTAACATTGTATTTTCAGCTTCTAGTCTTAAGAGGCTGAACAAAGCATTCCATATCATCCAATGTGATTGTATTGCCTGAAAGAATAATGAGCCTTTCTAAAACATTATGCAACTCCCTAATATTACCTGTCCATTCAAATTGACATAATGCATCAATAGCATTTTTCTCTATTGATTTTACAGGCTGTCCATAATCTTCGGCAATTTTTTTAAGAAAATAGGCTACTAAATCAGGAATATCTTCTTTTCTTTCTTCAAGAGAGGGTACTTGAATAATAATAACTCCTAGACGATGGTATAGATCAAGTCGGAAGTTTTTTAGAGCAACTTCTCTAAGCAAATCTTTATTAGTGGCAGCAATTACCCTTACATCTACATTAATATCCTTATCAGCACCGACTATAGTAATCTTACCTTCCTGTAAGGCACGTAACACTTTTGCCTGAGCACTTAAACTCATATCTCCCACTTCATCAAGAAATAAGGTGCCCCCATTAGCCTGTTCAAATTTACCGATACGCTGCTTGATAGCAGAAGTAAATGAACCTTTCTCGTGGCCAAAGAGTTCGCTCTCTATCAATTCGCCAGGGATAGCAGCACAATTCACTTCTACCATTGAACCCGATTTTCTTGCACTTTTTTCATGTATCCATTTTGCTACCAGCTCCTTTCCCACTCCATTGTCTCCAGTAATTAATACAAGTGCATCTGTTGGCGCTACTTTCTCTATTGTTTCCTTGATTTTAGCAATAGCCTTCCCGCTTCCTACCATCTCAATAGCGCCTATAGTTTTAAGACGAAGCACTTTAGTTTCTTTAACAAGCACTTGCTTTTCGCAGGCATTTCTGATAGTAATGAGAAGTTTATTGAGGTCGAGCGGTTTGCTTATAAAATCAAAAGCCCCTTTTTTTAAAGCTTCCACTGCGGTATCAATATTACCATAACCACTAAACATCATAATAGGCACATCAGGGTTTAATAATCTAGCTTTTTCGAAGAATTCCATGCCGTCTAATTTGGGCATTTTAATATATCACAGAGAAATACATCAAAAGTTTTCTGCAGGAAGAGTATAAGACCCTCCTCGCCATCTGCAGATTCTTCAATTGTATAACCTTCAAAGCCTAGTATTTCAGACAGGGTTTTACGAATGGATATTTCGTTGTCAATGATAAGTATAGTGCTCATTTAGTGATCATTTGACCTATTAGGCATACTCAAAATTAAGGTTAATAAAGCGAAAATCGCTTACATTTGCTACTCTCAAAAACGGGACGTAGCGCAGCCCGGTAGCGCACACGTCTGGGGGGCGTGTGGTCGCTGGTTCGAATCCAGTCGTCCCGACAATGTTGTTTTTAAATACAACAAAACAGAAAAAAAGCAGATCATTATGGTCTGCTTTTTTGATTTTATAACTCTACATTCAATTTCAAATGCCCTCCAAATCCCTCACGAATAATTCTCATTAAAGTTGACAATCTTATATCAGATGCATCATTTTCAATTCTTGAAATGTATGTTTTTGTAGTACCACATTTTTCAGCTAATTGATCTTGAGTCATTCCAGATTCTTTTCTTAATTCCTGCAACATAACCCCCAATTTAAAAGCTTCAAAACCTTCTTCATATTGCTCGCGAGATTTAGTACCTTTTTTCCCATACTGTAAATCCAAATGATCAGCAAATGATGATAAGTTATCTTTTGTATTCTTTTTCATAAAAATCTATTTTTTTTGTTCTTCAAAATATTCTTTCATCAGTTTCTCGGCTAGCTGAATTTCATTCGGAGGAGTTTTCTGCGATTTCTTTTGGAATCCGTTTAATAGTATTACAAGCTTCCCATTATCGAAACAGCAAAAAACACGAAAGATATTTGTTCCAACTTCAACACGAATTTCAAATAACCCTTTTGCAGATGTAAGATGTTTAAAATATTTTTCAGGAACCTTTTCTATAGTTGCGATTAACTGCAAAGTCCAGTTAAACTTCTTTTTGGTTTCAGGATTTAATTTTTGAAAAAAAATCCAGATAATAATTTTTATAATAAAATATGTTCCTGATAAATTTATTGTCCACGATACAAAGTTAGCTAATTAGATAACAAAAGCAAATTAAAATTTATGATTGTTAATGGTTTGAAAATCCTCCAAAAAGTGCGAACTCCCGGTAATCGTCCCGATAATCAAGAAAAAACCTCGGCATTTTGTCGGGGTTTTGCATTTATGAGCATGGAAAGCTTGCTTTCAAATGCGAATGGATACAAAACCAAAAGTGAGCAAAGCGAACGAGGTTTTTTCTTCAATTGGCCACCCCCATTTTGGATGACTGAGCGAAGCGAAGGCAATCCAGTCGTCACGACAAAAAAGCCATCAATGAAAATTGATGGCTTTTTTATTTTAATTATATCCATAAGCAATTATCTTTCCTCCCATTTTCCTTCAAATCCAATAAAATCTTCAAAAGATTAGATGCAGATTTTGGAACTGCGATATCATGCTAAATCTCTTTGTTCTTTTTTTTAAATTTCATAAAAATGTCTGAGATCACATACAGAAACCATAAGGATAATAAAGCGAAATACACATCAAGGTCATTCCGGAGAAATAAAAAAATATAAAAGCCAAAAATCTCATCAAAAGTTTTACTATGTATAGATGTATAAAAATCTATTTTGAAATACAATAATATTTCTATCACTACATATGGCAAAAAAAATAAAAAATGCAAAAACAAGAAAACTATATAAACTAGGTCAAAGTAATAATTCAATCGTTCTTTAAACATAAAGCATTGGGTTTAAAAGTTGTTTTCGGGCGATATGATTATTATAAATAGATCTGCCTCTTTGAATGGAATATGTGTCTTTACTTTCGTCTATTCCACTTTTTAAAATCTGATTCATATTTGCGCCAAAAAATAAATATGCCTCTGAAATACCAAAGGCGGTACCAACAGCTCCGTACAAAATATTGCCGTAATCGTCATATCGAACCAAGGTATTATTGTAAATAGACCATTCGCTTACAGCCGAAGGATGGAATTCCTTTCTTTTTATGTCAAGTGGTTTATGATCATCAACCATTGATCGCCAGAAAATTAATTTTTGTTTATAATTGTCCTTATACGCTGGTTTTAACTTGGAAAAATATTCTATCCAGTACTTTAAAAGTAGATTGAATTTCTTAGTGTGGTTTTGTAAATTATCCCAAAGCACCGGATCACTTTGTTTACTGGGTCGCCCTCCGGCTTTTCCTTCCAATTTTTTAATGCAATGTAAAAGTAACGAACTGCTCTGCCAACCTTTTTTTGCACTGTTGTATTTAGTTACGAAAATGAAATGTGGTTTTCCAATATTTTGTATAACTCTTCCGGTGTTTATATTTACTAGAACAGAATTTTGTTTGGGAAGATTCTTACGATATGAGTAATCACAATTATTTTGTTTAAGCATGTTAACAGTGTATCCTATTATACTTCCTGTTATCAAACTTTCCCCCCAATACTTTAGATGTTGTTTCTTAGAACGGCTCAAAAATAAACCTGGCAATAAGCCAAATAACATTTTAAGGTTAGGGTTGTATTCTTTAAGAGTTGAGGTCTGAAGAATTGAAATCCCAGTTGTTGCAACGATAAATGAATTACTTTTTTCTATACTTTTCATAAAAATTTCGAGTTTTTGAAATCAATTAAAATTTGTGTTGATTTTTTGATCCATAAATTACTGTTAAGTACATATGCATAAAAATATGTATTATTTTATAACATACGAACTTACTTACTAAAATAAGTAGCAAAAAGTATGCCAATTAATTTAGTATTATGAAAAATAAAAAATTGTCATAACATCCTCCAAAAAGTTCGAACTCCCGGTAATCGTCCCGACAAAAGAAAGCCATCAATGAAAATTGATGGCTTTCTAATTTTATCAACACGCAATTATCTCTCTTGCCATTTACTTTCTAATCCAATAAAGTCTTCTAAATGATACACTGAATCTGAATAGGCAAAAAGAATTGTTCTATCATCTACAATCGTGTATTTTTTTCTTTTGTCAACACTAAGCTTTCGTAATTCCGGAAAGTATCTTAATGGAATAATGAATAAACGACCATCTTCCATTTTAATAGTAATCTTACCTGTTTCGTTAAAGATTAGCTTTTCTATACAAATGGTTGTGTTTTTTAAAGTAGTTTTCATATTAAATAAGGTAATCGTATCGACAAACGTAAAACCCTAGGCATACACTAAAGATTTTACGTGTTTATACTTTTGTGTTTACTAGTTAACCTCTAAGGCAATTTTTTAAGTCAAATCTTAGAACACCTGAAAAACAGTTTCCATCTTCTTCATCAAAATCGGGTTTGCTGATTCTCCAGCATTCAGATTCTTCTATATTAAACACAAAAACCTCTTTCAGTGATTTAACTTCTTTAATGGCTTTTCTTACTTTCTTGATATCGGTATTCCAACTTCTGTTTCTGGTTACCTCTATTATCATTTCTGGTTGATTCCATGAATTTTCTCTTTTTTTTACTGAAACATCTGGGATAATATAACCTTCTTTGAAGTCCTCATTTCTTAAAATTACTTCAGGAGCAACTTTAAATTCGTATTGTAGTCCTCTGCTTTGTAAATGTTTTCGGATATGAAAAATAAAATCTGAAATTACTTCCTGATGAAGAGGGATGTTGTATCCTGATATCTGGCTCATATATTTAATTATTAATTTGCTAAATATAGTATCAAATTATATGCCAATTAATTTAGTATTTTAAAAATGAAAAATTGACATAATTTCTCCCAAAAAGTCCGAACTCCCGGTAATCATCCCGACAAATCAGAAAAGTGCTGCACGAAAGTACGGGACTTTTTGCATAAGCGTGAGGCAGGACTTTTCAATTTAGCTCCCCCATTCAGGATGACTGAGCGAATCGAAGGCAATCTTGTCGTCCTCATGCGCACCCTTCGACTCCGCTCAGGGTGCTACTTAGGCGGACATGGTCCCGACAAATCAGAAAAGTCTTGGACGAAAGTGCGGGACTTTTTGCATAAGCGAGAAAGTAAAATGGAACTAGCGAGCGCAGCGAAGCCAATCCAGTCGCCCCGATAAATTAAATGAAAAAACAGATAAAGTATAAGTGTTCAACTTGCGCTATATCTAGCAGAGTTTTGCATTGATGAGTATGTTTAAATAACATCAATGAAAGTTCAAAAAAATTGACTAAATAGATAGGAACCTTTATTATTTGAAAATATTCATTTTCTCATCATAAATAGGACTTTGAACACCTAAGAAATTTAAAACACTATGAAATACATGATGCTGAGTCAATGTTGTATTAGGTTTAAGTTGTTTTGAACTATCAGAAAGCCACACAATAAAAGGGATATCATATTGATCTTTAGGAGCAATACTTAAAGGTAAACCATGCATATATAGATTATTTTCACCTAATGATTCGCCATGATCAGAAACGAATATCATAGTACTATTATACTCTTTTAATTGCTTTAAATCCTCAATTAACTGATGCAAAAAATAGTCAGTATAAATGATAGTATTGTCGTAAGCATTAACAAGTTCTGCTTGAGAACATTTAGCTAATTCAACACTATTACAAACAGGCTTGAAAATCTCAAACTGAGGTGGATATTTCTTAATATATAATGGGCCATGGCTAGTACTAGTATGTAATACAACCAAAATTTTATTATTATTACTAGATTCAATTTGCGCATAAAGGCCATTTAAAAGCACTTCATCATACTCACAAAAAGCTCCAGAACAATTATGCATTAAAGCATCTTTATTTAGATAACTTTTAATATGGACAGGAGGCTCTCCCCAATTTGTACTTCTCCAAAAAACCTCAACATTATTTCTAAATAAATAATTTGGCAATATCTCATATAAATCGTCAGTATTTGTGTAATCCAGAATAGATTTAACTCCTGCTGAAGTATAAGTAGCAGAAGAAGTAGCATCAAAATGGTATAAGTTAGGCGTTTTAGAAAGAAATGGATTAGTGTTTTTGCTATATCCATATAAAGAAAAGTTCTTACGTCTTGCAGATTCCCCAATAACTAATACTACAATAGATTTAGCATTGTCTTTCAATGTAGCATTGGGCAATAAAATCTCTTTTTCATTCTTTTTATATTTATGAAAATAATATAGCCACGTATTTACCGAATATGACCAGGGCATAGCAAGGCCTCCTAATTTTTTAGAATTTTTATCAATCCATAGCCAATTGGTAGAATTGGCAAATACTAAAGCAAGAATAAATAAAAAGGTAAGTGAAAAGGTTATCAGAAATTTTTTAAAAGAAGCAATTATTATTTTAACTCTAATAAAATATAGACTGGGAATAACTCCCAAAAATATTACGTAAAGTACCAATTTAAAAGAAAAAAAACTGACAGACTCTTCTTGATTTGTATTAATAACATTACTAATCATGCTTTCGTCGATTATAATACTATAAGTATTAACAAAGTAGATAGCAATTGAATTTAAGATAAAAAATATAGTTAAAAATAATTTACCAATCAAACGAGATATAAAGAAAATTAAATAAAAAATAAAAGAATTGACAACAAGCATCAAAATAAGCAAACTAATTATAAAAAAAAATCCACTTAAACTTTTATAATCAAAGTTATTAAAAACAAAATTGTAAAAAGGAAGATGAAATAAAATCAGGTTAAGAAAACTAATTATTAAAACGAAATGAGAAATTTTAAAATTATTTTTTAACATAAAGATGGATGATTTTATAAAACGAAAAAAATAATACAACTGATGCCAAATAAAAGATTATTAAATTTTCATTAATAATTCTATTAACCAATAAAATAAAAAAAATGAGGAAAAAAGAGATAAAAATTGGGTAATACTTTTTATTATTGATCCATGTCCAAATTTGAAACTTTTGGCTGATAAAAATACCTGTAATACCTGAGATATAGCCAATTACACTCCCAATAACAACATCAAGTGGATAATGAGCCCCCACCCCTACTCTGGTAATCGCAAGCATCAATCCTATAATGATAAATAAAACAAACCACGAAATTTTATACTTTAACTTTTGAGGCATAAAAGCAAACATCAATACAGTAAGTATTGTAAACACAGTTATTGAGTGGCCAGATGGCAAACTGTTATTACCCGTCAGCTTTTCTCCTATTATTATAAAATTATTGTTATCAAAAATAGCAGCAGGTCTGGGTACAGCAAACAGTATTTTAAGTGATCGAGAAAATAAAATAGAAATAACCCAGGCCGACAAAAAAGACTCCCATATTTTAGGAGCGTACACAATAAAAATGCTTAAAAAAGATAAAAAAATGATCTCACTACCAAACTGAGTAAGGTTATTAAGTATACTCGGGAATTGAGATAAATTAGAATTAATTAAAAAGAACCATTTTTTTTGAATTTGTATATAATTTACAACATTAAGAGAGCCGCTGTTAAAAAGAAATAAAATAATTAAAAATAAAAATAAAAAAGGGAGAAAATATAATGATAGCTTCAGGTACGAATAATTATTAGTAACTTTTCTGTTGATTTTATCAACTGTAGAAAGATTTGTATCAAAAAATTTATTAAACATGTATCAATAGTAATTTACTCTAAATGAATTATAAAAATTAAAAAATATATCTACATTTCAATCGCCAATTTACCATTGGCTAAGTTAATATTTTTAATTATTATTCTAATTTTATAAAACTCATTGAAAAAGATGATAATTTAAAGCTAGATAAATTTGATAGTACATAAATTAAAAAACCTAAGGATAGATCCCTAGGTTAATTAATATCGAACAATAAATGAGGAAATTATTGATTTTATTATCTAGCAAGCGTAACAATAGTATATCCGCCTGTAGTTAAGTCATTAGCTTTAATCACCAAACTATTGCAGGAAAAACTTTGCTTTACAAAAGTTTCACCATCAATAATGAAATTGTTCCCTGATACAGACCAAGTGCCGCTATCAGAACTTGCAGGTGAGCAAAGAACTCCCGCATCTACATAATTATAAGTCCCATCAGCATGAAAATCTAGTTGATTGTCTTTATCGCAAAGAGAACCTGATGCAAACAGATCTACCTCAGGAGAAATAGAGTCACTAGTCATTTTTAAACCTGTAACATTCCAAGTACCCTGAATACCAGCTGTATCGAAATTACAAGCATTATCTTTCTTGCAGGCAGCAAGAAAGATTAAAGAAGATAAAAAAGATAGAAGTATTACTTTTTTCATGTTTTTAAATTTTTGATAAATATACATATTTTTAATTATAAAAACGAAGGTAAAGGGGAATAATGCTAGTAAGAAATAAACCGGATAATTAATTATGTAAATCACCTACTCGATCTATTTCTTCTATTTTTACGATAAGACTTGAATTTATTTGAATTTTGGGCAGTATCCTTTTTTTTAGAGACCCCTTTTTTTAAAGCAATTTTTTTGTCTTTTGGAATAGACTTTGAATGAGAAAATACTCTTTCAACGGGTTTTTCCTTTTTAATAATGGATATTTTTCTTCCTGTCAATGAGCTTGACTTATCTATTGCACGATTCAATTCTTCCATCTCAGGCTCACTCAATAAACGCCATTTGCCAACACTAATTTTTCCAAGAGGTATATGCATTATTCTAATTCGTTGAAGATTAGTGACTTTGTAATCAAAAGCTTCACACATCTTTCGGATTTGACGATTAAGGCCCTGTATCAGGACAATATTAAACGACTGCTTCCCCGTTTGCTTCATTCTGCATGGCAAGGTTTTCTTCCCATCAATCCTTAGACCTCCTTCAGACATTTTACGTAAAAAACTTCCATCAATTGGCTTATTTACCCTTACAGCATATTCTTTTTCATGTTTATTGCCTGCACGTAGTATTTTATTTACTATATCACCATCATTTGTCAAAAATATTAAACCTTCTGAATCTTTATCGAGGCGGCCAATAGGAAATATTCTTTTTGGATAATTAATAAAGCTGATGATATTACCTCTAATATTATTATCTGTTGTAGTAGTAACCCCTGCTGGCTT
>Ga0209190_1000855_pt1 | contig 21816 bp, 18 predicted proteins | sample M_140205_XF_Meta_FD_187315 | JGI IMG/M metagenome (GOLD analysis project Ga0209190, IMG submission 187315) | Freshwater microbial communities from Lake Montjoie, Canada to study carbon cycling - M_140205_XF_MetaG (SPAdes) (version 2) | ecosystem: Environmental > Aquatic > Freshwater > Lake... | reverse complement strand
ACCGTCACCGACACCGACACCGATACCGATACCGATACCGACACCGACACCGACACCGACACCGACACCGACACCGACACCGACACCGACACCGACACCGACACCGACACCGACACCACCTGGTCTGGATCAACATCGGTGGCTGCCGCCACCGCGCCATTCCTGCATGGAACAACCGTGAACGCTGATGCAATGAAGATGTTGTACGAATGGGCCGAAGAGGCAGGAGAAATTGACGACCCTTACGTCGCGGGACTCAGGAGTGCCGTATCACGTCGTGACGACCTTTCAATGTGGGCATCACTTGACCCACTTGAGATGCTGCCATTAAATGTGCCTGCGATTGGAAAACGAATCAGCCATGCATCCACAATCATCGGTGCACTGCGAAATATTCTTGTCTTCCTCCCAGTGTTAATTACGTGGAGAGCAATTGGCGCAGCCATCAATGCATTTGGAACATTCACTAGTGAATATGGCAAGATTGTCTCGGGAGAAACCCAGCTGAGTTTTATTGAGTTCTGGCAGGATCCATCTGGTTACAAAAGTGGTTGGTGGAAAAATCAGTTTCCTAATAAAGAAATCTTAAGTAATGGAAACCGAATTGGCGACGTAGCGTCGCTAGATGCAAAGATCATTTTCGCGATCATTCTGCTTACCCTTATTTCTGGACTGCTTGCCTGGATTGGAGATAATCGTGAAACAGTTGCCCTTGAAAAAGCCAGCCGCAAACGTATAAGTGTGGGTTTAGCTATTGCATCCACTTTGCACGGAAAACGACAAGCCACACCAGAGTCAATTTCTGAAGCATTAGCTGAGGCGCTCAATGATTTGACTCAAGCAGCTCGTGACGTAAACGAGACTGCAGAAAGACTTGAGAAAGCGTCTGTTGGCGTTGACTCATTGAATCCAAGAATAGAGACACTGAACATCCATACCGAGCAGCTGGTCGCGCAAACTGCCACCTCTGTATCTAAAGCTGTCAGCGATCTTGTCAGTTCGGTGCAAAACTTAAACACGTCTGTTGGCGGAAATATCACTTCCCTATTTAACGAAGCTGCAAACTCGCTGGAAGAAGTAAGCAAACAATTTGAACGGACTAGTAGCTCTGCAGAATTTGGAATTAAACAATTACGCGATGACCTTGACGCAATCCACCAACAACTTCAGTCACTCTTAAAAGGAGGACGAGCATGAAAATCACACGACACACGACGTTTGTACTAGGCACTGTTTTAGCTGCAATGACTCTCTCTGGTTGCTCATTGGTCTCAAAAGAAGCGAGTGGAAATGAATTTGCTGCTCAGTCTTGTTCTCAGGATGCGATGCCAGCTACTACTGCATCCAAGATTGTCTCATTGGGGTTGGACACCAGAACATCCCAGGACGTCACAAGTGATGAAATCAATGCACGTATAGAATTGGATTTAAGTAGATCAATTTTAAGCGCCCAGGCAGCAGCCGAAAACTCTTATTGGCAACCTCTTGCAGATGCATGGGCCCTAGAAGAGGCACTTGCTCGAGCAATTCTTGATTCACAGAGCGAGACCTCGTTGGATGCGACTGGTGTAGCTGTTGCAAGTCGCGTCAACTTCGAAAAGTTTATCTCAAACGTAAATACCGATTTTGCAGCGGCCACTAAAGATACTTATTGTCGAATCGCATTCGTAAAACTAAATATTCCAATTACATACGAGCAAAAGACTAAGTAGTTTCATGGCCAAGAGGTATTTAGCCAAGCGACGAACATCAGAAGATGCAACCGGACTTGCCGGATGGCTGTTTACAGATTTGCTTTTAGGTCTAGTAATGATCTTTATTTCAGCAGTTGCCTTTGTTGCCTACAGGCCAATAGCGATTGGACCTGATGGCACGGTCATCCAACAAGAATGCAAGGAGTACGTTGCGGCATTCATCCAGGAACCACTGGTAATTCAATACAAAGAGGGTGAAGGTTCCGACATTGGGACCAAAGTGAATACCTACATCAATACCGAACAAACCATTAATGGAATTCCACAAAAACTCACTAACGCTAAGGTTGCAGTTGGAATCGTATGGGGATGGTATGCCTCAGGGACTAGTGCAAACGGTGGCGTCACAAATGCAAAAAACTTCTATCGTCGTTTCACCTTAAGTGACCCGATCAACTTTCCACCCATGAGCGAAGACCCAGATATTGAATACGAAGTAGTGAATATGAGATTTATTGGAACTGCTGGAGTGCACGCACAGTTTGACAGAGGCGCAGGAGTAGAACTCTTCTTTGTATATGACAGTTGCAGCAAACAGGGTCCAGCTTCGGCAACCACCATCCCCTAAACCGAAGAAGTCAACTTAGTGACTAACTCTCATTTATTGATCTCATTGAAATCTGTGGGCGAATTCGAGATTTGTTAGTCCCCGTGTTAGTTGAGCTAGCTGCCAGATTAGTCAATTGACCCAATTGAGCTGGAGACATACTTATAATCGGACGATGAGATGGGTGTGCGACAGCGCCAACTCCTCCATCAGCACTCCTCCACTTTGTCGTATCATCACTTGCTCGAGTTGCTACAACCGAATCAAATGCGTTTGGGTCGACCACAACCTTGTTGAGGAATTCGGCAAGTGATTCGTTTCTTAAATACTCCTGCCACATCAATCTAAACCCATCACCATAAGTGGGATCAGTGTTGTACTCCATTAGTTGACGAAGAAACCTGGCTTCTCCGTCATCGATCGAGTCGAGCCACAATGCTCGCATTACTTCACATGCCCCCTCAGTGATTAAGTCTCGCTCAGGATAATTGGGATGCACATCCAAAGTTTTGGGATCCATAAATAACAAGACGTGTGCAAATTCGTGAGCGAGAGTTCCGGACAATGTCAATGGGTGCTGACCAGGAGTAACTAATATTTCAGCTGCACCGCGCATATTGATCGCACGTAAAGTTGTCTGACCCATCGTGACAGTTTCATCTCCAGGGGTCCCAAGTTGTCCTAAACCAATCCGAATTTGATTGAGCTGACCCGCATCAATTAGCGAATTAATCCATTCGACTACAGGCTCGACCACCTGCTTCAACTGAAGTTCGCTGAGCACTGCGATTCGAGAACATTTGCTGCAAGTTGGAAGTGAATACAGGAGAGATACATCTATGGCTGATTTACAGTGATGACATTGCGATGCGTCAGCATGCACATCACATAGCGGCTCATTTCTGAGACTTGCTTTGTATATAGTTCTGCACCTCGACCCGCAGATAACGCAATTTGGTGAGGTCACGATTTGAATCTAGTGAAATCTTTGGAATACTCGCAAATAGCAGTTTGTCTACTTCAGCCGAATTGATTTGTCTTTGCTTCACCTTCACTACAAAACCAGACCAGAAGAGCTATAGCTCCAAATGGAACAAAAATCCACAGAAAATGCCATGCTGATCGACCACCATCATGAAGTCTCCTAGTGGCGGCTGCAAGTTGTGGAAGAAGCAATCCCAGCATTGTTATTGAATAGAGATTCGTCGAAATTGTGGTTAAACAAGCTGCGATCAACCAGCTAAATAAAACAAAAAACCAATACTCGGACCGACTAGCTCTGCCTTTGAAGTTGACATAATTGCTCAGACAATACTTAACAGACTCAGAGAAGCTCATCTTTCGGGAAGGTGAATTAGATAGGTTCGGCTGGGATGTGATAATAAAGAGTGTGCCACTACCCCAGGAGACTCCACAGACTCAGAAACGTTGCCACCACATTGTTGGCAGAATTTCATCGAATCATTTACTTCTGCGCCACACTTTTTGCAAAGCATTTGCCCCCCCATTCGAGATGTATTAAGAGAATCTAACTAATCAAAGACTGCTTTACCAGCACCCGTTAGTACTTCTGATTAGTCAAAATTCTTTAGTTGCTAATCATCGTGGTCAGAGATAGGTTTGGCTTCCAATTGAGACTTGGATGGTACTTACAATGATATTTTGCCCAGAATGTGGAACTCAAAATACAGATCAAATTGCATTCTGCCTGAATTGCGGCAAGTCAATTACGGCCAGTACCCCAAATTCAATTTCTGATATTTCAGAAATTAAACAAAATCGATTCAATAAATTTTTTTCGCTATTGAAAAGACGTAAACGTCCAGTAATTGCAATCGGCGCTTCTGGTGGTGCACTTATTTTGCTGCTTGTAGGTATCTTCATTGCGTCAACGGGAGTAGCTCAACCATTAATAGGTCAGCGTTGGGATAAGACTCAACTCGCCGTTGAGACATCCTCGGCTAGATCAGAAGGATTTGCATCTGGAAAAGAAGAAGGGTTTACCTCCGGTCAAGCTGACGGTTACAAGTCCGGCAAAGATGAGGGTTATACAACAGGAAAAGCCGACGGATACGCAAGTGGGTACACAACAGGTAAGAGCGATGGGTATACCGACGGTTACGATAAGGGCAATTCTGAAGGGTATTCAAGTGGCAAAGCTGATGGATACTCAAGTGGTAAGGCTGATGGATACTCAAGCGGCTACTCCGAAGGTCAGACTTACGGGTACACCAAAGGATATGATGCTGGCAAAACTGCGGGATATGCATCTGGACAAACTGCCGGATACTCATCTGGTTATTACAACGGCTGCGCCTTAGTATTTAGCAAAGTAGGTGGAACTTCTTTCCGAATAAATAATTACACATATTACAGATCAAGTATTTGCGGATACTAGAACAGGAAACTTATGAATTACTGTGCCTCATGCGGAACGTCCAATACGGTAAAAGATGCATTTTGTGTCAATTGCGGTTTTCAGCTTGAAAATCCAGCCAGCCCTGTGCAAGTCGTTGACACCACCATGCCTAATTCTAGAAATCCCAGAAAAATTGTTAAGTTTGCTTCAATTGCCGCAATGTTTTTGATTGCTGGTGTACTTGCCACCTCGAATGGCCTGATGGAGCCAATCGTCGGGAAGCGCTACACAGAGTCAGAACTTGGAAGCGCAAAAAATACTGCTTATGAATCCGGAAAATCGGACGGCTACTCAAGCGGTAAATCAGACGGGTATTCTTCAGGCTACAACGTAGGCCAAACCGACGGATACAACACTGGTTACACAGCTGGATGTAATCATGTCTTTGAATATGTGGGCTATTCAGAAATTATTGGAATATCTTATCCGTATTATCAAAGCGACGTTGGAAACACCTATTATGGCAAGTCAGGCGTTTGTTAAGGGGTTGAACTTTTCAATCTTGATGCAATCATTGGACCATATTTGTTCCCCAAGAATCCAATAAGTGCACCAATGATGAGTGCAAAAATAGCGTAAGGGGTGCTTGATGAGGCATCTTGTCCTACGATCGCTGAAACCAATCCGATGAGACCAAAAGTGAGAAACATGGTCCCGATCCAGGTAGTTGCACGCCGATTTGCGCTTGAACCAATAATCAATAATCCCAAACTTAATGCAACTATCAACACCAGCGATCCTGCATCACCAAAATCTCCATTATCAACATACCCAAAACCACCTACTGCCGCGGAGTAAACCCCGACAGCTATAAATGGTGTTGCAATATTTGGCCAAGATTTTCTGTCAAGATTCCAACCAGCGCACAATAAACCAATGCCGAGCAACATAACAATCAATGCTCCATCACTTGCAGCGCGTTTCAAATAATCTGCATTGAACTCATCTAGGTAAAAACCTTGACGCAATTTCGATTGAACACTTAGTATCCCCAAAGCAGTTATGCCCCAAAAGATGGTGCTTGCAAGAAACGCTGGTCTCGCCCTAAAGCCTGGAAGCACCCAAAAAATACCGAATACTACGCTGATAACAAGAAGCGGCAGACCAATTTCTCCATTCGAGAGTTTTCCAAGAAAAAGTGCTGCAACTGAGACGGGTAGAACTATCTGAACTGCGGCTGATGCGCCAACAATAAAATTTCGAACCTTATACGCAAGAGTCCAAAGACCAACAAGCCCTAAGAGGAAAACCAAGAATCCGCCAAAAGTGTTGGTCTCATAACCGCCGCTTTCAACTTGCATGGCGATCAGGATGATTCCTAGTCCTATCGACAATCCTCCAGCAACCTGCATTGAAGAAGCAATAGTTGCCGGCTCGCGAGTTTGTCTTGATAACGACAAGTCGGAAAGTAACCCCGCCTTAATGCTGCCCGAACTCCACTGAGAAGGCTTCTGGGAATTTTGTACCATTGGCATTGAGAATGTCGGCTGGACATTCTGGGCTGGTGATGGTGATGGTGAAGTTCCCAAAGCCACCGCAGTCGCCGTGCCACAAGCAGTGCAAAATTTTGCGTTGGAATTAGGAAAATTTTTAATACATCCTGGATTGTCTCGTACGCACTGTGCCATATTTTCCCCCATCAATAATCGATTAATACCCAACTAAATTAAAGCACACTGAACAGCATCGGAGTGTCATTTAACTGACTACAAAAAATTGAAATTACTCCGTAAATCCCACTTGTAGTACCCCATTTAGACGAAATCTGCTACTTGATGTGCAACTACCAATCAATATCCCACACACCCGTGTTGAGTAGTTGTTCAAACTTCGCCGCATAGACGATTGGGACCTTAAGTTCGTTTGCCTTCGTTACTTTTGATGCGCCTGGGTCGGACCCCACGACTACGCAATAGGTTTTGGCACTTACCGAGCCTGGTGATTTGCCACCACGATCTTTGATCGCTGCTTCGGCTTCTTCTCTCGTAAAGCCCTCGACACTGCCGGTGACAACGATGGCTTTGCCAAGGAGAGTCTGTGCAAGTTGCGACACCTGCACGTTGCCAAAGTCGACGCCCGCCTTTTTGAGTTTGGCGATGATGGCCTTGTTTTGTTTTTGGTTACACCAGTTGATGATGGATTGAGCGATTGATGGGCCAACACCATCGATGGTGCTCAGTTGATCCTCAGTTGCTGTCACGATGTTGTCGAGGTTGCCAAATTTTTTAGCCAACGATTCCGATGCTGCAGGGCCAAGGTGTTTGATGCCGAGCGCGGTGAGCAACTTGGGCAACGGCTTTGATTTTGATTTTTCAAGTGCTTGCAACAAGTTGGTGGCGCTCAGTTCTCCGAAGCCCTCGATCTGTAATAGATGTTCTTGCGTGAGGCTGTAGAGATCGCCAACATCAGAGATGAGTTGCAAGTCGGATAATGCGAAGACGGTTTTTTCTCCGAGACCCTCGATGTCCATGCCACCACGCGAAGCAAAGTGAATAATGCGTTGGTCACGTTGAAAAGGACACGATGGCTCTACGCAGCGTGTGTCTGACTCGCCCTCGATTTGCACGAGTGCTGACTTGAGATCACATGGGCAAGTGTCAGGAAACTTCCATGGCTTGGAATTCTTTGGACGCTTGTCGAGCACTGGGCCAACAACTTCAGGAATGACATCGCCTGCCTTGCGAACGACCACCGTGTCGCCTGGGCGAACGTCTTTGAGTTGCACTTGCTCGCGGTTGTGCAGGGTAGCCATGCCCACGGTTGAGCCGGCAACAACAACGGGTTGCAGTACGGCAAACGGTGTGGCGCGGCCGGTGCGACCAATAGAAACCTGGATGTCATTGAGGATCGTGTTGCGCTCTTCGGGTGCAAACTTGAACGCAATAGCCCAGCGTGGTGCGCGCGATGTGAAGCCAAGTTGCTCGCGTTGAGCAAGGTCGTCGAGCTTGACTACTGCCCCATCGATCTCGTAATCAAGGTTGTGGCGGTTGGCTTCGGCGTTGGCACAAAATGCTTCGGCTTGCTCAAGTGTGTCGACAAGCCTGTGCTCGGGGTTAATAGGAAACCCAAGTTGCTTGAGATAGTTGAGCGTGTCGTGATGACTCGTGAGCGCGGGCATGCCTTGCGTTTCGCCAAGTTGGTAGGCAAAGAATGCGAGCTTGCGTGACTGAGTAATAGACGGATCTTTTTGACGCAGACTTCCAGCGCCAGCATTGCGCGGGTTGGCTGGCACTGCATCTGGTTTTTTGCCTTGCGCGATGCGTTGCTCGTTCTCGCGCTCTTTGTCGGCCTTGAATTGTTGAAACGCGTTGATGGGCATATACACCTCACCGCGCACTTCGAGCACTTGCGGTATTGACGTGCCCTTTGTTGCAACAAGTTGTTTTGGAATGACGGAGATGGTCTTGATGTTTTCGGTGACGTCTTCGCCCACCTTGCCGTCGCCACGCGTGGCTGCTTGCACGAGTATTCCGTTTTCGTATCGGATGCTCATTGCAAGGCCGTCAATCTTGAGTTCGCAGATCAGTTGCATTGGTTGAGCGTTGTTGAGACCCTTCGCCGCACGATCACCCCATGCGCGCAACTCATCAATATCCATTGCATTATCAAGACTGGTCATTGGTGCACGGTGGGTCACCGGGTCAAACGTGGTGAGGGTTGTCGCACCAATTTGGGCCGTTGGTGAATCGAGCGTGATCAGGCTCGGATGTTTTGCTTCGAGCGCAATGAGCTCACGCTTGAGTTCGTCATATTCAGCATCACTGACATCGGGTGAGTCATGAGTGAAATAGCGCTCGTTGTGTTGATTGAGCGTGTCGCGAAGGTGTGCTGCGCGGGCGATCTCGCTTTTGGTCGGTTTTGCGCTCGCAGCCATGCTGACAACATTACTTGCGGGCTCCACCACCCGACTACCGCACAACACCCCTGCCATACGTTGATCATGTGAGCAACCAGACAAGACCTTCTTTATCGCCGACTCTTCGGCCAGGAGCACTCCACCCATCGATGCACAATTCGGGTATCGTCAACAACGTGGATGCACAAACAATTGAATTTGATGAAGCTTTGCTCATAGAGGGTTACCTCGAGCAAGCCGAAGAAGCATTGCAACTTGCCGAAGAGGCAATGCACGCTGTCTTTGAAGCTGATTCACTTCTTAGCTAGTTTTTCGCCGACGCCGTGAGCGCGTTTCCAAGACGCGGTGAGGTCTATTTCATTGACCTGAGTCCCAGCCGTGGATCAGAGCAAGGCGGCATGCGACCCGCATTGGTTGTTTCAAACAATCGATCCAATCAATTCAGCACCGTCGTGACCGTAGTGCCGATCACCCATACACAACCATCACGATATTTTCCACAGAACGTTCTTATCCCTGCTGGAATTCTCGATATGCAACCCAGCACAATTTATTGCGGCCAGATCCGAACCATCACACGAAGTCGCATTAAAAACTATGTCGCCGTCCTAGACGAGTCCATATTGACAGCAGTGAGAATTGCACTGCGGATACACCTTGACATCTAGGCTCGGTGGCGTGATTCGCACATTGTTGGCAAAGCTTGCCTGGCCAGTTCGGGTGCTGTGGCTGGTTGCGGCACTGTTACCCAACAATCTCACCGACACCATGTCGTCTCACTCGCAGGTTCTGCGCGCAACCATGAGCGTCGAGTTGTGGTTGCTGTGGGCACTCGTTGCTCTGGCCACATGGTTGCACCACCCCATTTCGCTCACCACTGCTCGTTGCATCGTGCCCGTTGTAGTAGCACACCTACTTGTTGGACTACCCGATAGCTCGTTTGGTATTGGCAATGTCATCGGTGCAGCGTGTGCGCTTGTCGCCTTCGTCCTTATATATACATCTGACTACGGCTCGATTCATGTGCAAGCCGGCGCATACGGCGACGAACGCCGTTACCTATTGCGCGTGCCCGCCCCCATCGTGATGCCGCTCATTCTCGGTTGGGGCGTGATGGCGGTCGTGGTTTGCATAACGCCGCTGATCTTGGCATCTGAGCGATATGTACTAGGTGGCATTGGTGTTGTGCTCTCACTTGGTTTGTTGTGGCAATTACCTGTGCGATTGCATCGCTTGTCGCGTAGATGGTTGGTCAAAGTTCCTGCCGGATGGGTTGTGCACGACGACGTGGTGTTGAGCGAAAACTTGTTGGTCAAAACATACGATGTCGTGTCGATGAGTTTGGCGCTTGAAGGAAGTGAAGCAATTGATCTCACCGGTATGACACGCGGCGTACCTATCGAAATGCAATTGCGCGAGATGACCGATGTGCGACTCACTCCGCTTGCTGCAAAGTTGTTAAAGACGGTTGATGCGTTGCACGTGAAGGCATTCTTGGTTGCGCCATCACAGACACTTCAATTCAAGAACAGAACCTTTCCGGCTATTTAAATTGAGAATTACGCCAGTATAAAACACTTATTGGTAATACAAAGAGTGCAAGCAAATCTGTACGATCCTGGACAAAAGTGACAGGGGCACAACATGCACTTCCATTTATAAGCCTCAGTGGAATCAAAACATAACCCCACCATGATCCGATAAGCGATGAGGCTGTCCCCGACAATTTTGTTCCCGAAAAAGCAATTCCAGTGAAAATAGCAATGAGCAAGACCCAGGTCATCCCAAATAGGCGCCGGAAAATAAGCTCAAGAGTTGAAATTGCGATGACTGGAAGGACGAAAAGTCCTGCCATATCAGACAACTTTCCACTCAACAATGGAAGCTTGCCAGAATTTTTCAACACTCTGTCATTAAACAACATCGTTAGCAACGCAACAATTGTTGGTAACGACAGGAGTTGCGAACCAGGCCTTCGATGCCCGGAAAATTCTGTCACCGAAGAATGCCTACAAGGATTCCGACCTATCAACCGAACTTATGGTGCAAGTAAAATTCGCAGGTGCCTCTGTGAAGGAAAGTGCCTTTTCTACCTTGTTTTGGCCAGGTTTGAGGTTATTCACAAATGAAATCGCGGTATCAAGTTGTGTTGACCCATCATCACTTTCAAACACAACGTTAATGATGTAATCAGACTCTTTCGAAGAGTTGTTGGTAACTGTGAGTTCAGCCTGCAAATAACCCAGGCTATCCGCACCACAAGATGTCAATTTGACATCATCAGTCTCTGAGCTTGGCGACGTTTCTGCTTGAGTCACATCAGAATTAGATTCTGCCGATTCACCGGAATCACTCGTCCCTGATGTTTCTCCGCTCGCAATCAAAATACCTATGCTCAGTACTGCAACCACTGCTAGCAGTGTATTGTGAAAAGTTGATTGTGGTCGTTCGTTCAATTTCATAAGCTCTCCAATCTAGGATTTATGAATGTGACCATAGCATAATCAATCTGGATTATGAACCGCGTTCAGATCAGCCCTGACTCAATTGCATAACCTTCAATCGTTGTAACACCCCTCTAGTAGGTTTCCCTGTAATGCAAAAGCTTGAATCCAACGTCGTACTCAGCCCTACCGACTTGGCCAATCACCTGGCTTGCAAGCACCTCTCGTGGCTCAACTATCACTCGCTTTACGGTGGCGCACGACCGTCGAAAAATGATGACGAACTCACCGAGATTTTGCAGCAGTACGGTGCCGAACACGAAGCCACATACTTTGCGGCTCTGAGCGAACAACTCGCCGCCGTCAATCGCACCATCGTCAACCTCGATATCGACCGCGATATGGACGCGCCATATTCGGTTGCCGCATTGCGCGACCGCGCCGCACTCACCGCACAAAGTTTGTCCGATGGCCCCAACGCGCTGTATCAGCCAACTTTCTTTAGCGAAGATGGCGGCATTGCGTGGGTTGGTCGCGCCGACTTTTTGGTGCCAACCGACGTCGCTTCACTACTTGGCAACTATTCGTTTGAACCAGAAGACACCAAGCTTGCGCGCATCGCCAAAGTAAACGCCGTGTTGCAGTTGTGCTCATACGCCGAACAGCTCACGAAGTTGCAAGGCACCGAGCCAGAGTTCATTCACGTCGTCACCGGCTCTGCCAAAGAAGGCAAAGTCACCATTCGGCTCTCCGAAGTGTCCGCGTATTTCCGACACGTGAAAAAGAATTTGCAGCAAGCCGTGATCGAGAAGTTTGAAGGCCCATCCGAGCCAGTGCCTGTAGAAAACTGCAACATGTGTCGCTGGAATAAAGACTGCGCACAGTGGTGGCGCGAGCGCGATCACTTGTCGTATGTAGCGGGCTTGCTCAACGGACATCGCGAAACACTTGTGTCGCACGGCATCACCACACTTGCCCAGTTGGCTACAAGCCCCGACAACTTGAGCGTGCCCGAGTTTGAAGACGAAACATTGCATCGCCTGCGCCGTCAAGCACAACTGCAATACAACACTCGCGTGGCCAAGAAAGCAGACCCTGCTGCGTTGCCCGAAACCGAATTTATTTTGCCCATCAAAGACTTCCGTGGCTTCAACATGTTGCCTGCTCCAAATGCTGGCGATCTTTTTTACGACATTGAAGGCCACCCCTATCGCGGCGATGAAGGTCTCGAATACCTGCACGGTTTCTCATGGAAAGAAGCCGACGGCACGCTCAAGTATCACGAAATCTGGGCACACTCTCCAGAAGAAGAGCGCCAAGCACTGCTCGATGTCATTGCTTTTATTAACAAGCGCCGCAGTATTCCTGGTTTTGAAGAAATGCGCGTGTATCACTTTGGTCATTACGAACCATCGGCTCTTCGCAGGCTCTCAACCCGCTATGCAACTGCCGAAACCGAACTCAATTCGCTCATTCGTCAACGCGTGTTTTGTGACTTGTCACGCGTCGTTACCCAAGCCATGCGCATCGGCGTCGAGTCGTACTCGATCAAAAAACTCGAGCAGTTATATGTGTTTAATCGCACCGACTTGGTGGCCGACGGTGGTTTGAGCATTGTGTATTACGAGAAGTGGCTGCAGTCCATCAACAACGGCGGCTTTGGCCCCGAAGGCGACACAGCGGTGTTACGCCAACTCGCCGAATACAACATGAACGACTGCTACTCCACCGATGGCTTGCGTGATTGGCTCGAAATACAACGCGCACGACTTGTTGAACAGCTTGCCGACCAACCACTCGAGCTCGAAATGCTGTCTCGCCCACCATTGCGCCCCGATCTGGATGAAGAAATCTCGATTGGCAAAGGCCTTGTGGCGCAACTAAATCAACATCGTTTCGACACCGACCTCACTGAGGAGCAGATATCCACCCACCAACATCGTTGGCTCATGGCCGACTTGCTCGACTTTCACAAACGCGAACAAGCAGTCGATACGTATGAATTCATCAACCTGTTGTCGATGGAGCACGAAGAGTTATACGACAGCCCAAGCGCCTTGGCTGGCCTCAAATTTGTGCGCGAGATTGAAACCGGCACCACCAAGTCGAAAAAGTGGGGCTTTAAAGCTATACGTCAATACAAGTTTGACCCTGCGCAGATCACCAAGATCGGGCTTGGCTCAAGTCTGTCATCATCAACCATCTGGCCACCACGCCTCGACACCGAAGATAACGGCCCAACAGGAGAAATCAAGATCGTCGACGTCGACGTCGACAACGGCACCATCGTTCTCGACGTGCGTGGCGCGACCGAAGACATCGCTCACCCAGAGTCGGTGTTTGAACGCGAATACTTTTCGAAAAAGCAATTTGAAGAAGCGCTTCAAGAACTCGCCAAACTCGTCAACGACAACAATCGCAACACGTATGCTGCCGCGCACGACATCGTTGGCCTGCACCCACCGCGCTTTCGCGACAACTTCGACATTCATCAAGTGAGCGAAAGCATCGACCCCGATCCGATGCAGATTGCCGACGCCATTCACCACCTCGACAACTCGTACCTCGTCATTCAAGGCCCGCCTGGCACAGGCAAGACTTATTCGGCAGCCAACGCCATTCTTTCGCTGATCAAAAAAGGTCACCGAGTTGGCATCACGGCCAATACACACGCTGCTGCCCACCAGTTGCTCCGCGAGATCACCAAGTTTGCCAAAAATCACGGATTCACCGCCGACGAACCATTGCGTATTTGCGTCAAACCAAAAGATGGTGATGCTCCCCTCGTTTTTGACGAACAAGAAGTATCCGTAAAGAGTTTCAAGGATGCCAAAAAGATTTCTGCCGATGCACAAAAGTTTGATGTCATTGTGGGTACGAGCTTCTTGTTCTCTAATGAGTCGATGCGCAACTCGGTCGATACTCTCATCATCGATGAAGCCGGACAACTCTCGCTCGCCGACAGCCTTGCCGTGTCACTTGCTGCACGCAACACTGTGCTTGTAGGCGACCCACAGCAACTCAAGCAACCAACCCGTGCCGCTCACCCAAGCACATCAGGCTTGTCGGGTCTCGAGCACATCAACCAAGGCCACGACGTGGTGCCACCCAACTATGGCGTGTTACTACGTGTCACCCGACGCATGCACCCTTTGATTACCGAATTCATTTCAGAGCAGGTGTACGAAGGCAAGCTCGGTGCCGACGACCCATGCGCCCTGCAAACCATTGGCGAAGGTGGCATTGTGCAGGGCTCTGGTCTGCGATGGGTGCCGGTGGTGCACGAAAACTGTTCGGTACGCAGCGTTCCCGAAGTAAAGACCGTGGTCAAGATTTACGAATCTGTATTGGGCTGTGACTTCACCGACAAGTTTGGCAAAGTACGCCCCATTACTCCCCGCGACATTTTTGTGATCGCCCCATATAACGCGCAGGTGCAAGAGTTGCGTCGTCAACTGCTCTCGTGTACATCCGCAATCACGTTTGGTCTCACCGAAGATCTGTTGCGCCAGCGAGTTGGCACTGTCGACAAAGCCCAAGGCAGTGAAGCACCAATTGTGTTGGTGTCATACACCAGCTCAAGTGCCGACGATGTGCCCCGCAACTTCGAGTTTTTGTACAGCAAAAATCGTTTCAATGTTGCAGTAAGCCGCGCACAAGCAATCACCGTTGTGGTTGCCTCGCCCGAGCTGCTTAATGTCAACTGCAAGACAATCGAGCAGGTGCGACTAGCCAACATGCTTTGTCGCTATGCCGAAATGGCAACCACCATCTCCCTGTAAGTCGTTGCAGCACTGCACTTCGGTACTTGACAGCCAGAGCACGGCCTGTGTAACACTGCAGTCCTTGTTAACGAGAGAGGTCGTCATGAATATTCGCAATTTTTCAGCACATTCTTCAAGTCCCGCGTACACATCGGAGCAACTCATTCATCCGAAAGGCTCCACACTTGAACGCCAGCAGAAATCACACACTCACACTCATCGGCCCTGCAGTGACTGATCACGACAATGCACTGATGAGCGAAGTAGTCACCAAACAAGACCTGTACAACGTTGGAGTTCTCATTGACTCCAATTTCAAAAGTTTGGCGGGAGACATACATAACCTTCGAACCGATATGGACGCCCAGTTTGTTCGTGTTGACAGCCAGTTCGTCGCAGTCCGCTCAGAAATGCGCGAAATGTTCGTTGCATTTCGGGATGAGATCAATAAAACTACGATGCGAACTGGCTTCGCTACGTTTCTTGCAGTCGTTGCCCTATTCGGTATTGATCGGTGGTGGAGCTAACAGAGACTTGAATGGTCTAGTCTGATCACAGCAACGTTGCTGAAAGGAACAGTATGACAATGGCGTCATATAAGACCTACTCAGCACTCGAAGCAGCCGAACTTCGTGTTCGTGAGGCTGGCGAGTGGCTGAATTTGGAAGATGGCTTGATCGAGACGATCGTTACGCCAAGACGAATCATCGAAGTGGCTATCCCATTTCGACGCGACGACGGAACACGAGACCAACTTGTTGGGTGGCGAGTGCATCACAACACCACTCGCGGCCCGGCAAAGGGCGGTATTCGTTATCACCATGAAGTAAGCCGTGACGAAGTAGTTGCACTCGCGATTGGTATGTCGCTCAAGACCGCAATTGCCAACCTGCCACTGGGTGGCGCAAAAGGTGGCGTGCGATTTGATCCGAAACAGTATTCGATTGGCGAAATTGAGCGAATCACGCGCCGCTATGTTTCGGAGATCGCCTCATTTCTTGGTCCAGATCGCGACGTGCCAGCACCAGACGTAGGCACCAACTCGCAGATCATGGCGTGGATCATGGACCAATACTCAACAGGCGTTGGCCATGCAACACCAGGTGTCGTAACCGGCAAACCAATTGAACTTGGTGGATCACTCGGTCGCGAATCATCAACTGGTCGTGGCGTTGTTGAAGCCGCTGCACTGATGCTCGGCAAGATGGGCACTTCACTCGTTGGCAAAAAGATCGCGATTCAGGGCTACGGGCAAGTGGGCTCGTGGGCTGCACGACTTGCATCTGCTCGCGGTGCTCTCATAGTTGGGCTCTCTGATGTTGGCGGAACAATTCATTCCGACAGCGGACTCGACCTTGCAAAGATAGACAAAGCCATGCGCGAAGGTGCACGAAGTGTTTGTGACACCGGCGTAGGTGAAGTTGTTGCACGCGGAACTGCAGGCTCGACAGCCGTATTTGGTCTCGATTGCGACATCGTGATGCCGTGCGCACTTGGTGAAGCAGTTGGCGAGGCCGAAGCAAATGGCATGAAGGCAAAGCTCGTAGTTGAAGGTGCCAATGGCCCGCTCACCCCAACAGCCGACCTCATCTTGGCCGACAAGGGTGTCATCGTCATCCCCGATGTGTATGCCAACGCTGGTGGTGTGACGTGCTCATACCTTGAGCAATGCCAAAACTTTGCTCACCTCACGTGGGACGAAGACGAGGTGAATGCTCGAGTCATTGATTTGATGCGTGCTGCGTTTGAACGCTTCTATGCATTTACCCAAGAGACGAAGTTGCCAAACCGACTGGCTGCAACGGTTTTGGGGGTCAAGACCATTGCTGATGCACACCGCATGCGGGGCCTGCACCCCTAGAGGTTTGCGGTACTTGACAGCCAGAGCAACAAATGTGTAACGATCTGACAAATGACGTCACATTTGCAAACTCGCGTACACATCCCTATCGAGAATCACCATCGAAAGGGCAATACATGTCAGCAAGCGCAGTACAGAGAGTCTTCCAGCCAATGAGTAATTCAGCGGAAAATGAAGAGTTTGTTACCTACTCCGAATTCCGAGGTTTCGTAACCGAAACACGCACCGGGTTCGTGCATATCGAGTCAAAGATTGATTGGCTGCAAAGCACGATGAATATTCGTTTCGAAGCCATGAACGAACGCTTCAATTCAGTTGATAAACGCTTCGATGACTTCACCACCAACATTGACAAACGATTCGACGCCATGGACAAACGCTTCGACGACTTCACCACCAACATCGACAAACGCTTTGACGCCATGAACGACCGCTTTGAAGCTATGGACAAACGCTTCGACGATCACACAGCGAACATTAATAAGCGGTTTGAAGAGTTCTCCGCCAACATCGATAAACGCTTTGAAGCCATGGACAAACGCTTCGACGACTTCACCGAAAACATCAATAAGCGGTTCGAAGAGTTCACTGCCAACATCAATAAGCGGTTTGATGACGCAAACACAAAATCTCATCGAGAATTTGTTGGGATAATGCTCGGGTTTCTCTCAATCAACCTTGTCATCATTGGATCAGTCGTCGGACTGATTGCAAAGACTGGATAATTATTTAGTGTGCTGCAGCACGGGCGTCGGTAACGCCACCCGCAGCGGCAAGTCGAGCATGCGCACGACGTAGCGCCGACTCGACAGTTGCATCGTGCTCACCACGTGCTGCTTCTTCAGCTCGTTGCAGCGCTGCACGCGCACGATCGATATCGATATCTGCAGCAAGTTCGGCCGAGTCGGACAAGATCGTCACATGATCGGGAGCCACATCAACGAATCCACCATGAACAGCAAGGTCTTGTACCGTGCCATCGCTCATATAAATTCGTGTGTGGTTCTCGACTAGTGCTCCCAAAAATGTGGTGTGTCCAGGCAAGAAAGCGATTTCGCCGCCTTGGAGTGTGCGAGTGATGACCTGACGGGCATCACCTGCAAACAACACGCGCTCAGGTGAAACCACCTCAACGCGAAGAACACTTCCCTCAGCCATGATTAAGCGTTTTCCGCCAAAGCCTTGGCCTTAGCCAACACTTGATCAACGCCACCGACGTTCAAGAAAGCCTGCTCTGGAATGTCATCCAAGTCGCCCTTAATGATTGACTCAAAACTCTCCACAGTGTCTTCTGTCTTGACGTACTCACCCTTCAAACCGGTGAACACTTCAGCAACAAAGAACGGCTGCGACAAGAAACGCTGAACTTTACGTGCACGAGACACAGTCTGACGATCTTCTTCCGACAATTCATCCAAACCGAGAATCGCGATGATGTCTTGAAGTTCTTTGTAGCGCTGCAAGATTTCTTGCACACGACGAGCAACGTTGTAGTGACGATCACCAACAACTTCAGGCGACAAAATTGTCGACGTTGAAGCAAGTGGGTCCACTGCTGGGTAAATACCCAACGATGCGATCTGTCGTGACAACTCGGTTGTTGCGTCCAAGAACGTAAAGGTCGTAAACGGTGCTGGGTCGGTGTAGTCGTCGGCAGGCACGTAAACGGCTTGCAACGATGTAATCGATCGACCACGAGTTGACGTGATGCGCTCTTGCAACTGACCCATCTCGTCGGCAAGTGTTGGCTGATAACCCACGGCTGAAGGCATACGGCCCAACAGCGTTGATACTTCAGAACCAGCTTGTACGAAACGGAAAATGTTGTCGACGAACAACAACACGTCTTGGTTTTTTACGTCGCGGAAATACTCGGCCATGGTGAGTGCCGAAAGTGCAACGCGCAAGCGCACGCCTGGTGGTTCGTCCATTTGGCCAAACACGAGGGCGGCTTTTTCAAACACGCCAGACTCTTCCATTTCCATGCGCAAGTCGGTGCCCTCACGGGTGCGCTCGCCCACGCCGGCAAATACCGACACACCACCGTGGTTTGATGCCACGCGGTTGATCATTTCGGTGATGAGAACGGTCTTTCCTACACCTGCGCCACCGAACAAACCAATTTTTCCACCAGCCAAATATGGGGTGAGCAAGTCGATGACCTTAATTCCGGTTTCAAACATGCGGCGGCTTGGCTCGAGAGCTGCGAAGTCTGGTGCTGGACGGTGAATGTCCCAACGCTCGACATCCTTGAAGTCGTCATTGTTGCCATCGAGGCAGTCGCCCCACACGTTCCATACGTGACCAAGTGTCTTGTCGCCCACTGGCACTTGCAGACCATGACCGGTGTTGCGCACTGTTGTACCGCGACGGAGTCCGTCTGTTGGCTTGAGGCATACTGCGCGCACGCGGCTGTTGCCCAACTGCTGAGCAACTTCGGCGAGGATGAAAATGTCCTTGCCTTCCACGTTGACAGTGAACTCGAGAGCCTGGTTGAGCTCTGGAAGTGCGCCGCGAGGAAACTCGACGTCGATAACTGGACCAGCAATGGCGACTACTCGACCATCCTTGAGTCCTGTTGGGTTCTGTGTTGCTGTGCTCATGTTGTGCTCCTGTTTTTGATCTTTGTATGCAGACTTACTTAGTGCCGAGTGCTTCGGCGCCGCTAACGATTTCCATAATTTCGGTTGTGATTGAATCTTGACGCGCACGGTTCATGATGCGCGAGAGGTTTTTGACGAGATCTTCTGCGTTGTCGGTCGCTGCCTTCATGGCGCGCTGACGAAATGCATGCTCGCTTGCTGCGGCATTCAATAGTGCTGCGTACACGCGGGCCTCAACATAACGAGGAAGCAATGTTTGCAAGATCACTTCTGGATCTGGCTCAAATTCGTAACTGCTAGAAGCACCAGCAGGCTTGCCGTCGCCACCTGCAGCAACATCTTGCTCGAGCGGCACGAGTGGACGACGCACGAGTTCTTGTGTGCCGGCCGAAACGAAACGTGTGTACACCAACTCGACGCGATCGATTTCACCTTTGATGTACATGTCGACGACATACTCACCAATGCGCTTGGCATCGGCATAGCTTGGGCCGTCAGAAAAGCCTGCGAAACCCGTGCCCATTTTGTAGCCACGAAAACGGAAGTAGCCCTCTGCCTTGCGACCGACTGGCACGACTAAATAATCTTTGCCTGCCAACACGTCGGCTTTGATTTCGCCTTCAGTTGCACGCATCACACCAGAGTTGTATCCACCGCACAAACCACGGTCGGCAGTGATCGCCACGTAGCAAGTAGTGCGAATGTTTTCGCGTGGCTTCAAGAATTCGCTGTTGAGTCCTGCTCCACCTGCTGCCAAATCCTTGACAACTTCGGTAATGCGTTCGCTATATGGCACGGCGGCGATCACGCGTTGCTGGGCTTTGACGATGCGCGAAGCAGCGATCAATTCCATTGCACGCGTAATCTTTTTTGTCGCCTGAACGGACCGAATTCGTCCGCGCAGAATGCGCTCTTGACCGCCAGCCATTTGTTACTCCGTTGCGAGAGTCTTGGCTGAGGCAGCAATGCCAACTTCACCGGCATCGGTGCGAGTTGGGTCGGCTGATGCCGTGGCGGATGTAATACGGAATGCATCTTTAAATGCAGTGACAATCGATGCAAGATCTTTTGGCACGTCGGCCTTTGGATCCTGGCGAATGCCTGCAAGCACTGATGCATGACGACTGCGCATGTGTTCGAGCAATTCGTTTTCAAAGCGACGTACATCGGACACTGGAATGGTGTCGAGGTAGCCCTTTGTGCCAGCGAAGATCGAAACAACTTGCTCGTCGATCGACATTGGGCTGTTGAGTGGTTGCTTGAGCAACTCAACCAAGCGATAACCGCGCTCGAGCTGTGCTTTTGAAATTGGGTCAAGTTCAGAACCGAACGTTGCGAATGCTTCAAGTTCACGGAACTGCGCCAAGTCGAGCTTGAGTGTTCCGGAAACGCTCTTCATTGCTTTGATCTGTGCAGCACCACCCACGCGAGATACCGAGATACCTACGTCGACGGCTGGACGAACACCAGACTTGAACAAGTTGTCTTGCAAGTACACCTGACCATCGGTGATCGAGATCACGTTGGTTGGAATGTACGCCGACACGTCGCCTGCTTTGGTTTCGATCACTGGCAATGCAGTGAGTGAACCCGCACCGTTTGCGTCGCTCAATTTTGCTGCGCGCTCGAGCAAGCGGCTGTGTAGGTAAAACACGTCGCCTGGGTAAGCCTCGCGACCTGGTGGGCGACGCAAGAGCAATGACATCTGGCGATACGCCTCTGCTTGCTTTGACAAGTCGTCGTACACAACAAGTGCGTGCTCGCCATTTTCCATCCAATGCTGACCAATTGCACAACCCGCGTATGGCGCGAGGTATTTAAACGGTGCTGGATCGGATGCAGGAGCAGCCACAACAACGGTGTATTCGAGTGCGCCGTATTGACGCAACACTTCAACTGTTTGTGCGACGGTCGAACCCTTTTGACCGATAGCAACGTAGATGCACTTCACACCCAAACCGCGCTGGTTGATGATGGTGTCAATTGCAATTGTGGTCTTGCCGGTCTTGCGGTCACCAATGATCAACTCGCGCTGTCCACGACCGATTGGGGTCATGGCGTCGATGGCCTTGATGCCTGTTTGCAATGGCTCGTGCACTGGCTTGCGGCCCATGATGCCTGGCGCCTGCACTTCTACACGGCGAGAGATTGAACCAACTATGTCTCCCTTGCCGTCGATTGGTGTGCCGAGCGCGTTGACAACGCGACCCAACATTGCGTCACCAACTGGAACCGACAAAATGCGACCGGTTGCTTTTACTGGTTGACCTTCTTCAATCGAGAATGCTTCACCGAGCACAACGGCGCCGATGGAGTCTTCGTCTAAGTTGAGGGCCAAGCCCACAACGCCGCCTTCAAACTCGAGCAACTCATTGACGGCGCAATCTGGCAAGCCGCTGACGCGAGCAATACCGTCACCCACTTCGGTCACGCGACCAACGGTGCGTGCTTCGGTGGATGGCTTGTAGCCATCGAGTCCTTTGGTAATCGCTGCCGCAATGTCACTTGCGGAGAGTGTTAATTCAGCCATGTTTTTGTCCTTTCAGAACGAAATCAGATTCGGGTCTT
>Ga0209190_1000854_pt1 | contig 21819 bp, 18 predicted proteins | sample M_140205_XF_Meta_FD_187315 | JGI IMG/M metagenome (GOLD analysis project Ga0209190, IMG submission 187315) | Freshwater microbial communities from Lake Montjoie, Canada to study carbon cycling - M_140205_XF_MetaG (SPAdes) (version 2) | ecosystem: Environmental > Aquatic > Freshwater > Lake... | reverse complement strand
AAAAGTTATATAAACTTAAAATAGTAGCTTCTTTTTCTCCTGATGGAGTCCAAAGATTTGTTGGTTGAATGTTTCTTGTATTCATATTAATATAGATATAATGCAACATTATTTGATGAAGCACTTGTTGCACTTGCAGTTATAGTGCTTGGCAATGTAGTTACAGCACTTTGAAATAAATTTATTTTTAATGAATTTGTAAAATCAAAACTTTTAGTGATTGCATTTATAGAAATTGTTGTTGCTCCAAATCCAGGAGCAGTAGTTTGTGCTGATGTTGAATAAGCCATGCCAACATAGTAAATACCTGGAGCTGCTGAATATGTAAAAGAAAAAGCTTTACTTCCCCAAGTATTTGATGTTGCTTTCCAAATAGTTCCATCATTAGCAGATGAATCAACCCTTGTCAATGTTCCACCACTAACTGAATACAAAGCAATACCATTGTAGTTATTTGCAGTATATACTCCCGCAACAGTTTGAAACCATTTTACTCCTGTTATTGTTGTTGTTTTTGGAATGTAAATAGGATATAAAAGAAACAATCCTGATGTTATTGTAGTATAACTTGTATTTATTAAAGAAAGATTAGGTACTGTTAAATTATAACCTTTGATAGAACTTCCCATTGCCTGATAAGCAACCATTGACATATCTTGTTGTAAGTAGTCAACATCAGCAGTAGCATCTCCTATAGTTGATGTTCCTGTAAACTTAGATATTGCTCCTGTTGTTCCTGTCCCTGTTACTGGATTAGTAAGTGTATTTTGCTTTGCATTTATACGTGTAGATAAAGAAGCAGTATCGGTAGCATTAAGTTTTAAATTAATCCTATTGCTTAAACTTGATGTATCAGTAGCATTCAATTTAAGATTTATTCTATTGCTTAAACTTGATGTGTCTGAAGAATTTAGTTTTAAATTAATCCTATTGCTCAAAGATGCAGTATCATTTTTTCTTAGGTAAGTTGATAGCATTGTTGAAGTATCAGAAATATTAACTTTATTATTAAATGTTGTCCAATCTGATGAAGATAAAGCACCTCTTTTAGTAGCTGATGCAGTAGGTAAGTTGAATGTGTGAGTAGTTCCTGTAGATGCTATCTTAAAATCACTTGAATCTGTCCCTGTTACCATTGTTTGAGCAGAACCTGTAAGAGAGTTAATTGCAGTGATTCCTGTTCCTGCCATTATACCACTTTGTTGTGTAACGGTTAAAATTAATGATGGAATTAAAGGATGTACAAATGGAGAAGTTTGTGCAGTTTCATATAATAATCTAACGTGAGTATCTGGTGTACTCCACATTAATTGATAATAATCTCCAGCAGTAACATCTAATACATAATTCCAAGTAGCAATTATTGCTGATGCAACTACACCACCAGCCAATACTAATTTACCTCCACTTCCAGTAACATTAATACCATTCTTCCTTAACCATATATCTACAACATCAGTACCACTATTTGTCCTATCAAATTGTGCTGAAAATTGTATGTTATAAATGCCAGTATTAGCTATTGTAATCCTTGTTAGATTAGTCCCATCACTTGCTATTGTTACTGCATTACTTAAATCAGTAACACCTAATTTCATTGCGTAAGGAGTATTAATAGCAGCAGCGACTTGAATCGTTGTGTCTTGAAATGCTCCATAATAACCAACAGGCGCAGGATTTGTACCTACTGAATCTTTGATAGCATATCTTGTTGAGCCTATATAATAAATGATAGAATCCTTACCTACTGTCCTTGTTATGTTATTAACCCAATGATTTGCTGTATCAACTTTTCTTAAATAAGTACTAAGCATTCCACTTGTATCTGATATTGAAAGCTTTAAATTGATACGGTTACTCAAAGATGTCGTGTCTGTAGAACCTACTGAATCTTTTACTGAATAAGTTATCCCTTGCTTAGTATAGTAAAAAGAGTCCACACCTTGTGTCCTAAAAATAGAATCTACATAATTTAAAGTTTGCAATTCCCAAGTAGCAGCACCTGTGCTATTATCTGTACAAACATATAAATCCCCATTATCTAATAACCATCTGCTACCTGAATAATATCCCTTCGTTATGTCATCATTGATAGAAGGAGTATCAGTAAAATTATATCTTGTTTCACGAATAGCATTACCATTGCCATTCATAATATAAAGCCTACCAGCTTCCCACTTCATCTCATATCCTAAACCACATATTAAAGCTATTCCATTATTCCCACCATAACCAGCATCGATACTACCCTTTTGCAACCTTGAACTATTGTCTAATATTATTCCACTATTTAATAATGTTATATTGTTTGTTGTAGAATCTCCATTATCAGTAACATCTTGAAGATTTTGATTAGCACCTACTGAATCCCTTACATACCTCAATGTTGCCAATGTATCTAATCCACCACTTTGAGTTGGTAAAAATACATAACCGCCTATTGAATCTTGCTGCAATAAATATTGTGTCTTTGCTTTATTCTGAAAGTATATGCTTGGAGTATTGTATGCACTTGATGTTTGCAAAACTAAATATCTATCTAATGTATCTACCATTCCTATCAATGGAATATTACCACTATTAGGACTTAAATATAATTCTCTATACTTTCCATTAGTTGTATCATATAAATCAATTTCTTGATTGTATGCAATGTTGCCATTATTTAGCACTTTTTGAAGTGCAATACTACTATCTGCCTTTCCATTGATTCTGTTGCTCAAAGAAGTAGTATCTATTGTAGAGCCACCAGTAGAGTCTTTAATCTGATAAACTATGCCATTTCTACGATAATAAATAGAGTCTTTACCTGACTTACGATATATAGAATCTACATAATTACCACTTCCTCCAACACTATCCTTGATAGCATATCTTGTAGTTCCTATATAGTAAATTATTGAATCCTTGCCAGGAGTCCTTGTCAATCTATTAACCCACTTATTTGTAGTATCAGCTTTCCTTAAATAAGGAGATAACATTGAACTTGTATCTGTATATTTTACACGAAGGTCTATTCTTGAACTCAATGAAGTAGTATCTTTTTTCCTTAAATATGGAGAAAGCATCGCAGCAGTATCTGTATATTTTACCCTTAAATTGATTCGGCTGCTCAAAGAAGCAGTATCGGTCTTTTTAAGGTAAGGAGAAAGCATTGAAGAAGTATCTGTGTATTTAACACGAAGATTAATTCTATTGCTAAGAGAACTTGTGTCAACCTTTCTTAAATAAGGATTCAACATAGCAGAAGTATCGCTTTTATTTAATTTAAGGTTTACTTCAGTCTTTAATGCGAACGGTGCGAAAAGAACTGATGTGTCACCATAATTAATATAATAAGCCAACATAGAAGCAGTATCTGCATATTTGACAAATTTAGTTGTATCAAAGTTATTAGCTGCAAATGATAACCATTTAGTTAATGACGTATCACGATAGTAAAAGGTATTTTTAACCCTAATAACATTACCAGCAATAAGCCTTAAATTAGTAGCTGAAGCACTTGTCGTATCATTAAACTTAGGTACTAAAAGTAAACTATCTACTCTAATTCCCCTAAATTCATAATTGTTCCTCATTTGGTTATAAGTAGGCTCTTGAGCATACCCCACCAAAGAAAGAAACAATCCTATAATTAGAAATATCTTTTTCATCATTGCAAAGTTCGTTAAATGTCTTGATATAAAATATACACTTCTGTACCATTGTCAATAGGTACTGGAAGCTCAATAGTACCAGTTCCAGTAGTATATTTAGCCTCTTGGTCAACAGGCGTTCCTGAAGTTATTATCTTAGAACGACCTATTCCATCAACTACGACATCTAAAATATCTTTTCCTATTAATAAAGCATTAGAGAAACTAAATTCTCCTGCAATGCCTGTATATTCTAATCTTTTCACTTTTGAATTTGGGTTTACTGGTGTTGGTACAAATATAGGTGTAAGTGGTCCAGAGCCTTGAAGTTCAACTGAAAATGTAGCCAAACCATCAAGTTCCCCACTATCTGAAATTGAAGTTAAAAGAGCAGTTCCTTCCTCTGTATAAACATTGCCATCTTCATCTGTTCTTTGATACCTTAAAAGGACTTTCGTTCTTCCGTACTGATATGCCCTAATATCAGGAAGACTCATTGTATTGACTCCCTGAAGGTATATAGCACCCTCTAATGAGGCAGTCCAAGTCAATGCAGCATACTCATAAGTCCTCCAAGCACCTGAACCTGTAATAGAAGTTTCTATCGTTTCTGCGTTAGTATTAAATGTACAAGACCTTCCACAAGTAGTTAATTTCCATAAACCACCATCATATATATACATTAATACATTTTCTCCTCTTATTAAACTCATTTACTTTGATATGTATAGTTAAAAGAATTATTAAACATTTCATCTAAATCTATTGATGCTTCATCTGTTTTACATATTTCATATAATGTACAAGTAGTAAAATCTTCTTTTAGGTTTATATCCATTTTGCCAAAAATAAATTTTAATCCTGGCATTTTTTGATAATTTATTAAAAAACTTGGGTTAATGATATTTTTAGAAACACCATTAGTCAATAAAATCTTACCTTCTAATTTGCATCTATTTTTAGATAAATAAAGTAATACTTGAGTATTTATAATTTTTGCGACAGATTTATATATCCCTGATGCTTTTTCTCTCCAATTTACTGTTCTTAATCTTGTTCCATCAGTATCAACTCCAAAAATATATAATGTTCCTGAAACAAAATTTCTTGGGGTATCTCCTACTTTAGATTCATATTCCTCTATATTTTTAAGAGAGTTATTATTAATAGATTTATCTATTTGGTTTATTATAGTTGAGTTTGAAATAATAGCAGGGGAAATTGTTATTTTAAAATCTTTAAATGCCATTCTTCTTTGTGGAGCCTCTTCAAATCCTCTTGGTAAATAAATAGTTAATAACCCTGAAATAGGAGCTATTGCACTCATTGAAATACTATGAACTTGTCTGCCAGTTGTATTTTCACTAAATTTAAAAATTCTTTGTGTTACTGCGGTAAATTCCATTTGAGTAATAGGGTCGCCATTAATATCAATATTAGCAATAGCCAAATTAGTAGTGCCATCACTTAATACAACTGGAAATCTTGTAGTTGTTTGATAACCAATAGGAGTCAAACTTATGTTAAAATTAATATCTATTTTATCACCAGCATTAATTTCAATAGGTCTTGACCTAACGTGATATTCGTCAAAAGTTCCTTCAGCTACTTCAGCATATCTTGCATAAGTATTATAATTTCCAAAATTATCAGTATCTATATACCCTTCAATTATAGTAAAATCATCTGGTATAACATCATTAGCAAAAGTCCAATATTTTGATTTATAATTTCTAAATTTTATTATATCTTGATATTGTGATTTATTATTGCCTAATGGCTCACCTGTTTCAAAAAAATCTGAATTTATAATTAAATTATCTCTTTGGTCATATTTATATGTGTCACTTCTATATTTTAATGGTCTTATTATACTTGACAATAAACCATATTCTATATCATCCCCATATCCTATTGATTTTAAATCTTCAATTTGATAAAATTGTGTAAAATTCTCAAATGAATAATCATATGTATATCCTCCTAATGTTTGATTAAATCTAAATTCTGTAAATCTCATTATATTCCATCTTCCTTTACCTTGAAATATTGTAAATTTAAACTTATCAAATATTTTACCTAACACATCATAACAAGAATCCCAAACTTTATTGTTAGAAAAAGAATTAGGCTCTATATATATATTATCAAATATATTATCTGAATCGCCATAAGTAGGAGTATTAAGTTGTATTTTATTAGAAATCCAAGTTTCAAAATTTACTCCTGTGTTTTGTAAACATACTTTTAATATATGAGATAATTTACATTTATAGTTTAAATCTAAAGGAGTTATAAAAGTTAATTCGGCAGATAAAATATTATTATTTGTATCATATAGTATTGGCTCATTTATATATATATGATATCCAATAGAAACAGACTCTACTTTATTTATTAAATAAACACCATTAAATACAGTATTTTTTAAATTAGTAGAAATAATTTTTACATATAAAGTATCAAAAGGTTGTGGATTAGAAACGTGAGCTGAATCATATATTATAAATCTTGCTACATTAGCACTAATTGCAGGATATACAGGTAAATTTGTATCATCTTTCATTGCATAAAAACCACAATTTACAGTTCTAGGAGTTTCACTATATGCACCTATAATTCTATTTGCATCATAAAAATTAATACTTTTTAATAATCCAAGTCCATCTGTAAATCTAAGAACTACTTCGTGTGCTATATCTGTTTGTATTTCTTCACAAGTATCTTGTACTAAAAATCCTTCAAATTCTAATTGTACATCAACAGTTGCCCAATTAGAATATATTTTTATTTTCCAATAATCATCAGTATCAGAATAAAATTTACTTAAAGGACTTTGATTATTTATATTTAAAAGATTTAATGTTACTTCACACCCTTTAATTGGTGAAAGTGGTTCATCTTCAAGATAAGATATAATACAAGGATTTGTTGAAAAATATAATGTCTTTACTTGAGGTGGTCTTCTTCCACTTGTTCTTGATAATAGTTCAATGCGATATCTTTTACTATCCCCATTTAAAGGGATAGAATCAAAATATCCTAAATATTCTAATCTATGTCCTTGCCAATACATTATGTAACATTTGAATATCTTCTATCCGCACGAGATAGAATTAATTTTAAATCTTGTCCACTAATTTTGGTTTCAGCAATATATCCATTATTACCTCTCATCATATCAGCAGTATTTGTTTTAATAGGGTTGAAAGATGGCATATCACTTCTATTAACTAAAGCTCTGCTACCACTTGTAAAAATACTTGCCATTCCACCATCTGCAAATCCTTGACCTTGATTAAGTCTATCTAAATAACCTTTACCAAACTTTCTTACAGAAGATGCTTTAACTACATATTCGCCATTAGAAAGCATAGCAGGAATAGAATCAGATGTAGAATGTCCTTTACCACTTACAAATCCTCCTTCAGCAAAACCATTTTTAAATTTAGTTTGTAAATAACTTCCTAAAGCAACTAAGCCAACACCAGCCGCAATAGTAACTCCTGGACTTAAAAATAAATTAGCTTTTGCTAATGCAGCTAATGTACCCATTTGTATTAATGTTCTACCTAATTCTTTTACATTATCAGCTAACGCTTTAATACCAGAATCTAATACATCTGTTACATCCCCTCCAGCTAAAGCAACTCCAAGTGTTTCCCCTAATGTTACACCAAGTTGAGCAAAAACTTTACTTAATGCTTCATTAATAGCATCAGCAGCTTTTTTAGCAGCATCATCTGCTTTTACTTGTAAATTTAATTTATATCCTAATAATCTTAAAAATATTATTCTTGGGTCTAATGGAGAAATTCCTTGTTTAATTAATTCATTTAAAGCATTAACTGCTGCATCAGCTTTTTCTTTATTTAATTTAACATCAAATAAAAGCTCTTTTCTTTCTAACCCTTTAAACTTTTTTTCAAAATCTCCAAATGTCTTTGTTAAATTTTCTCTTAATGATTGTAATGATAATGTATTAATTGTATTCTTAATACTTTCTAATAAAACCTGAACTGCAACTGCACCTTCTAAATTTCCTTTACTTATAAAATCTATTTTAATATCACTTAATTTATCAAAAGCAGCTTTAGTTTCTTTAAGTTGGTCATTTGTAGTTGATATATTAAATACTACACTTTTTGTTTTTAATATACTTATTGAATTATTTAATCCTTCAAATATATTTTTAGCTTCTTCGCCAATCTTTTGAAGATTAAGTTTTTTAAGTTCTTCTTGAGCTGACCTTATTTGTCCAAATACAATAGCTTTAGGAAGAATACCTTTTAATCCTTCATCTCTAAAAATGCCATATAAGCTCTTTATTTTTGATTTAGTGGAGTTTATTTGTTCATCAATAGTAGATTCATTTAATATTTTAGCCTCTAATTTTAGGTCTTTAATACCTAATGGGATAGCTTTAGATAAATTTTGAGCTTCAATTAATAATTTTTGAATATTTAATGAATCAAGTTTCTTTTGATAAGCAGCAGGGTTTATAGCATCTTTAAGAAAATCTTCTTTAAATTTATCTCTGCCTACATTTAAAAAGTTATTTATAACATCAATAGACTTTTCTGCCTTTTGTAAAGGATTAAAATTACTTGCTCCTTGTATTTTGAGTAAATCATCTTTTGTTTCCTTTAATAATTTTAAATAACTATCTTGGTTTTCTCTTTTCTTTCTTTCACTTGCAGCATCTTCAGCAGATTGAACTGCTATAGCTTTTTTAGTATTTAAAATTTCTTGTTCAAGGATTTGATATTGTTGTCTTTTAGAGCCTTCAGTTGTTAAAGCCTCATTATATGCTTTTTGTGCAGTAACCGCAGCTCTTAAAGCATCTTGTTGCGTTGGCTCTAATTTTTTAATAACACTTTCAGGAATACCTTCTAAATCTTTATAAGTAGTTAATACATCTTGTAAAGCATTATTATATTCATTATTAAATGTAGTATATTTCCCTGATTCAGAATTTACATCTTGTAAACTTTTAAATGCTTTATCATATTGAACTTTAAGAGCTTCTACTTGTTGTGCTTGACTTCCAATAGCTGGGGTTGTATTTAATAACTCATTTTGAAAATCAACAAGTTTTAATCTTAAATTACCAATGGGAGATGTACCAAATACAAAAGCATTTTTTAAACTTGATAACTTTAATTCAAACTCTGTTAATGGTCCAGTACCACTAAATTCCTTTTTAATATTTACAAGACTTAAATTTAATAAATCTGTACTTGTAATTAAATCATCAGATGTTTTTTTAGCTGATGACATTCCTCTTGACCAATAACTAAGACCTACTGATAAAAAAGAAAAAGCAGCAGAAACAGCACTTACTGCTATACCTATTCCTCCAAATCCTTTTAATGAATTTAATAATTCAGTTCCAATAGATTTTCCTGATGCTGCTGCTTGAATTTTTAAATCTCTAAATGATTCTACAAGTGGATTTAGGTTATTTGATATACCTATAAATCCATATGGCAAATCTTGAGCAACTCTACCAATATTTGTTAAAGTTATATTTGCTTGATTTGCAGCTCCACTTAATCTACTAAAACTTTGAGTAGCATTATTTATAGCAGTTGGATTAACTTGAACAGGTATATTTATTGGCTTAACATTGGTTGCAGGAAGAGTTAAACTTGAAACTTGAGCTTTAATATTTATTTTTTTCCCTGTTAAAGTAGAAACATTTTTTGTCATTGCTGACAACTGCCCATTAATTAATTCTAAAGAACCTAAAAATGAATTTAAGCCTTGAAGAGTATTACCTAAATTTACACCTATGTCTATATTTAATTTAGCCATTATTTTATGTTATGAGCTTTCTTTACTTTTTCAATATTTGCTCTGATTTCTTCAGGAGTATGCCCCCAAACTTTCTTGATAACTTCTTTCTTTTCCTCCCCTCCAATATTCCAAAAGTTCTGAATACTATTCTCTTTACCTCCTGCCGCTTTATAGCTTATCCAGCCTAATGTTCTAAACCAAGACTCCTCTAGCTTCACTTTAGCAAAATACCCCTGAAAGGCATAATAAACACCTTCAGGGGTACTCTCATAGTATTCTCTTTCTGTCCATCCTAAATGTCCTAAGGCAATTTTTAAACTTTCCCTTTCGTACTCTTCAGCTTTTTTTTTGTTTGCTCGGTAGTATCTGAAACAGAATCAGTCAAAGCCTTAAATGATTGAGTTGCCTCAAATACATCTCTAGCCTTTATAACTTCATCAACAGAAACCTCATCAACCCAGTCGCAAACTTGCTCAAAAGTAAAGTCAGGTTCTTCCCTCTTTACATAACAGGATGAAACTAATCCTGCATAAATTAAAGCATAGCCATAAGTTGCTGGTACATTGTCAAAGTCCAAATACTTGGTCATTGTGACAACAGACATTTGATTGAATTTTAATCCTCTTGGTTTGCCACCAAGCTCCATTTGTATATAACTCATAATTAATAAATTACGCCTGTACTGTTATGCTCATACTGCCGTAAACACCAATAGCACCACTAAAAGTACCAGGAGTGTCTTGAGCATAGGTATCATCTAACTTAGAAATAAAACCAGTACCACTCCAAGTAATATCCCCAACTACTGGAGAAACTGGACCCATTTTCCAAAAGATGGTTGTTTTATTTTGCCAGTAGTCAAACAAATCAGCGATACTCATAGTAGCATCAAGCATTGACTGTCCTTCAAAAGACAAAGTAACATCTTGAGTTCCAGGTAATTTGTCTGGACCACATTTTGTTTTAGCATCAATCTCGTTAGTCGCACGAGTAATGCCATTTGATGTCAAACATACGATACTATCGTAAGTAATTCCATCATCAGAAATCATAAGCAACATATCGTTGCCACTAATTTTATGTTCAGCCATTTTTCAGAGGTTTTATTATTACAAAAATAAGAATTAATCCGTAGATTGATAAATAATATGTTTAAAAGTTAAGAATCTTGATAAATATACTTCTCCTGAAATAACTTGAAAAGGATTAACCAATTCAAAAGTCATCTCGGTAGTAACTATTTGACCACCATCTATCTCAAGATGAGTATGCCTATCAGGATAAACTGCATCATAAACTAATTGTGCAATTTCATCTACTCTAGCACCAGAGTTAGTATTCATATTTGATGAATATATCTCTACAATAATAAAAGTCCTTGTATCTGAAGTTGTCTTCGTGCTTTGGTCTTTATTTGTAATTGACCTATAAACGATATATTCAGGACTTCTTTTATTTGGTGGAGCAGCAAAATAATAGACAGGCACATTCGGAATCGTTGAAAGTGCAGCGTAGTAAGCCTTTCGGAGAGATGTGTTTAAGTCTATCATATTTTATCTAACTGTATTTGTAACTCTTTTTCAAGAGTAGATTCATTATCAATAATGGCAGGATATAAAAAAGGTTGTGAGTGCATATTACCTTTTCCATTTATATAATATTCAAAGGCTATTTCTTTCCACTCCTTAGGATATGTTCCTAAAAGTTGAGCAGCAAATCTACCAGTACCAAATTCAATATATGGAGCTTGTGGGTCTGAAACTACTATTTCAACTTGACCATTTTGAACTGAACCTGAAATACTTTGCCCTACATTAGTACTTTGAATATTTTGACTTCCTCCATTTAATGGCTCGGAAATAGTTATAGATGGAGCATTTGACCTTGCATCATCAACAACATCTTTTACATATACCTTTAGCATCTTATCCGAAATATTCTTTATATTCTTTTCAGATAACTTATTAATTAATTGGGTTAACCCTGTTACTTTAATAGCCATTAGATATATTGTATTTGACATTTTTCGCCTTGAGCAAACGCAACTCCAAATGTAAATTGTCCTAACAATGGTTCGTATAAAACTTGACCATCATCAGGTAATCCAACAAATATTATTTCCTTAGATGTGCCATCTTTAAATGCTCCTATAACTGTTTTATTGATTAACGAGTTATCTTGGAAGGAAGTTTCACCACCAATTCCTACATAGTTGTAAACGTAAGCTGGGGTAGAAGGAGTGATAATTCCGCCAGTAACAAGTTGGTCATCAGTCATAGTAACAAACAACCTAAGAAATCTTTCTTTCCCTTCATCTTGAATAGAATAATAATTGATAGCATATCTTTTATTATCCCAAACCATTGTAGAGTCGGAATTTATATTTTCGGTAAAACGAATAAATACCTCCATATCATAAATCCAAGTAGATTGGTTATTATCGTGTAAATCACCACCAATAAAGGTTCTACCTCCTTGTCTTGGAGTCATCTTTGCCCAAGCATAGTAAGAGTTATTTATTGTTTTTAACACACCACCTCCATCATCAGTTGAGTAATCCCAATTTTCAAATATTGGTAAAGTATTAAAATCCCCTATTGAGTAGTTTGCTTTATACACGCCTAAATGGATTAAGTATTAATTGAGCTATTGGACTCGTACCTTTTCTTGTATCAATTTGAGCATCTCCTCTATTCTCATACATATATAAGGCTTGAGCCATTAGCGCAGTCTTCATATATTCAGGAATAGTGGCATACCCTGTTGTATAAACAACCTTTAATGGCATCTTAGGTTCAAGTATTTGCAAGAAGTTAGAACCTGATGTTTTATAATCAACTTCTACTTCATCAAGATTGAAAACACTAACGATTTCCGTTACTGGTCCAAATGGCAAATATGTTCCTCCATTGTAGTTATTTATCCAAGCAGCCATATCTCTTTGCCCAAAACTTAAATAAGAATAATTCTCACAGATTTCCCTTGCAACAGAAATTAAAGAGGTAAGCAAGGCATCATCAGTAGAATAAGCAATCTTGCAATAAGCCTTTAACTCACTTAAAGTTACAGGTTCTGTTACTGGTCCTTTATCATAGTCAGTAACTTGATTATAAGAAACACCAACAAAGAAATCACTTATTTTATCTACGTTTTTATAGTAATCCATAATTCTTATTTTAATAAAAAACCCCCACCCGAAGGTGGGCAGGGGTCTTTATGACAGAGATATAATTAAGCTCCTGGAACTTCAACAATACGGAACGCAGCAGAATCAAGCAAAGCAAAACCAACTGAAGCCTCAATACGAGCAGTTATTTTATTTTGTTGTACGTTGTCCACATCTTGTTCAAAGAACTGAAGAGATAAACCTTCTGATTGGATAATCTCAAAATAGCGAGTATCGCAAACAAGAGCTTTATCAGCAGCAATCCAAGAAGCAGTATAAACAGGAACACCACAAATCAACATTTGACCTGATGGTGATATTGTTACTGAACCTACTGGAGTTGTATATTCACCTGAAAGGTCAGATTTGTATGTCAACATATTTGCCCAAACATTACCACCTACAACGATAGCATTAACATTGTATTTAGCTTGTTTTTGAGAACCAATAGTCAAGATGATTCTTTGAATCATATCTGTACCAGTTGTATCTCCAGCAGCAGCATCATCAGCAATTACAGTATATGCATTTGCATCTTCTGCATTATAATATTTTTCAGGCAACCAACGACCAATGTAAGAACGAAGAGCAGTAAAGTTCTTCAACATCTTGCGAGAAATCTTTAAGAAACCAGCAAGGTAGTTTAGGTTTACTGTGTATTCTACTAAATCCTCATCAAACTGTGATTTAGCAGTATTTTCGTTAGTTTGAAAAGCAAGACCACCTTCTCCGCCTGTATGCTTATAAAAATGATAAGAGTCAGTTTCAGAAGGAGTAACACTAAATAGGCTTCTAGCGTGAACCATTTCAAAAGGAAGTGGAACGATGCCTGGTCTGTAAGTGTTAGGTATAGCTCCATCTAAATTCGTACTTATAGTCATATCTTGTACGGCTTTGATTTGGAATTTTTGCTCTTTTCCTTTGCTAATAGCCATTATTGAAGATTTGTTGTCAGTCATTGTTTTAGCAATAACAGAGTTCAAATTTTCAGGAGCATTTTTAGTTGTGCTTGAAGTGTTCATACGAGTCTGAACTATGTCAAGACCAGCAATAGTTGCATCAAGTTTAGATTTCAAAGAAGTAACTTCAGCAGCACTAACTTCAGGCTTTACTGATTTCAATTCTTCAATAGCAGCGTTAACTGTTTCTAATTTCTCATCTACATTTTTGATTGTAGCATCATTTTTTTCCGTCAAGTTCTTCTCAAGAGCTGATTTCATATTGTTAAGCTCCGAAAGAACTGTTTCTTTGGTAAGTTCCATTTTTTTTTATTTTAATGAATTAATGAATATATCTGAAAGGCTTTTCCAGTCTATCGGCTCGGTTGGTTGAGTGAGTTTACTCGGCTCATCAATGAGTGATTTAAGTAATTGGATTTGCTTTTCAATTTCTTTGAATTTATCGTCAGTATAATTTCCTTTTTCTAATTTAAGATTTAGCCAGTTAAGTTCATCAGCACTTTTAATAGAAATCAATGGCGTATCTGCATTAGCTCCCCAAGCAGTCAATGTAGAAAATTCCCATAATCTCCATTCTGTTACTTTCCTTATGCCATCTTCAATAACAAACTTAATAGCATCAACTCCGATACTATGCTCTAAGGTCTTACCATATTCGGCATATAATTTATAATCTTCGTAGATATTTTTACTAATATCTTTAGCCATATTTAATTGACCAGTTATTTGAAGATATTGTGGAGTTTCTACCCCTTGAATTGGAACACCTAAGAGTTGAGTAGTATCGTGATTCAGAAACCATTTAACTCTATCAAAATTCTCATTAAGAGTCTTTGCGAAAGAGCCATATACAGAAATGTCGCCTTGCACATCAATATTGCCAAAGGCATTAGCAGCGACAACTACTTGTCCTTGCTGCGTTATATCTTTTACTTGAGTATTAAACTTCTTATACATTGGTACAAAATTAAATATTTATTTATTCATATACTAAAAAACATCTACAATTACATATTTGGTCTGCTCCTGCCCCAAAACTTCTATCTCCAGGAAAATTCATCTTTACTAAAACTCCTCTCTTATTAACTACTTCAAAAGAGTCTGCTAAATTCTTTAGTTGCCCATCTAATTTACGATGGTCTTTGCGAGTCATGTTGTCTAATAAGGCAACCCACCTTTTCTTCCAAACATTTTCTGAATCATTCATAATCAAATAAGAAGCCATATTTGAAGCATATACAAGTTCTGTCCTAGAAATTAACGCAGCTCTTATTTTTAGGTTTTCTATTTTTAGAAGTTGAGCATTTATTTGAGCAAGTGTATAGTTAGCTATGGTAGCAGCGTAAAGTATAGCTTTAATATTTTCTATTGTAGTTTCTGTTATTTGTTCTCCAGCGTTCATTGCATCAATAATCATATAAGTGCGAAGAAGCTGAAACATATGCTCACTAAGGCTTTTAGGGTCACGTGCTTTCTTTACTTCTGTTTTAGAATACATATAAGTCTTCTTTGCCCAATACAAACCTATATCAAGGTGCATCTTTGAAATTAGCTTAGACATACCTTCAGAATGTACTCCGCTATACCCTTCGTTAATATATCCGTTGATTTGTTTTTTAAGTTCCCTTTGGATTCTTGGAGCATACAGAGCTTCGTATCTCCTCAGCATTAATTCATAACTGTATGAATAATCATTTATGTTCATTAGGACCAGTTGGGTTAGACATTATAGTTTTAGCAATAAGGTTTCTAACCTCTTGCTTTTTCCATTCGTTTTTAGCCTTTTTAATTGGACAAGACTCAAACTTGATTTGCTCCTCTAAGATTCGTGATATCTGTTGGAGGCATTTGTCCGCTATTTCCTGTATGAGCATAATCTGTTAATGGTAATGTCTGCATTGGAGTTAAATCATCCATAAAATAATATCCAGCCTTGATAACAGGCTTATCCATATTAGGGTCATCTATTTTATCCCACCCCATACCTTCTCTAACCTCATTAGGAACGATTACAGGAAGTCTTGCATAAGTTTCAGCCTTATCCCTCATATCTTTTTGAAGCTCTGTAACATCGCTTAAATCGTATCTAATAACACCTTCTGTTTTTACATCACCAATCAGTTGGTTATTGATTGCATCTTGTACTCTCATTACGTTAGGAAGAATGGCGTTAGTATAAATTAAACGAACCATTTCTTTTACGTTAGATTCAGTAGCTGCTTTTTTATTGTTAAACCAAGTACTTGAAACACCATATACGTTACAAATCTTGTCAAAGTCAATATCAGCTAAAGAAGCAAGGTCAAGGTCAGCCAAAGATGAACCAATAGGCACATAACCTATTTCTCCTCCCATAATATATGGAGCAGACTTATTATTTGAACTATTTAGGAATCTTGAGAAATTCTCTTTGTGCATATTAGCCATATCAGCATCAAAAGCTGGACTCTTATCAAAAAGAACTCCTGGAAGACCACCATTTTGCATTTGTGATACAGAAACATCCATTTGAGCCTGAAGTCTTGTTAACCTCATTGAAAGCACTCTAACAGGAGAAAGACCTCTAATTTGGTCAGTACTATCTACAGTTGGATTTTCAAGTTTGATGAAAACAATATCTTCTTTGCGTACATCAAATCTTGTTCCTCTTGATGAATCTTCATAAGCATAACTTACTATTTCATAAGGAAAAGTTTCTGCAACATTAACAATCATATTTGCAGGATTTAAAATCATCATATTCACTTTTCCTGCATTAGCACCAAATTCAGGCTTAGTCTTTAAAATAAAACACTCACCTGATGTGAGTAGATTCAAATAAATGCTTTCTTTGAATTGAAAAGTAAGTTGAGTAAGAATATGATTAATGTTATCATCTGGTCCAAGCTCCATACCATTTCTACCTTCTCCATAATATGGAATCATTGCAGCAGTACTTGAAAGCCTAGAAACAACGGAATAAATATCATCCATTGTCTGATAAACCATTTGCTCTTTAATAACTCTGTAATTTGGGAAAATCTGCGTGTTGAAGTTGGACATCATTAGAGCAATGCGAGAATCATTTACTCCTTTCATTGTTTCCATCATTCTGTCTAAACTCTTTGAAAGAGCCTTCTTTCCAAGTAAATCCATTATTTATATTTTAATAAGTAGCAGCAATAAAACCCTTTTTAGGTTTTAGTTCAAAATATTCTCTCATCATTAAAGCATCGGCAAAGTCAGGACTTCTACCTAACTGACCTTTCATTTTGTCTTTAGGTATAATTCCTTTCTTCATATCAGAGTCAAGACCCTTTTGTTTAATCTGTTCAAGCTCCTCAATAATCCAAGTCTTTACTTCTGAGTCACATTGCAAAAATAATTCATTTTTATTGATTCGTTCAGCTAATCTGAAATAACATTGACTTTTTAAGTTGTCAAAGTTTTCTTTCATTCGTTTTCCATTGTCATCAAGAGGAGCAGTAGGCGATGGCACAGGTGATGCGTTATTCACAAATCCTCTGTACTTCATAAAATCCACAATACCTCCACCAACGCCATCTTCATCTACTAAAACATCGTGTTGTCCAATGCCAAGTTTATTTCTTGATTCTTCAATTAGCTTTCCTGTAACATCAAGACTTTGCTTTTGATACCATTTTACTTTTCCTCTCCAACCATCCCATTCAATGATGACAATTTTATCACCACCGAGTCGTGCAATATCTGAAGTAATCTTTTTTTCTCCTGATGGAACGTGCGTGTTAGAAAATATGTCTAATGCTTTTTCATAATCAATCAATGCACTTGGGTCATCATCATATTCCCAATTTCCATAAAGAAGTCTTTCCTTTTCGTTCTTGCTTAGATTTCTTTCAAGAGATTCAATGTAAGACTTAGGTAACATCTTATTGTCTTGAGGGAATGCTTGTATAAATCTCTTATGTGGTTCAAGAACACCTTCCTTCCATCTTTTATAATAATCTGTATAGAGATAATTCTTTGAAGGGTTGCAAGTTTGTAGAAGTTTTGGACTAACACCATAAAGGTCATTCTTCCATCTGCCGATTGATGCCATTAAGTTATTCTTAGCTGCTTCTTTGAACTCCCCAGCCTCTTCTATCCAACCTCTAGTCATTTGCATAGAACCAAATCTTTGAAATAATGGGTCGCGTGGCTGGGGAGCTGCATCAAGAAGAAATACTTTGCTTCCGTTGTATAGTTTAAAGAAATTGTCTTGACCATTAAAGGTTAAGTACTTTATATCTAAACCCCAATTAGCAAAGACTTCATATATAGTGGGTATAGTAAACTTCCGTAAGTCAGAAAGAGAGTCACGAGCAATAAAATAATGCGTTTCAGGGTAAAGCAAGGCATCTCCAAATATAAGTGAAGCTCCAGTATAAGATTTTGCCCCACCTTTAGCTCCGCCATAAACTATATCAGTTACCTCATCGTTTAGCCAAGCGATGGCACATTCTTTTTGCTTTGAGTTATTATGAGTGTTGAACTTTACTTTTTCAATCATTCTTCAGTATAGTATAGAAGATAAATATAATACCCAAAAGCTGCAGACAATGCAGTACACGAAATAAAGAATAAAATGGTTTCTATCATTTGTTTAAATTTAGCTTAGACTTAGAAGACCTAACAAAACTAATATAAGTTTTTGAATTAAACTTAACATAAAATATTTTTGCTAAGTTATTTAGTATTTTGCACATAGTCAAGTTTTTTGCACAATAAACTGTGCATTGTAATCTATTTACAATGTTCTTTGTTCGCAAACAGCATACATTTTTAGTAAAAATTCATTCACTTACTCTGAAATAATCTTATAATGTGTGAAATTTCCATCATTAAGTCGGAAAATATCCGATAATGTAGCTTATAACACACAAATCATACTAAAATGTGGATTATATAACACATTAACATAAGTTGAAATCACAAATTACGACATCAAGTTCCACATCTGTATAAACTTACATTAATGGAAAGTTTCCGTAAAAGGAAACATTTACGGAAACGTAAACATTTGCGATAAGTAGTGATTTTAGATACTTTGAGCAAAAAGTTTAGTGGAAAATATAGGTACTATTAGTACCAAAAAAAGACCCCTGTAGAAACAGAGGTCGTGACTTCATCGCAATTTTCCTTAAATCAAGTAATCGGTCAAATATACTAAAAAGCCCCCACCTAAGAATAGGCAGGGGTCAGCAACAAACAAATGAAGAATCAAACTAATATCAAAATTAATCATAATAAATGAAAAACCCCCAATATAGAAATATCAGGGGTCAAAACAATTAAACCAATTTATCAATCAGAAACCAAATGTACTACAAAATTTCCATTCCAGTAATATGTGCCAAACCAATCGCCCCAGTATGGTTAATATTCTTATCCTCACCATAAGCCGAAGCCATCAACTCCTTATAAGCCTTCACGTCACCTTTCTTAGCTCTTTTTATCATCGCAAGAGTCATCATATCCTCCTGACTCAAATTAACCTGAAAACCAGTAAACTCATCCGTTGACTCCTCCTCAATATCCAACCACTTCCTCGCAATCGTACTTTTACTCTTTCCTGGAGGTCTACCATTCGGATTACTTACCTGACCTGGCTGAAACATTCCTGCTTTAAGAGCTGCATAAGAATTCTTGTGAATCCTCTTGCCTGATGGCAAAATAACATAATCGCCATCCTCAATAACCTTTGGCGTTTCCACCTCATCAACTTCCTTAACCTCATTAGGCTCTTTTACCTCTTCCTTGATTTCCTTAATACCTTCATTCATAACTAACCTTTTTACAAAGGTAATATAACTTAATAAAACTTAGGGTGAAATTTGAGGGAAAAATATGGAGAGCCATATCCGAACTCCAACCCAATACAAAAACCATATAACAAAATGAGAATACACAACACTATATCAAACAAAAAAGAAATTAAAGAAACTTAGGGAGAGAATACAGAAAAATAGCTGAAAGAGGGGTTGGACACTTAATTTGATTTGCTTTCCGCCCAAAACAAAAAGGGGTTTATAGTGTTTATAGCTCATTAGGGCTTCATTAGGACATTTTCTTTGAATAGCTGACATATTCCCTTGCCTTGCATCATTGCCCTTTGTTGCGCCTCTAATTGCTTAGTATACCTTGCTAATATCTTTAGTATTACTGCTAATATAGTTAGTTGAGTAATTGCCTATAATTTACATTATGTTAAATAGGCTAACACTTGCCTATATTATTAGTAATATTTTATATATAACTTTATTATATGTATTGATAGGTACATAAAAAAACACACCCTATTATGAATGTGTAAAAATATCCTAGTCCTTGCTCCTTTGCGTTTCGCCCCTTTATTAGCCCTTAATTAGCTTCTTTACTCCTTATTGATTCGCTTTATTGTTTACTATTAATACTTTGTTTCTTTCTGTCTTATTCCCTTGCTTTGTATCTTATCTCTCTTTATATGTTATTCTTTTTGTTTATTGTTATTAATGTGGCGTTGCTTGGCAAAAAATACTTTATTCATTTCACTTATTTTTAATTTATTAATAATATTTATTCCCTTTGTAACTGTATGTGTTACTGAATGCCTTGGTACAATCAGAGCATAGATAGGTATTATAATCGTATTGAAAAGATAGTTTGGCGTAACTGTCACAACATTCGCAATTACCCTTATCACTTAGTTGATATGGTTCGGTATATTGGTACGGTTCACTATACGTGTACGCCTTGCTGATAATTGTTTCTTTGTAACTGTTATTTGAGTACCAATTTCCCCCGAACCAATGCCCCATAGTTTCATTAATTATTAGGTAGTTGCTGCCTATTAAAAATACTAATTTTGACGCCCCTATATATTCTGAAATCATTTTAATAATTGCTTTGTTATGATACCAATTTTCAGGTAGCTCCTGTATTATTTCTTTATTAAAATGGTACGTGTCTGAATATTCCCCAACGTAGTTAGTCGCAAATATTACCCCATTGTGAATAAAGCTAATATCTTTATTTACTTTGAAGGGGTGGCAATTTGCTTCGTTTATTAATCCACTAGTACCGATACGAAAATGTATCGCAAATGGTACTTTATTGTATTTTTTACGTGCTGTTTTGTACGTTATGTAAAACGCCTCAAAATTATTCATTTCTTTATGTATTATTATTTCTTTACCGTTGTGATAAGAAAAGCCGCCGCCATCATTATTTGCAGTCCACGAATTTAATAGTGCTTCTTTAGTTATTAATCCTTTCTTATTTAAAATTGCTATACACATATAATTATATTTTGTTGTTTAATAAATTGGTTAATTTTTCTTCCATTTTCTGAATAGTAGAGGGCGTTATTTTGTTCGTCCCTAGTAATTTGTCAAAATAAACAGCGTCACGAACTAATCTCACAAATTTGTCGTTATCGGCGTAAATATCGCCCCTTAATAACTTTGTTAATTTGCTATTTTCATCTAATAAATTCGTAAGTACCTGAAAAAAAGACGCCCCTAAATTTGTCGCTATATTTCTGAAAAAATTGAGGCGAAAAATTACGGTATTAAAATTTCTCACGCTAGAAAATATACGGAATTCAATATAATTACCCCTTAATCTAATTGACTGAAATTTCTCATTTTCACTTTTCAATTTATCAATTTTTTTTGCTTGGCAATAATGATTATCAACCCGCTTTTTATACATTGCATAAATTAGTGGTAAGTAACCCCTGCATAAGTCAAGCAGTTCGCTATCTGTTTTGCCTTGCAAAGAAAAGCCAACGTGACCACCTGCATTTTCTACGCCCTTAATATCGGCAAATTTGCGCAAAGGTTCTAATCGTTTCTCAGTATTGCTAGAAAATAAGTTGTAGATAGGCGTTTTAAGTTCAAAGCCGCTTGATACGCTACCGTCCTTTTCTAATATTGCCCCTGTTCTATCGTAAATATCCTGTTTATCAAAAGTAAATTCCGGAAATTCGCTTTTTTCAATTTCAATGCCAAAGCCGAATATTTTACCCCCTTCGCTATCTATTTTTGTATAATCATTTTCAGAAGGTCCATCTCCATAATCCCACAATAAATTATCTTCTGTATTTTCTGGTTCGCTGTTATAACAGTCGCTTTGCTCCCAAAAATACGCGTCGTCGATATGGCAATATTGCTCCGTATCCTCACAATATACCATATCATTCTCACCCAAATATTCGCTAACGTACCACTTACGATTAATAAGTGTACAATTTTGCCTATGCGTGAAAATGTCTCGCCCT